>JACCDP010412319.1_pt1 | contig 10677 bp, 19 predicted proteins | sample 7445841 | NCBI WGS metagenome assembly JACCDP01 (sample SAMN15323441, study PRJNA562643) | freshwater metagenome | isolation source: river surface water | place: USA:Blue River Watershed | collected 2017-08-17
CTTCCATGAGCACTTTGGATGTTGTTGATGTTGTTAAAAGTAAAATTGAAGCACTCGTAACAAAATGATAATAGATTCAAACACATTCGGTTGGTTACTTTGTACTGGCATTGCGGTATTTGTAATCTTTAAATATTGGAAAAGATTTATAAAACTTGTCATATTTGCTGCGGCCGCTATGTTCGTGTTGTTTGTTGTCCAAATCAAACAAATGTATGACGCGGTTGTGACTTCAGAACCCAAACCAAAGGTTGATAAAGTTGAAAAGGTTGAAAAGAAAAAAGAGATTGAGATTAAAGCGACATACGATACTCTTAGTAAAACTATAGATATTGAGGATATTGAAGTTGTGGTTGGGGAGTAAAGTTTTCTTGATTAGTAAATCAAGTGGTGGACCGGTGATTCGGGCTCAAAATTAGGGGAGAAATCCCCTTTTTTTTATATTTATAATAAAAGAACTAAAATGAAAAATGTTATTGTAACCCAAGAGCAATTAAACAAACTTGTTAATGTTGTTAAAGAAAATGAAATAGGTAAAGATTCTATGGCAAAAAAACAACTTTTTACAATTGCAACATTGGCTCACAAAATGTGGGAAAGTATGGATGATAATGAACAACTTGAGGACTGGCAAGAAAGTAAAATAGCACAATGTGAACAAGCTATTATTGCGGTTGTTAAAGAATACATGTACGATGAGTTTGTTGATGATAATGTATCAGGTGGGATGGATAAACTTGATTTCGATGACTTAATCATTGGAAAAAAATAAAAAAATTATGGACATAAAGTCCCTTAAATTATTGAAGATTCAGTACAATCTAACGATTGATGAGTTGGATAAGTTATTATTTGGAAGAATGTCCGAAGAGGAAAAAAAGTGGACTTATCAACTATCTCAACAAGTACCAAACGAAAGTATTGTTGATGAATATGATGTAGTACACGATATATTACTTGCGGATGACCAAACCAAGAAAGACATTGAAAAAATGTTAGAAAGATTGGACTTGGTATTTAAAACATACGATATATCCGATTTGTATTTAAATCACCCAAATATACTTGGAAGTAAGTTAGTTGAGGATATTGATAATTTTGTTAAAAATTCTATTATTTTAGATGACGTGTTAGACAGAATCAACGAAGTTGGTTTAGAAAATATTAACACATTTGAGAAAAAATTTTTAACACTCCAAGATGGAAACGATATTAAAAATCCATAATACAAAACCGATTGTAATTAATCTACCAAAAAACGAAAAGTTAGAATTATTTTTAGAACACTACGAAAAGGACGATACGGATAAAATAACTCAAACCTATCACATATTCAGAGGGTTTTATTTCTTCAAAGACAGTTTCAATTTCCTAACAGATAAAATCATAGAACACTACATCAGGAAACAATTTAAAACACATGTAAAGTTATTTTCAATTGACGGTAACATCCAAATCAAAATTGAAAAAAGATGATATTTATATAAAAATATTATATGAAAACTAACACAAACTTCAAAAAACAAGTTTACAATGAAGTTAAAAGAAGGGGTCTTCTAAATGAACAGGAACTTGAAGGTAATAATGGTGGATTCAAAGAGATAATCTCAGTATTATTTCACTCAAGAACACAAGTTCACGTATTTCATTTACAAACTGAATCTTATGCCGAACATAAAGCATTACAAGATTATTATGAAGGTATCGACGGATTAATTGACGGTTTGGTTGAAAGTTATCAGGGAAAATATGGAATCATCACCAGATATACAACAATTAAGGTTGATGATTATATGAACAATGACGAAGTAAAAAGTTATTTGGAGAAAGTTAATTCAGTTATCGAGAAAAATAGAACAAGTGTGAGTGAATCTTTTATACAAAATCAGATAGACACTGTTCAAGAGTTAATATTTTCAACCCTTTATAAATTGAAGTTTTTGAAATAATTTAAATTTATCTTATCTTTGAACCCTCACTTAACGTGGGGGTTTCTTTTTTTAACGATATTTATTACAAGATGAATAAGTTTGATAAATCATTAATAGCTTACATAAGTAGTACAACTGATTTTGCGGATATTGATATAACCGTGGAAGAACATCACGGTCGTAAGTATTTGATTGCACGAGTTGACGTTGAGAAGATTGATGAAAATAGTCCAAAGTATGACCAATCTTATGCCGAAAAATTAATCAGAAAGAGAAGACCAAATCAACCAGTTTTTATCACTCCTATGAATGCCTTGGAAAAAAGATTAGGAGATGCGGGAAAATTTTTTGGTGAATTAGAATATAAGACAGCTTTTTTGCCGAAAAATTATGAATTTTTGGATGATATTGAGAAAAAAGTTCAAGACGCAGTTAAAGAAATAAATCCTGAGTTTAATGCTGGATTTTCATGGGACTCTGATTACCCAAAACCTGTACTAACAATATATCTTGGTAGTTATGAAAAATACGCAGGATGGTACAAAGGAAAATATGGTCTTGGAGGTGAAGATTTCTTAGAAGAAATAGAAAAAATGATAGGTAATAGTATATCACTCAGACATTATACATGGAGAATTTCAAGTAGTAAGAAAAAGGATGACTAAAACTCCACATAACCAACAACACCATCACTCATATCATCTTCAATGTTTTGTTCAAAACTGAGTTCTATTAATTTTTTTGATGGGTTAAAGTAAAAAGACCCTTGAGACCCTTCATTAATCTCCCAACCACCAAAATGGTATCCCAACATATCGTAACACCATTCTTCAATAAATGATGGTATATCCATTGATTGACCGCTAGACAACTCAATGTTATCGTGTAATTGACCCGAGTCACCACTACCATCAAAACCTAATCTACCATTTTCACCACCCATTTGTTCAAAGAATCTATCAAAATCCTCTTTTAAATCACCAAAATCACCATCTTCATCACTCCATTCCTTATGAGAATCCTCGGTGGAATACTCCCTATGCCAACCCGTCATAGTCATTTTACGCTCTTTAATATCAATTTCGAATTCTAAGGTACCTGTATTATCATAATCGTAATAATCCATTAATCCGGTTTCATTAAAAAAGTAATCAATCAGGTCATCAATTTTATCATAACTCTCAATTCGAGTGCTACTATCAGAATACCAATAACCATCTTGCCAATCAACACTACCGCCTTCACTAAGATATACAGTTAATGTTGCGGTTTTAGCTCCGTAACTACCACAGTAGTATGAAAATAATTTAAGTGTTTTCTTTTGCTCCTCAGTTAATTCTAATGTTCTCATACCAATAAATATTCTAATCTACATTTAAGTCCAAAGTCCTAATCATCCACATTGGTTTTTCTTTGGACTCAATAGCTTGTATCCATTCACGAGCTGACGGTATATAATTGTAACAATCCTCTTTTACATGTTGTTCTCCCACATAACGAGTGTAGACGGTTTTACCATCACTATTTTCAAAGGACATACCGAACTTCTTTTCACATTCAAAAATACCCTCAGAGTGATGTCTCATCATTCTATGGTATGAACTACCAATCCACGATTTAGTTTCATCAAACCAATTGTGAATATCAATATAATCTTCAACTTTACCACCCCACTTTTTAACGGATGATTTAGCATGTAGTAACGGATGAGCCATATCCAAAAATAGTAAATTTGATTATATTTATCAATATGAAATTTATTGTCACCGAAAATCAATTAGGTCGTGTTGAAGGTTATGACAAAGCCGAAAAAATGTTTTTTAGGTATTGGGATAAAGTAGGGCCAAAGGTTGATGAATCGTTTTTTCAGTTATTTGGATTTACACCAATGGGTTTAGAAGTTGGAGGTTTCACGATTAGAAAGACGGATGTATACAGAATGTTAAGAAAATGGCACGGTAAAAGTAAAGCGGCTTTAATTGCAACTGAAATACTTAATCAAAGAATTTTCAAAGTAGATAATTGCGGAGGGTATAATTTTGAATTTAAGATTGTCGATTATGAAATGATTGATGATATTGGCGAGCTTTACATAACCGCAAAACCTGATGTAAAAAATGGAACCGTTAATTTAATAATGGTTGGAGGCGAACAACAAAATTTAAGAGATGCCTTGAACAACGATGAATACGGTTGGGAAATAGAGGGAGAAGTAACCGATTGTATTTATGAACTTTTACATAGTAAAATCACAAACACAACCGGTTATGAGATAGGGGTCAGAGATATTATATATTAAACAATATCTGTTGATTCAATCAAAGTGTAAGAAAATTTATTACCATGAATCTTGGATGCTTTCTTACAGATTGACATGAATACATCAAAATCTTTAACTCTTTTAAAAACTTGACATCCCTCCGACCAATTTTCAACCCATTGAGAATCTTGACCAGCTTTGTGGATGTTAATACCAAACATACCAGTATCTGTTACTTTTTCTTCAAAAATTAAATCTTTGTTAGCGTCTCTCCAAACTGTAACATTACCCAATCTCTGACACAAAGCTTCGTATTTACCTTGATGTTTGTCAACTTTCCAAACACCTCTGTATTGATTAGGTACCAATCTAGCAACACCTTTTTTATTATGGTATTGTTGAACACCCTTTTTACCTGGGTCTGTAGTTCCCATCCAACAATAAAATTGCCAATTACCCGTTTCGTCTTTGTAAGTGATTGTAAGACAATCATCAAAAACATTTGTAACTTTTTTAGCAATTGATGGATGATTGTTTCTCACACCAACAATGTTAACATCGTAAGTTTTATTACTTGCATCCTCAAACCAAGTGTAACCTTTTGTTTTAACCGCTTTTTCAATTTGTTCTCTTGTGTAGCACATAATTTATATTTTTTTATTTTATTTAATCATAAATATTTATTATCATACAAAATGACATGTCTAAAATAGGTGAAGTAATTAAAGAAAGAGTTAATAAAGTATTACCAAAAGTTTTTGATAGTGCTGAGAAAAGTTTAGGGTATAAATTACCTAAGGTTAAAATCCAAGATATAGACACATATAGTACTGGAAAATTAGATTCAGATGGTGAATACAAAGTCAGTATAAGTGGAGTATTTGTTGATGCAATTATTAGTAAAAAAGATGGTTCTTTTGGTAAAATTAAAAAATTAGTTTTAGCAACAATTGAAAATGTTTTAGTTACTTCAGGTTATGAGTATCGTGAAATATATGTAACATACGAAAGAGGCGAACCAAGTGAATTTATTAATGAAAGCGATGAGAATAAATCAACTGAGAAATTAAAAAGGTTGATTACAAATCAATTAGAGGGTGATAAAGAGTATACTGGTAAATATATGATGCCATATTCCTCAGCGGATGATGAATATGTTGACTTCATAATAAAGTATCATATTAACCGAGTAAGTTTATGGAAAGGTGATGGAAAACATTGTCAGTATGAAGGAACGATTTATGTCACAGTCGAAGATGTGATTGTTGGATTTGAAGGAACTGATGATTGGGAAAGAGGATATCGAGTGTATGATTTACCATCATGGGTTGAAGATGACTTCAAAGATTCAATACAAAGTGAAGTTGAAATTTATGGTAAACTTTGTTTGGATGTTGATTACAGGGGTTAAAATGTGTATTCTTACCATTAGTTAATATAACAAAATGATAAAATACGCTGATGTAATTGTTGACCTCCAAGCAGGTGATACTGGAAAGGGTAAAGTTTGTTATTCCCTATCTCAAATTCCAAATGAATATACACATGTCATACGATATAACGGAGGAGGTAATGCGGGTCATACCATTTATAAAGATGGTAAAAAGATTGTTACCCATTTTATTCCCACAGGTATTGTTAGCGGTCTCAAATCAATCATCGGACCTGGTTGTGTGGTTAACATAGATAAGTTTCTTAAAGAGGTAGAAGAACTTGAAAACGAAGGTATTGAGGTTAAAGGAAAGTTGTTTATTGATAAAAGAGTCCATATCATAACTAAAGAACATATCGACATGGACTCCAAAGATACTGAGATTGGTACAACAAAAACAGGTAACGGACCGGCTTATATTGATAAGTACGGAAGAAAAGGTATCAGAGCTGGTGAATGTGAAATTGAACTATCCGATTATCTGATTGACATCTATGAAGAATTACACGGAGAAACTGAATGTAAAATTCTTTTTGAAGGAGCTCAAGGATTTGAGTTGGATATCGATTGGGGTGATTATCCATATGTCACATCTTCTCATTGTACAGTTGGTTCTGCCATTTTAAATGGAGTTCCACCACAATCAATTCGTAAGGTGTTTGGAGTTGCAAAGGCTTATCGTACTTATGTTGGGTCTAAAGATTTTGAAACACCATCAGAAATATTTGACAAGATTCGTGAATTGGGTAATGAATATGGTGCAACAACTGGAAGAAAAAGACAAATCGATTGGTTGGATTTAAATGAATTGTTGAAATCGGCGAGAATTAATGGTGTGACCGATGTTGTGATAAATAAAATAGATATTCTTGATACATTGAAAAAATATAGATATTACAGAGATGGGCAATTAAAATATTTAAATGAATCTTCATTCAGAATGTTTATAAAAGAACTGTTGAAGAATACATGTCCCACAGTTAACAAGGTAACATTCTCATCCACACCAAACGGAATATAAAAAAACCCCTCAAATGAGGGGTTTCTTTTTTAGTTTTAAGTTTAAGCCTTAATCTTATAAGTTCTTAAACAGTGTGCCGACCAAGCTAACACACCAAGTAAAATTGGCATAAAGATACCAACTCCACCTAATATTGCAAAGTGAACTGCAACAGCTCCTGACATGGCGGAAGATACTCCGAGAGCTCCAAATATCGAAGTTCTTGGGTAAACTAATAGTGCTAATGAAGCGAGTTCAAAAACACCAATCCATGTCATTTGAGGAAGCATTCCGAAGAATGTAAAATTCTGAACCATTTCCTCTGAATGTGCAACTTTTGAAATTGCACCCATTCCTAGCATAAACACCACAACCGCGGTGATAAGCCATCCTAAATTTTTAAGTGTAAGATATTTTTTCATAAATCAATTATATACAATATTATCAACATAGTAAATATTTATGAATATGAGCTTAAAAATGGATGATGTTATATATGTTCATGGATTCAAGAGTGAATATCCTGATTTTTATTGTTATAAACATTTTATTGATTTAGTTGGATTACCCACAAGAGTTTTTTTGATTAGAAACGGAGAAATATATGTTACACATCCAACATTAGATGTTGTTCCATTGTCAGAAAATTGTGTTGATTATGAGGTTTTAGAAGATGTTGATGTGGGATATCATAGACAACTAAAAGATAAGCTTCAAATGTTGAAAACTCATGGAGTTAAAAAAATACCTAAAGAAAGATTAACAAAAATTTTCAAACCAAAACTTAAAGAACAAGAAGAACCAAAAAAATCATCGAGAGATGAAGTAATATTAGATTTAGTAGATAAATTTAATAACAATGAACTTGATTTAGATTTCTTGAATTCTTTTGTTGGAGGATTGGAAAATTTCATTAATATTTTATCTAAGAAGGGTTGGTTACATTTGATTAATCCATTTGCTACTGGAGCTCAAGACATGCAGAATTCTTTGTTCTACGCTTTCTACCTAAATGACAGAAATTTTATTTGGAAAATTGTGAATAATTTTCTTTCAGATGTTACAAAAATTGATGGTGAATATTACTTGGATATAGAACCGTCAGATTTGGCAGGTTTTTTTAGGACAGGTAGAAGTGATATTAGTGAGGACGCAATTGCGTCAATTATCAGTGGGGAACATAATCTTGATTTTTGGGATGTAACAAATGATGAATATGGTGATGTTTATGAAAATTTGAAACCTGAACACAAAAATACCGTTGATGATAGAGTTAGGTCTGAACTTGGAAATTATGAGACACTATTAATTGGATATAAAACGCCAGAATTATTTGACGAAATCGCTGAGGAGCAAGGAACTGAGGGAAAAATCAATATTGACGACTCGGTAATCAATAGATTAATATCGGATGAACAGTCAATGAGATATCTTATAAATCAAGAACTTGATGATGTAAGAAGAGAACTATACAATTTATATAGTATGTGTTATCAAGATGCTCTACAGGATGAGTGGTATGACAGCATAATGTCAGAACTTGAGGGTTATGTTATTGATGACAGAAAATTTGATGATTATACATACAAAAAAGAAACATGGGATAAAAATGGTAACAGAATTACCAAAACAATGTATGGTAAAAGATATAAAGCAACCAAATGTATATACAATATAGTAACTGAGTGGTTAGATGACAATAAAGACAAAGATGGGTATAATTCAAATACAATTGAATACTTTGGTAGTTTAGAGGGAGTGTTAAAAGATTTAGTTGATTACGGAAGTAGAGAACAATTAAGAGTCCCAAGATTAGATGATTATCCTGATTACAGAAAGGTTCAAAGGTGTATTAATGAAAATTTTACGAGTTACTTTTAAAAATGGATTTTATGATAGATGAAAATAAATTAGATGGTGTTGTAGGTAAGTTTCTTGACCGATACTTCAAAGATGAGGAAATAAATTACACACATCCTTATGATGTGATGTTTGATGAGGAAACTGGTGGTCATTATGAAGGTGAAAATCCTGAGGTGCTTATTTATTATATAGGTGATTACGACGAAGATGATTATCTGTTTAAAATATATTTTAAAGGATATTGGAGTGATAAAACTGATGCGGGACAAAAAAGAATTTCAGAATCACCACTTCTAACAATTGATGAAGAACTATATAATACTCTTGATGGAATGTTTGGAGATAATTGGAAACAAGGTTTTAGAAAGTGGTTCAAAAATAAATACGATATTGAAGTAAACAAAATAAGATAATGAAATTTATTTTAAAAGAGGAACAATACACTACATTTGTAAATTATTTAAATCATATTTTTGATTCAACATTCAGTATAGATGAAATCATGTTCGGGCCTAGTCAAGATTTTGACACTCAACTTGATGATAAGGAAATGATTGATGACAAGTGGGACTATTATAAAGTAATAAGGTCTGAAAAAGATATGATATTCACTTGGTATGATGCTGAAGAACCGTTAGTTCAAATTTATGGAGGTGTGGGAAGACAATTTGATGATGAGTTTGGGGATAAATGGAAACCAGTATTCATCGAATGGTTTGAAGATTCGTTTGGTAAACCTGTGAAAAATTTAAAATATTAAAATGAAAAAATTATTCTTACTTACATTTTTTTTACTCTCAACTCTAATCCTATTTTCTCAAGAAGCTTTATTTGGAAGAGCTTACCTGTTTTATACAGGAGTTTCTGATGGAACAGATATAGTTTGGAATGAATACCCAACCAAATGTGACATATTAGTACAAATTGAAGACCAAAAACTTACTATATACAGTGAGACACTACAAACTTATAGAATTATTAATCTAAAAGAGAATGGTGAAAGAATAGTAAAATACCTTGCGGTCAACTCAGATGGAATAAAATGTTATCTTTATGTTGGTCAGTATGGTGAATCAGATGATATTGGAGTTACCATAGAATTTAGTGACTTGGCTTGGACATACGTAGTTTCAGAAGACGACTAAAGTAAAGTATAAAGTATTTATAGTTCAATGAGAGATAATAACTTTACAGATAAACAACTCAGAGGTATTAATTTGGCAATTAATGCTGCGAAGAAAAAATATCCATTCATTACGGGTTGGTCTTTTACTGATGATTATGAAAAGTATGACGTTACTCTGTATATAAATTTACATGTCAATGTAAAAAAATTGGCAGATTATTTAGGTGAAACAACCTATAAAGAACATTATGAAACTATTAATAGGTTTGGGGCGATATTAGCACCATTTGATTGGGGTGAGTATGGAACTGAAGATTGGGAAAAATTTGGGGAAAAATCATACAAATTTGGACTAACAATTGCCGACTTCATTAATAGTGCTTACGAACAACTTCCCGAGGACTTCAAAATATACTATGATTTAAGTCACCCGTTTAAATACTTGACTAAGATAAAACCTGATTATTACATTCCCGCTCAATAGGTTCGTGTAACCAATTTATTTTGATTTTATCAATAGTGTAATCAATACTCAAAAAGTTAAGTTTAACTTGAACCTCATTTTCAATTACAGATTTTAACACCTTGTTAATTTTAATCTTATGTTTTCTAAAACCTATTTCAGGTTCAAACCAAAAACCACCAATGGCGAAGTATTCACATTTTTTAAGGTCTATGGTTAAATCTAAAACACAATCACTTTTACCATTTGTGTGGTAAATAACATATGGTAACTTTTTTATCTTGAAGTTCTTAACGACAAAGACACCTCTAACATGAGAGTTATCAAAACTATAACTAGTTCCTTTAAAGAATCTTTTTAATCTGTTCTCATATTCCATAGGGCTAATATACAAAAAAATCTATTGTTTTGGTATATTTATTATTATGTCAAAAAGATTTGTATTAACTGAGTCAGAAAGAAATGAAATCAAAGGACTTTATGGGTTATTAACAGAAGAAACTCAACCTTTGGTGATACAAGGTTCTGATTATTTTGATAATGGTAAGTATAAAAATTTCTCAGCCGCGGCAAAGGCCACAATAGATGCTGAACTACAGAAG
>JACCDP011181948.1_pt1 | contig 10675 bp, 7 predicted proteins | sample 7445841 | NCBI WGS metagenome assembly JACCDP01 (sample SAMN15323441, study PRJNA562643) | freshwater metagenome | isolation source: river surface water | place: USA:Blue River Watershed | collected 2017-08-17
ATCCAAATGGGAGAAGAAGGGGAACAGCTCTTGAGGAGATATCAAAGAACCTCAACAGTTTTTTTCAAGAGAAGGTAGACAACATATCTGACCCCATTTTCCTCGCAGCTCTTTTCTTTCGACTTTCCCTTGGCTTTAAGAGTTAAAAAAAACCCGGAGCAGTTGGATCCCACAGCACCGATAATACCCGTGTGATTTAATTCTTTTCTTACTTTTTTTTAAAAAAGAAAAGACATTTTCGTGCGCCAGTGAATAAAACACGAGTAGATAACAGCACCGGCGAGGTGTTGTGGGCCTTTTGACACACAAACACGACATGTCATAAACGAATAATGTCCAAACCGGAAGACAATTATTGTTAAAGAAAAGAAACGTACCGCCACTATTAGGTGATCCTTCGTTGGAAAATCTTCCCCAGTACGGAGATATGACGGTGATGATGGCCAGGACCAAGCCGATGGCCGCTAATCCCTCAGCCAAGGCGGACACTCTCAAATTGCGCTTCTCCATTTGCTCATCTTGCGATGATCCACATCCGACACTAAACCAAACAACACCAACACAAGTCCATCAGACGAAAAGTTGTAATCCGGTGGGGTTTCTTTTTCTTCTACTTTTCACGTTTGCAACGTTGTAAACGGTTAAAATTCCTTATTGGGGAAGAGGGTGGAAAAGGGGCGCGGCTATGGGGGAAAAAGTCAAGAACTTTATTTTTTTCAAAAATAAAGAAAACGGTAAAAAAAATTCCTCGGAGCGAATCGGCAGGAGTTCATGTAGGTAATCCGGTGCTGGAATAACTGGCGGCCGTCTCAATATCCAGCGCCAACCTGCAATATCCGGTGTACATCGTGTGAGGTGCACACGGAATATGTGTTGTGTCTGGAGAATTCTACGACTGTCTGATGTGCCTATAAGAGAAATATAAACACACACACAGCAGAGCAGAGGGGAATTGTTGTGGCACCTCCCTTTCTCTCTCCTTATGCGATTCTTCGTCGGTTGTTCTGCGGTTTTGTTTTACTTCCTCTCGCTCAAAGTTTTTGTGTCTTCTTTTGGGAGGGTTTCTTGTTCCAGTCTGATCCACCGCCAGAATGTTACCCAGCTCCAAGGTTCTTCCTTTTGCACAAACTCCTTCGCTTTCGATTTTTGCCGGTGGTTGGTAGCGTCCAAGATGGCCAGTAAACGCGTTCCAGGTACACAAAAATGGGGGGATTTGACACAATGGCCTGTTGATATTTTTCGTTATCGAATTCACACTGCGGACGACCGAAAAGTAAAACTGATGTCTCACGTTCGTTCGGTGGAACGATGACGAAACAAAGTGACACTGAACACAACAACACACAACCCGCCGCCCGTCAGCTCTGAAGTTCCTGTGATGTTTGGTCGAGTGTTGCACTTTCCAAGCCCGTGGCGACTGTTTGCCCGGCCCAGCGTCGACTGTATGCGTGTGTTGGTTACACTGTAGTACACAAACTCTCTCCTCCTATCCTACTGCGTTGTTGTACACCTTTTCGCTTTTGATGGCAACGTGGCTCTTTTTTTTTCTCTCTCTCTCTCTCTTTCCCTTCCACCACCAGGTACACACGGAAAGGTGGGCAAGAGAGAGAGAGAGACACACACACTCACAAAGTGTGTAGAAGAAGAGGGGAGGAGGGAGAAAGAGAGGGAGAGAGACTACCTCCCACCACCATTCCCAGGTGTGTGTACGCCGAGGTTACCTGGTCTACCCCTGGGGCGCTATATTCCTTGCTCCGGCTAACCTCAACGGCCCATCATCTAGTGGAGAGAAGAAGAAGAGGATCCAGTATGGAACCGAATAAAACCAGTTGACCTGCTTGAGTCGCGTACGCCAGGTTATTGGCCTTGACAGCCCCACTCCCAATTATCCCGAGGGTGTGTGAATGTGTGCAGAAACGTGAAAGAGGGGGATTTCGGCCAAATAGTTGGAAAGCGCATTATACTCTCCTCCTCCGGATGCCTACAAGAGGCTCAATGATGATCTGCCATGATCCGGATTCCACCGCGACCCGCATTCCATCGATATGTATATACAGCTCTCTGCTGCGCACTTGTACAATCCGATTGATGGAATGAGGAAGAGAGAAGGGGTGGTCAGTTGTAAGGAAAAGGGCGTTGGTGAAGAGAGGAAATGAATAGAGAATGAGAGAAAACCCGCACACACACACAAAAACATACACAGACCCTGGCTCTTTTGTGTTTATCCATCGGTTGCCATTGGCAACGCGGCTAAACTGATCAAACAAACCGGACCGGCCTTTTTTTTTCTATTTTTTGGGTTGCGGATGAAAAATAGTCGCCCGTGTCCTGTAAGATTCTTCGCAACATGTTGAATGTACGATGTCGAAGATGCAACTTACCTACGTAATTAATGACTCGTTCGATCCATTAGTCATCGATTTCTTTGAAGGGAGGAAGGAAATTGTTGCGTGAGGTTCTACACGTCACACGGCTCACACACGGTCTGCGAACTGTAATCACTCGGTCAGGAAATGAAAGAATAATTATTTCCTTCAAATTTCTAGTAAATGACTCTATGCTTACCTTTAAGCGTTTTGACTCACACACCCTTGGAAGCAATTTGATTAATCATCCGCACAATCTTCTGGCTGCCATCAGAAATGATTTCTTTCACGTTTTCCTAAATTTCCAATAGATGCCGTTGTGGTTTTTCGGGTTCTCCTGTAATTTTACCTACCACCGTAAAAATAATTTTGTGATTAAAATTTCAAAAACTGGATGCAACATACAGTGAATTTTCTGTTTACTAGATGGCACTGTTGGCTGGAAGACGCAACATTTTGAAAAAAAACAACAACCGGATGGAAGCCGAAAAAGTTCTGGACCGGAATAAGGGAATCATCCAATTTTCAAGGATGGAACGAAATGCGTCACAAACAGAAATGAAACGATTGTCGCAATTTTGTACAACAGAAGCAGATCAAAAGTACCGAATGCCACCTCTTTTATACACGATTCACGACGATTCACTACGTGTAACAGCGAACTTGAGTCCGGGAGCCTACTGACTTACATATGAATGAATCGAAACGTTCCTCTTATATTTGCATTTTCTTCTTCAAATCGATGACGAACGACAGCAGGTGGTCCTGATCGCGGATGATAAAGCGCATCACCTGAAGACCTATCGCGCCATTATATTGGCTCCCGCCTCCATCGGCAATCTTCACGAAGTGCACGCGGGCCATCTCCTGTCGCTTAGCGACTGTCTATAACGCATCCGCCTGATTACGCCGCAATCTCCAAATCCACCAGATCGCTAAGTCTAAATGGCTTCGGCGTATGGACGTGTGCACACGCAGACACGCATTGTTGCTAATGCGATCACACGTGACGATCAAAGCCGTTGCTAGGGACGCTTGAACTAAAGCTGCCGATACTTCTAAGCTCTGGGAAGAGCTTTTTTCCCCGGTCGATTTATACAAGAAAAACTTATTTAGATGAATATACGTACATTTCCTCGGGGCTCAACACCCCCAATCTTCCATGAATAACTTGATGGGATCTATCATACACCCTCGCCCAAAGGCCAAGTTGGGTTTAAAGAGGCTGAGTGCGTGTAATCTAGCTATGAAAAATGGGAACACAAGTTGAACGGACGGTTAATGACCTACATGAAGAATCGACTGCTGTACATAAAGTGTTAAAGAGTCTAAGCCGAAATTTGTTTTGTCTATTGCAGTTACCCAGCAGCTGTCGCGTCTCAAAAAAAGAACGCTGGATATTGTTCATCACATGCTCCACCCGTTTTGTTTGTTTTTTTTCATTAAATAGCCCGGACTGGATCATATACAGTGGATGAAGAAGTAGGCAGACCCACTCGAGTATGGACCCCTCGGCCTTCGCGTTCAACGTCAAAGGCAAAAAGATTCATAAAACCTTTTTTAGTCTCTTTGAAAGTCGACCTGCTGTTTTTTTCTGTGGCTAGGAGGTGTAGCGGCATGTCCCTCTAGGTCATAACATTTTCTAGTTGTACTTTGCTATTGGTGTTCAAATTGTCCCCATATAGTTTAAATTGTGAAACATAAGCTTGTCGTCAAATCATTCAATTGCTGTTCCTCTAAGAAAACTCAAAACTGTTTAAAATGACAAACAATGACAAATTTGAAAATCAAAACTGTTTTTTTAAGCTTTTTAAAAAATCTTGCATGAACAAATGAAAATTTCATGTCATCAACATGGCATGTTTTTCCTGTAGGAACAAAACTGAATTGATTTGCCCACCAACAACCCATGTCTGTTTCACAAATTAGATTTTTCTAACTAACCAAATGTTTTAAACTTGAATAATATCGAAAAGCAAAGGGAAATAATAGAAAATTTTCTGATTACCACGTTTTCGCAACCAACACGATTGCTTTCCAGATAGATTGTAAACATAAAAATACTTAAACACTATACTATTAATTGTTTAAAATTGTACTTTATTACCTTCAGGTGAATTTCGAATATTATCATTCCGTTTTGTTTGTAAAGTCTTGAACTTCGTCTCATCATTTTTGAAACTTGCAATGACGAAAGCAGACGACACTTTTCTGTAAGTGTTCTAATTAGTTTTAGAAATCGATAGAAAATAAACATTGGAAATCGACCCTTATCCTAAATTCAGCTGTCTTTCTATTAGACGTGATGAGGTATTTCGAAGGGGGGAAAAAAATAAAATAACAAAAAGCAATCGTACGCCATCAGCTCAAACGGCTGGGAAATCAAAAGAGACGGAGAATTATTATTCTATTATTGTGTACAGTTCCGATTGGATGAGACGACTCAACAGCCCCCCTGGAGACGATGGTCGGCGCTGCTGTATGACGTGAATCATTACAGTTCCTATTATATTCCCGAGTTCTTTTCTTTTAGTCAACTGCACATTCTTCTTCTTCTTTCGAGAGGACTTGATGTCACGCCTGGCTAGAATGTCATGGACGACAAACGGTTGATAGAGAACTCGAGTTTTTCAAATTAGATTTGATTGAATTGTTTTTCCCCGTTGGTTCTTTTGAAATGGCAATCTATTTTATTTTGTCCCAGAAATTCATGTTGTTGTGTATGATGGGTGGGCTGAACTTTTGTCTATGGTTAAGAGGGGAACAATCATAACTTGCTCTTGACGGTAGTGTACAGGCCTATGGTTACCCATCGTTCACGATTGTGCAATTGCCTTGTCTCTGGGCTACATTTCGTTGCTTCGTGACTTTCTGGGTGAACCGCTCCACCAGCAACTTATTGAACTGCAAATAAAATGGGCGTGGTCTCCCGTCTTGTGTCAACGCCCACTGGTGTATATCTCCTGACGTAGGCTAATAATAATCACCGGCTTATAACCATATACATCCCTAAATAACAAATACAAATCATAATAAGCTATGTACACATTCATAGTTTCATACCAGACTCTACACGTATTCTATATATGGGGGAGTACAGCAGCGAACAACCAGTCTGAGCCATAACTGGGCGAGAAAGATGAGCCAGTGGGAGTTGACGGAATGATGATGAGAAATCACAGGAGCAAACAGATTGCTGTCGTGCACTGTGGGGATGGTAATGGGTTCGTGTCACGCTCTACTGACAACCAGTGCTATACCTTTTTCCCCCTTCTTCTTCTTCGAATCATTTTCCTGACAGAGAAGACAATTACGTGGACGTCTCTTTTCTTCTTTTGTGAATATTATGTGCACCGTATGTACCATCATCTCTTTTGTCTCTGACAGCGTCTAGCACCAAGTGTCACGGTGCTCTATAGAATCCATCACAAAGCTCGGATCTTATTTTTCATCCTCTCTCCTTTATTTTTGAATGGCTGGCGGATGATGCGGATCGGTTTCAGTTTTCCCATCATCGTCTCCAGCAGCACTGCGCACTCGACGCCATATCAAGTCGGGAATTTAATCGCAGCAGTGTTTTCCCGTCGCGAGTAACGCCCCATAGTTTATTGTCTTTCATGGCGGCAGTTTTCTCTAAATCTTCCCATGTAGAGTTTCTTATGAATTCGCCGTCTCGCTTGGGGCTGTTATGATACGGGTGCGTAAGTTCCCTCGGCCATTTTGCGCAGTAAATCTCGATGGCGCTTTCGCGTTCAAAAGATGAAATTTCATATTCACCGAGCAACGCAAATCCCGCATTTTTTTTTAAATATATATTCAAATCTCGATCGCTGCGCTGTTTCATTTCACTGAACGAAGAGTCCAATTTCATTTCAGAGGTTCTATTCTTGAACGAATTATTAGCGCACCGTCGAAGATGTGCGATATACTAGGAATAACTGGATAAAACGTTTGCTGCCAGATATAAAGTAGACGGATGGATTCCATGCTGAGAGTGGCCAATAAAGTTGTTAAAGGGCGGGAGCCATCCCAGTTGATGTGAAGATGGGTGAGATATCAACAGCTGACGCGCAAACCGCTATATGACCTTCCCTCTACTTTGCCTTTTCCGCTTTTGAGACCAGATGTAGAAAGCAATTTAGGGAATTAATGTCGAATACGTCAAATAAGAAGAAAGTTGTTTATTTCGACTATGGATACCGAATCCGAGAAGGATATTATCCCATAACTTCCGGAGGAGTTGGCGGCATTTAATTCAGTTCGTTAGACGGGCATCATCTGCTTCCAGTTAACAGATCTTCCCGTCTGTACAGAGTTGTTTTGGACTTTGAACTTTAACTTCAAAGCTGAGTGGGGCACCCCGCGAAATTCAAACGGAGAACTCTAAGATTATCTGACATTTAAAGTATAAAACAGAGCCGCTTATTATTTGATTAATTTTCCATGGAAGCTTTGTAAAGCAGCGACGCTGCTGCGACTCTGTTGAGATTGGTATATTGATTGATGATGTACGTATATAATACCCTGAGAGTTATTATTAATATTTTATAAGAGAAAAGATGATGAAGAAAAGCGCGTGGGTTTTTCTTAGAGGGCGACGGCCGACTATCGAACCCGACCCCTTTTTTGACATCAAGGGCTTAGCTATTATTATGCTATCCCATATTCAGCTGCAAGGCGTACGTAAGTATAAGAGTAGGCGTAGTCGTGTTTGATAACAACAGAGCTCTTCCTGATGCGGTTAAACTTAATAGTAAGAATGCACATTCAAAATCAATATAATCATTCTTCTGTATATTATCTTTTCTTTTGGGGTGTTGCTGACGTTGAATTAATTATCAATTTTATTAGACGGAATGCGAGATGACGATTATTCCAGTTAAATCTATTATAGAAGCTAAATTAGCTAATAATAATGTCAGTAAACTTTTTTTTTGTCTTTTCCTGTTATGGATATAATTTTACTAAAGTTAGTATGTATGGTAATATTAATAATAACTATAATGATACATTGGTGAATTGAAACATTGAACGATAAAACCGAAATTTGGATTACACAGTTTTATTATATGGGATAGAGATAATGTTGGGGACTTTGGCTTTTAGTCTTTTTGGTAAGAATTAAGGAGATTACATAATGTTCGGAATAGACGCCGATCATGTGATACATAATATAGGAAGAATATTTATGTAGAAATTAGTTCTAAAATTAAAATTAAACCAATGTAACAAAATAAATCAATCAAATAAAGACAACCTGTAGTACGTAGTATGTCGGTTATATATTATTCAAACATGTGTTTTTTTTATACGAAAGAATATTTTAAAAATTCATATTTCATCATTTGTTTTTTATTTTTCAAAGTGTTCAAAGTGTGATTTTTTTTTCTCTTTTTGACTATGTCCTGTAGATTTGTTTCGCTCGTTCATTTTTTTTCCGGGTGCGGCTTTCGTATATTGATGTAATTGAGTTCCTTGTGAGGGGTGCGGTGGTGGAGGGCCTCGACGAAATTTAAGATGATTTTGTTTTCCTCAAGAATTTAACAAAATCTGAAATAGAAGAAGTAACGAATTCCAGCGATCTGAAAACTAATGTCGTTTGCGTGCCGATGTGAAAACGGGCAAAAAAAAAGTTAAAACTCAAATTGATCCATTTGGAATAGTAAATTGCAGTTGATGAGAATCAGATTGGATTAGCGACAGAGATGCTGCGGATTGGAAATGGTGCGTACGGTGCTTGTGGATTTGTCGTCAGTGTTGTTTGTTGTCCGTTCCCCGTGTGTATTTGGTTGTGGCGTTTGGGTGGGAGAGGGGATGGGATTTGCTGGTTCACGTTAAAGATGTTCAATCTTCCATTTGATTTAGCCCCATTTCTGGAAGAGTCCGGCCCGATGACAACGGCAATTGGATCCCCACAGGTTGCAGCGACAGGAGCTGCTGAAGCAGCAATCGTTCCTCCTGTGGTCGCAGCTGCCACCGCGCCGGATGCAAGATCGTCTGGAAACATAAATCAAAGGCGAACGTCTGAAAAAAGAAATAAATGTAAGAAAAAAAACGCAGAAAAATAGGAGGAGAATGAAAGAAAAAACTAAAAAATAAACCAGAGAGAGACCTGAACCTATCGAAAACAGCACAGCAACAACCAGAAATAAATGTAGGGAAAAAAAAATCTATATCCCTTTTTGTGGGCTCAGACAAAAAGAAAAACCCCTAGGCGACAGCATTCACGGGGGGGGGGGTAACACAGAGTGCTACCGATGTCCCCGAGTCATATTTCTTATAGTGCAGTTCCGCTCACGCACAAACTACAAAAGATACTTTCCATCCATTTCCATAAAGTTTGCGTGGAAACGACACCACGCATCACGATTTCACTAGATGACCGCTGCTAGAAAAATGATGGCATTTTGTTATTGATTGGTCACTTTCTTCCGTGGCATATGAATACCACCTATTGTCTATGTGTAACGATCCATCATCAACTGTATGTGCGCATCGGTTTGCCCTTTTATCCGGACTAACGAAAATTGGTTCATTTAATGAATGTTATCGCTGGTACTGTGCTATAGGTGCCGTTATTACAACACTTATTGGGGAGGTGATCAACAAGACGTGAATTAATCTGATGAAGAGAATAGCGACAGCTCGGCTTCCTTGACGTTCCTGTACGTATTTAGTTCCTTACAGCTCCATTATTATCCAAGCAGGAAAAGTTTGGCTAGAAAATTAACGACAACGTCTCTCGACGGAGTCCCTGAAGACGGCGTGTAATTGGGTTTCCGCTCAATTACTTGACTGGCCCGAGCTTCAGCGCCATACATTTCCATCATCTTTCACTTTTCTACGTTCCCAAAGCAAGTTCTCTCCCAATTGAAAAAAAAAAAAAACGGGACCGCCATCTTCTCAACTTGGAAATATCCCGGGGTATACGCCCAAATCAAACACCCACACATCGTATTTTTGTTATATTACCTCTCGGTTGAAAAGGAATAGCAAAATTTTCATGCCGCACGTATAGGCTCGAATGAAGAGGGGGGGGGAGGAATAAAAATAAGAGGGTAAAAAATAAAAGAAAACTGAAAGAATTCAAAGCATATAATATTAAACAATGCAAAGTAATTATGAAGGGACTCACTTTTGGGCATTTTCCATCAGAGGCTCAGCATTGTCGGTAAAGTAGTTCAATCCAGCAGATTGTTGTTCGTTAGTCATCTGATCTTCTGCAACTGTTAACAAGAAAATGTTGAAATTTATGAAAAGGCTCCAGCTCACAGAACTACACAAAAATTTGAATCAAGGCACGGACAAATTAAATTTCTTATTTTAGAGAAGAATGGCCTAGATATCTAGCGTCTCATTAGGGGATATTGTACATCATTCCCGTCGTTTCCATTACTTCTTAGTTCGTCACAGCTTCAGAGTGTCGGATAGCACACGGCCGGTTTTTCCCGAAGCTTCTCGTTACTAGAGACGTCGTGTCACGTAGACCTAGCACTGGGTGAATACATACATTTTCGTGTTTTTCTTTTTTAGTAGGCAAAAGAGAGGGCAAATTAGCCTCATCATTCCATCGCCATGGGTTATTATGTCGCAGGACGTGTAGAGGTGGAGACTTTCTTATTACACGCTTCGATTGGGCGATCGATGACGCCATTCAGCCTCCGCTCCTTTTCATACATTTGCAATCACAAATAGCCAGGAGGAACGCATCGTTAGAAAACCCATAAAAAATTCGGTAAACTGTACGCTATACTATAGATTACTGATATCGGATTTTGCCTAAGAGGGGGGAATGAAAACAAAGTTCTAACCAAGAAAATGCGATGGAAAATGAAATTCTATGGAACCCCGAGTTAGTTTTTTGTTGTTCATCGAGAGGCACTCGATTGATCCGTTCTCACACCAGTGGCGCCGTCTGCCCAATTCACAAAATTGAATGAAATCTAGTCAATTATTCGTTGGACGTATGAAAGTCATTTCCAATCGAGTTGCAGCTTTACCTGCTGGAAATGTCGAAGGTGAAATTGATGTAATATGTGCAAGCAGTCGACCGCGGTGGGGGAAAGTGGCGGAAGAATAAAGAATTTTCCCGAAAAGGGAGAAAAAAAAGTAAGGGACATAAATACGTGATTGCGCGTTCATGTTGGGTCTACTGGCTTACACGGCAGCTCGAATCAATTCAAATGCTTTATTACAGTGTGGCTGTAATATCTATAAAGCGTGGGATGTTATTCGTGAAAAATATGGGCATTCACAGGAGTCGCTCTCCTTCGTCCCTCATTTTCAAATTGAACGGCAGCAGCTGTTCG
>JACCDP011074995.1_pt1 | contig 10673 bp, 20 predicted proteins | sample 7445841 | NCBI WGS metagenome assembly JACCDP01 (sample SAMN15323441, study PRJNA562643) | freshwater metagenome | isolation source: river surface water | place: USA:Blue River Watershed | collected 2017-08-17
AGCTTTTCCAGTACTCTCTGCGTCTGCGTCCTTGCTGCGCGCTGTTCACGGATTTTTTCATTCCTGCGCTCTTTCCACTCCGCGGAACGGGAGGCACGCCAGCGTCGCTGAATTTCTTTATACTCCGGCCTTCGGCACCATCGACGCACCCGCTCCCTATTTCGTTCTTTCTGCGCCTCTGCTATTATGTAAGTCTGTTTCGTTTTCATTTGAACCAGTAAGCTATGGCAAAAGCCAAAACCCAGAAGGCGATGAGCCACAGCCAGACATTGCACAGGCACAGGTCGACAAACTTGTCCATCAACCGGCGCCGCGCCATGCGATCAAGATCCCGGGCAATCTGCCGGTCCCATTCGCGATTGCGGCGGTCCAGCTCGTCGGCCAGCCATCGCAAATGGTGGCTTGCCAAGTGCCCGTTCGGGCTTTCTTCGGGCCACCAGTAGACGTAGCCGTCCGCATCCGTTACGAACTCTCCGCGCTCTTCGGATACGCGGATCACGCGCTGCCGATATTGTTCCGTGGTTTCTGTCATTTGCGTAGCAGCAAATCCAAAGTGTATAGCCAGTCCTCTTCGCCTTCCGGGTTCTGAGCTTTCTCGTTTTGCAGCCATTTAAGGTAGCCCCGATCCTTGACCACGATATCAGTCAGCAGCTCACCCCGGTGCTTTCCGAAGTTAAACCGTCGGATGAGCGCTGGCCGGCTGCTGATTTCGAGCATGCGCTCGCTAGCGGCTTCAAGCGGTATGCCTTCGGCCTCCGCCAGCTGACGCCGCAATACCTCGTATACCGCCTGAAGCACCCGAACGTCGCCAAGCGCGTCGTGAGCCACGGCCTCGACTTTGAGACCGTGGTAGTAGCGCAGATACTGGAGCCCGTGGGATTCCAGTATGGCCTCCTCGTCCAGATGCCTGGCAATCTTCAGAGTGTCGATCACATGCCCGAACTCCAGACCCTCCTTGCGGAGCATGCCAATGTCGAAGGGCGCGTTGTGCGCCACGAACACCGTGTTGTGTCGCAGCGCCTGCAGCAGGTTGTAGGTCTCGGTCCCGATAAACGCTGGCTTGTCCTCCACCATCTCGTTGGTGATGTGGTGAACGGCCATGGCCCCTACCTTGATCGGCAAGGGCGGTTTGAACAGCTCGTTGCGCTCTAGTTCGCCGAGCCTGAAGCAGACTTGGCACAGCCGGTCTTCGGCCTCGGTTCCCGTGGTTTCGGTATCGCAGAAGAGTAGGTTCACCGGACACCCAGCGCCTCCCACGCTTCAACCCCGGCGCTGTCTCCGAGGATTGCTTGATGAATAGAGATTTTCAAGGTGTGCTATAAGTTTGAATTCTGAGCGCCCTGTGGTATAGTGGCACACATGTTCCATGCTGCTGAAGCGTGACTCGACATGCTATCGTCAGCTAAAATCGTCCACGGCTATGCCACGCTCAAACCGCATATTTGCTGCTATCCTGTGGTATTCTTCGTCCATAAAATCCAACCCGTCTTCGCTAAAGAACGGTACATCCCAGCCTTTGCGGGTGAACGCATAGTGACAAAACACAGCGCTGCAGCAAGTATGACCATCCTCGTCCCATGCACTTTGCGATTCTAGCGAAGGCGGCCCTACACAGCAGAAGACAAATTTACCTGAAAGCCGAGCAAGCTCCGATAGCTTATTTTCGACTTTAAGCATTTCCGATTGATCAGGTTTGATCGCTACAAAGAAATCATTGCACAGGAAATCCGGACAATAGTTTCCGCTCGGAAGCGCATAACCTTCAGGCTCATATTGCCACGGTAGCCCTATAAGATCAAAGTAGGCAGCCCACCTAGCTTTTAGGCGGGACCGAAACTTGACATTCCTATATACAGACGGAAGGGGGCTGAGTGTTTCTTTATTTTTATCGAACATGATTAAAATATGGGTTTTCCGAGGTTTGTACACCGGGCCTACGGCGCGCCCACGGTCTTGCAGCAGGCGGGTTTATAAACACGCGATCCGTGGTACCGAAGCCAGCTTCAATCGCGTCCCGTGCTTCTCTCTTCATTTGCTTCAGCCCTTCCCAGGCGACCATCAGCGTGAACAAGGTTGTCCCGCCGACGACTACCGCCAAGATGTGCCAGATGTTTAAGTGCATATTTTCTTTCGATTCTTGATGACTTTCTGCAGCGTCTCGCGTCTCAGATACGGGAAGTATTCCCTAGCCCGCTCCTCTGACAAGCGTCCTTTGTGTCGCTTGAGTTGATTTACGCCCTGTTCCCACAACCAGACCCTGCTCCCGTCCTCAAGCTCAAAGAACTGCTCAAGCGCTTGGACCGGGGTGCCGTTCTTGACCATGGCAGCCTGCACGAGCGTGATATGCTCCGCGCTCCGGGCGTCGATCAGCTTGATATACGTCACACACAGGTAGAGCAGATCGTCTGCTTCCGGCAGATGCCTGCGCAATGCCGCCCAGTCACGACCCAGGAAAAAAGTCGTGTGCCCGTCAGGTTTCAGCCACCGGGCCGCCGGTACTCTTACGAAGTCTACCATCGTCTTTGCGCACAATGTGTAATGTTCCAGGTTTCTTCAAGTCGAATACCGCCACGAGCTCTGGCGGCAACAGTTTCTGCACGGAGGCCGCAAAACTCTTTTGCTCGGTGGGCATGTGCATACCGTAGCAGGGCAGGCACAAGGTTTTGCCCTCCGCCAAAAGCCCGCGGTCCCGCATGCTTACTGTTAAGACCTGTAGACTGAGCTCACGCGGTATGCGTGATGGCTTCCGCTCATGCGCAATCCGCAGAATACGGCGGGCGCGCGCCATTTCTTCTGGTTCCTGCAACAGCCGCTTGATCAAGGCCACGTCCTCCTCGGCATTCGGGGAATCCGTAGTCACCTGAAGCTCCCCGTTACAGTAGACCTCGATCTTATATTTGGCTTTGTTGTCCATTTTTCAATTCCCAGTAATCATTAAGAATCTGCGTCAGCAACGCACATCGCACACCGCCGCGCAGCCGCCCATCGTCATCCGTAGCTTGCCGGGTGATTTCGTCGCAGCATGACCCCACCCATGTCTCTTTCGGGTCTTCCGGATCGGTGGCCTCCGGAGTCGAGGGCCAATACGTATGCCCCGATCGGTTACAGCGCAGCACCGAGCTCCCGGGTTTGACATACCAAGCGCCGGGACCAATGACGGATTTACCGAACACCGGGTAGTGCTCCGCGCGAAACCGCTGAAGGCACATTTCGATATAGTCTGTCATCAGTTGATGCTCTCGATTTGCCAGTCCAGCGCCTGGAGCGCCAGGTCCTTGATCTGGTGGATGTCCTTCACGCCCTCGGCGGCACACAGAGAAGTGATCCGCAGAAGGAGGTCCGTGATCTCGTTATCGACTATGGGGCGCAGCCCGATTTCGATTCGCCTCAGCGGATCTCGTGCCAGTTCGCAGGCAGCGACTGCCGCCCAGAAGAAGCTGACTGGGCGGAATGGGTTGGCCACTTGATACAGTGGACTGCCCACAGCAGGCCGGCGGATCCCACCGATGCTCTTTTCCGTCTGACCGCACGCGATCAGCACGAGCCCGTGGTATGGGCGCTTGCTCTCGTAATACCAGTCGACCTCCCAGCCCAAGTCTTCAGGCGGATCTTTCTTCTGCCATACGACTCCGTAGGCTTCACGTTCGGTCATGTGTTTCTCTTCCATATATTTTGAAACTGAGTGGATGCTCCTCGACTCGGCACCCGTAGGTCTGGGCCAGTTCTTTCGCCAGTGGCAAGATAGTCTCGTAGGAGACGCGTGGTGCCTCGACATTGAGCCTAGTAGCCCGGCGGTCCGACTGAAGATACCAACTTGTGAAACGGGGCTTCCATCCCAGGCAGTGAGCCTGATAGCGGAACGCCCGCATAAACAGCTCCAGCTCCTCGAGCGCGTTCTTCTCGATGCGCCACAGATAGCCGTAGCTCGGAATCCCGGTTTCGGCTGCCAGCTCTTCCCAGGTCTTGGAATGGCTGAAGTCCGCCATCTCCGGGTTGAAGAATCCGAACGCCGACTTCTCGCCCATCTCCTCGGCCAGGATCGCCCAGGAGTCGTGATCAAACACCCGAAGCGCCTGACCCAGCAAGCTGTCAGACAGCTGGGTGCGCACCTCGTCAATCGGGACCCATTTCTCCTCGCGTAGTGTTCGCTCGATGTCGGTCATGGCCAGCGGCTGGTAAGGCGTTGAATGAGATACTGGGCGTCGTCCTGGGCGTTCGACCACCGGTGATGGGAGTCAGGGAATCCCTGCTCCTCAAAAATCCCGATGGCGTAATCCGCCTCCTTCTTCAGGGCCTTGGCCGCTTTTATCGCGGCCTCATTTACGGCATGCGTGTTCCGTCCCCGATCATCGATATGGGCTTGCTTGGCCTTGTTGAAGGCGTTCTCTGCCCGGGTCAACCGAGTCTTCAGCTTTTTATAGGTGGCCTGGCTTAGTGTATAGGCGCTCATCAATTTTCTTTTCTTTGTTTCTTCTGTTGTGGGCGTTCAGGGCGATGGCCATCCCGACCATCGCACCCCGATGCTCGTCTGCGGTCACAGTCGGGTCTACCCACACAGACCCCTCTGCCAACACGTTGCCGACGGCATCCACAATGTGGGCGTCCGATCCATCTGGCTGATTCCACACGGCACGAACAGGATACTGGATTAGAAGCCTTTTCATTTTTTAACGTGGGTTCCGTGTGCGATTCCCAGGGCGTCCAAGGCTTCCGCCAGGGCCCCGGGCTCAATGTTGTAGGACTTGTCGTAGATTCCTCCACCGTGCAGGCATAGACCGTATTTAGGATCTCGCTCTGCAAAGACGCCGGCGTTGTAGCGACTTACGAAGTAGCCAAGCTTCTTGGCGCCCGCCGCCTCCGCTTCTTCGGGAGTCCCCTCGAAGTCGTAGGACATGTTCTTGCAATCAGACCACCAGTAGAACTCGACCAGCGGTTCGTCCTCGTCATGTGTCAGGCAGTAGTTGCGCCCGTAGTGGTCGTCTTTGTCCACCCGCCTCACGTGATACATGTCGGCGCCCGACACGACCAGCACCAGCTTCTGCACCGGGATAAGGGTTGTGTCCCAGCTCTCATATTTCTCCCACTCCTTGGGCCATGTTACCTGAATCTTCCTCCGGTTCTCACTGTCTCCGCGGATCCAAAGCTCCGCCAGCAGTGCGACGAAGCCGCCCCCGAAGCGCTTCATGTTCTCAATGGTTCTCTGCTCTTTTCTGGTCATATGATTTCAGTTTTTCTTCAGCCATCGCTAGCGCCCGTTCGAGTGTCCGGCTCACTTCGGCCGATACCACTTCCAGCACTACATCCCCTTGATTGTCCCAGTTCAAACAAACACGGCGTGCGTGCTTGTCCGTCACTGGCGTAGGTCGCAATGGTTTCCTACTCGCCACGTATGCACCCTTTCTCCCAATCGTAGTTCTCGCACAGCCAGCTCATGATGTCGCCCCAGAAGTGCTCGGGACCAAACCTGCGTTCGGCCTCCATATCCGAAATCGTGAACCGGGGTATGCGGCTGGCCACGTGCAGCTTCTTCTCGTCTTCTGTCGACGCCAGCAACACACCCGGAGGCGTGGCCAACGACACGAGACCGGTATCCGATCCGTAGTAGACCTTTACCAGCTTCAGGGTATGGGCGTCACACGCCAGCGCGTGCTCGAGTTTCTCTTTTTGTGTCATCAGCTCAGTGTCTTCGTTTCCGTCTGCATCTCTACCGTGCCGGGCAAGCCACGCAGCTTCCCAGTCCTCCTGCCGGACATCCGCCTCATATTGCGCCCCGCTTTCGTGGAACGCGATCGAGGCTTCTTCAAGCCAGTCAATCTCCTTGCTCATTTGCCGGTATAGGTTCTTCCTGGTAATGGGCAGTCGCCGTTCCGTCCACGTAATCAAGGCGGTAATGCTTCTTGACCCATTCATAGGCCGCCACAATGTGCGGGACATAGATTCGCATGGCACTACTTTCCATATCCACCAGATACCAACCACAGCCTTTCCACTCGAAAGTGAATTGGCTGTGGCAGAAGGCGAAGCCGCTGCAGTCCAAGAACATGACCTGCTTATCGAGCTCCGTTACCCGGTAGGGGACGGCACATAGGGTAATTTCTCGTGTCATTCGTATTCTGTCGGTTCTCTTACTCCATAGTCCACGCCAAGTTCAGACCTGGTAACCCAGCACAGGGTCAACGCCAACCAGCGCGCCACCTCATAGGCGTTACGCCGGCCGACCACCTTACAGGTGAACACTTCCCAGCGTCTGACGAAGTTTACTCGCATGGCTACCGCCACCCAGATTTCCTGATCGTCATCCTCCGGGTATTCCTCGACGAAGCGCGGGCAGAACCAGCGGCACAGCCGCCGCTGGAACCAGTTGATTCCCTTGCACGTTTTCATGCTGCGTAGATATGCTTCACGCGTTTCCAGACATCCGGATCCTGGGCGTAGAAAGCCAGCCCTAGAGCACGAGACACACCACGGCTCACGCTGTTCCCGATGGCTCTGACCTGTTGCTCTGTCGTGCAGTTGGGCCATTCCATGTCATCTGGAAAGCCCATGGCGCGTTGAAGCTCCAGCGGCATGAGCATGCGGTAGAGCAGGTCAATCTTGAGCTTGCGTCCGTTCAGCTCGATCACCGGGTAAACCAGTGCGTGCCCTGCCTTGCATCGGACCGTCGGCAAAGGCTCGTCGATGTCCTTACCTTCGCTTCCGTTTGAGTAGTAAACGTATATGTAAGGTTTGGCGTCTAGCTTCCCGTGCTTATTCAGGGCTTCCATCAAGTAGCCCAGAAACGTCTCCGCCCTGGATGTGTCCACGCCCTTGACTTTGCACGCGTCGAGGAACCTGTCCGACAGCTCCGCGAGCTCGATCTCGATGCATGCCTGGTTGTTTTTGGTCACCAGTGTGCGCATCGGGCTGTCGACCGAGTAGGTCCCGTCGTTCTGCCTCGTGCCTCCGCTCTGGTCGATAGCGAACATGAAGGCCTCGGCCAGACCCTGGTGACCCCCTCCGGCCGTCAGGGCTGCCACAGGCGCATCTGCCGACCTGGCTGTGCTCGTGCCCCGCAGCTGCGGTAGGAACTCAACTGCGGGCAGCGCCAGCCCCTCGCCGCGATGGTTACACGTGACCGTGCTCACCGGGGCGTCCACGCTTTTCACATGGTCCTTCTGGTGCCCCGCATGCTGCGGGACTATGAAGGCGTCGGTTACCGTAGGCACCACCAGCCCGCGCTCGCCGCGGACCGTCAGGGTCTTGACCGGCTCGTCCAGGCTGTGGACGCGGGTCGCACACTCCTGGGCGTTGGCGCTGCTGTGTGCGCTGCTCACAAGGTAGGGCTTGAGCCCATACTTCACGAGCCCAATGGCAAGACGCCGAAACGTATTTGGCGCCAAGGCCTTTGGTCGGCTGAACACGCTGGTCCCTTTCTTGCTCCAATCGATGATCTGCCGGGCTGTCCGCCAGTTCATCGGTCTGCTGTGAGGCTTGGCAGGGTCGCCGGCAAAAGGCTCGGGCCAGACAATCTTGTAGTCTGAACCCTTCCGCACGCCATATACGAACAAGCGCTTCCGTATTGTCGGGTCGCCAAAATCGGCCGAGCAAAGCACCCGATGGTCCAATTCGTAACCCAGAGCTTCAACGTCCTTCTTCCAGGACTCGAAATATTCCCCGGCCCGATCGGGGTCAGGGACCTCGTATCGCTGATAATCAAGCGCCAGCATGCGCTCCGCCCACTGGACTTCGGTCTCTCCGTTTTGCCGGCGGTGCTCTTTCGGGAGCACCTTACGCGAGGGATGCTTCGGATCGCGCACCGGGTATATGGGTTTGGCATTCAGCGCCCACATCAACTCCCCGTCAAACGGCGAGCCTTCAAGCTTGAAGCGTTTCTGAATTACCGGACCCCAGCGAATCCATTCAGGGACGTTCTCAAGGAGCAGCCCTTTAGGCTTCAGATGGCGAATCCAATCGGTGATCGAGTGGGCGTGAGATCGGTCCTGCTCGTTGACGCAGGCTGCGCCTCTCGCGACCGAGAAGAATGTGCATTGAGGACTGCCCCAGAGCAGCGTGCAGTTTGTCTCCGGAGGAAACACGGCCGAAGGATCGAGCTTGAATAAGTCTTCCTCTAAATGCCTGTGTTCCGGATGGTTGGCGGCGTGAATCTCAATGGCTTTATCCCAGTGATTCACAAACGTCCCTTGCACTTGGCGGCCCAGGATGTCATTGGCCTCGAGCAGTCCGCCTCCAGAGCCGCCGCAGCCGGCAAAGAGGTCAACTAGCTGGTCTGTCGCAGGTGCGGCTAGAAATACTAAATTGTCTTGCATTATATAGATTTATTCTGTAAATGATTTCTATGTCCTATAAAGCACCTCGCCTTGCCCACTTTAAGCAAGCCAAAGCATGTCCTGCTTGCGGTAATGAGTTTATGCCCGATAACCGCGCACAAGTTTATTGTTGTCTCGCATGTAGGTCTAAGGCCGCTGTTAATCGTCAAAAGGAACGCGGCGGACCTGTCAAATTAGACATGGCCTCGCCGCGTAGTTGCTGTGAGTGCGGAAGTCTATTCAGTGTCGATAGCATTTACGCCAGCCGTGCCAAATATTGTTCGGACGAATGCAGAGTGATAGCTATTCGGCGGGATCGAAAAAGGTTTCACGACCATAACCCTTCAGCGCAACAGTTATACAACCGCGCTCGCAGTTTTAAGTTGGGCGGGGGAGATACCTTAAAAGAGAGGCTATACAAACGCTATCCTGACTTGCCGAAGCATTGCGAGAGCAGCTGCTGCTCAGTAGATGACTGGCGTATCTTAGAAGCGGCCCACAGACCCGGTTTTGAGAGGGACGGCGCGCACAGGGTGATGAAGTATTACGAGCGCCATATGTTCTGGATGCTGTGCCCGAACTGCCACACTTACCTAGACCTAAAAATCAAGACACCCGTAGAGCTGGGGCTCGTATAGGCTCATAAGCAACGTGGACGTTTGCGGGGTTTGCGGGAATACTGCAGCCGCGAAATGAACTTCCGCATTTTGAGACGTGCTTCTTCGTAGGCACGCTCAGCCGCCTCGACCTTGCGCTGGTTGGATCCCTGATCCTCTTCCCATCCCCAGATCTTTGCCGCATCACACAGCTCTTCAATGAGCTGGGCTGCGGCCCTGGTCACCTTTGGTTCGTCTTTTTTCTTTTTCACGCTACATTCTGGTAATTGGCCCGTTGCAGATCGCCGAACTGGTAAGGCTCGGCGCCTCCGCGCTGATCGCGCCCGTACAAGGTCTCCCGGATGCTTTCGACGATCCGTCGGTACACCGGATCCTCTTGGCAGAACTTCTCGACTTCGTGGCGGGCCTCGGCCCTCTTCTGTTGAGCTTCACGCTCCCTGGTTTTGATTGGCATAACGGTTTTTGAATTTGTGAACCATCTCGGGGATGGCGCTGAGATCTCCCTCCATTATCGGAGCGCCGAACTCGCGCATCCAGCATCGACCGAACGCACTCCGACAGTAAGTGACAGCAACCGGTTGCCCGTCTTGTTCGTCTACGATCAGGATGTGGTCGCACACCATACCCAACAGGAACCCGTAGGCTCCGGGTGGTAGGTTGTCCTTCGGATCCCGACCATCCAGGATCTTCCACTGGTCGAGTTCGCGCGACAGGTAAGTCCGTATCGCATCCTGGACATCGGTATAGACCGTGCCCCGGTGGCCGCGGCTCTCCATGGCCATCAACTCATCCTGAGCGTCTTCACGGGTCGGGAACTCTTCGATGCCGCCCAGATCCCACAGGATTACAGTTCTTTCTTCGTAATCAATCATATGCGGTTGTTCACAGGTCTCAACGCTGGCGATGCACCGTTGGACCAAAAGCCGACGGATTTCACCAGCTTGCACATAGCCCCGGTCCGCGCCCCAGCCATATGACAGTCGGATGGGATAAAGCCAGAGCGGAGACTGATATCAAATCCAAGGACGCGCCGTGACTCGATGCCTGAAGCGTCTACCCAGCCGCCGAGCCAGGCTTCATACGTCCGCCACAACGGCGCGTGACCGCGAAGATACCGAGCCACTTTCCACCGAGGGGTCCTGGTAGAGAACGCGTGTATGGGCCTGCTGCCCTTGAAAAAGGCCAGAGTATTACTGGCCTCGTCCAGCCACAGACTGAACACACGCTCGCGCCACACGTAGTGGCCCAGCAGACAAGAGCCCTCCGGCTTCTCGGTCTTCGGTATCGCTTCGCGCCACGGGAAGGAAATGAGAATGTGCCCATTTCCGAGGCACTCCATTATCGCGTCCTTGATGATCACCTTGGCGCCCGCTGCAGACACAAGAGTCAAAGCGCTACGCCCTGTATAGTATGCGAGGGTGGCCATACCACCGTAACCAACATACCCGAGCTCCTTATCGACCTCGAAGCCTGCAAGCTCTGCTTGGCGGTTGCCATACGTCTCTTCGAATGATCTAGTCACATTCTGTCGTTGCATACCAGTTTGTTTGCGGCCTCCGGGCCTTTTTCGTAGAACAGGATCAGCTGATTGGTCAGCTCCTTCATCTGCTCCTCCAAGCTCAGCTCCTTGTCGCGCAGCATGTAGCCGCTCTCCAGGAATCCCACGTTACAGCAGCCGCCGAACACCAGGCGGTCCTTGGTTTTGAGCACCACGAAGTGATGCCATTCTCCGTCTTTGGCCGGTATGAAC
>JACCDP010254391.1_pt1 | contig 10672 bp, 9 predicted proteins | sample 7445841 | NCBI WGS metagenome assembly JACCDP01 (sample SAMN15323441, study PRJNA562643) | freshwater metagenome | isolation source: river surface water | place: USA:Blue River Watershed | collected 2017-08-17
CAGTCTACGATCCGGTAACAAAAGAAGGTGCTGCCTGGATTACGCCCAACACCGGAGACAATACCTATGAGGTTGTCTCCATCGCGACGTTGGAGAAGCGTATCCACATCAATCTTTTCCCCAGCGTAGCCCTGGAGGTGAAAGATAAAATGGCCACATTACCCGAGCCACGCATGCGCAAGCGCCAACGCAATCCCTGAGAGGCCTCATGAAGCTTCAGCCTTTTGCTAATGAAACCCAGTCCATGAGTCTCGGAGATCTGACGATAGAGAACCGTCTGGATCAGCTGGAAATCTACGGTTCTCTGATCATTACCCGGGATCAGGCGGGGCTGGCGCTGGCGCTGCAACTCAAGCAACTGCTGGATGACGCGGTGGCCCATCTGCAGCGGGCGCAGGATCTGCCAACACAACTGAGTCCCAAGCCAACAGATCAGGTCGACAATCCCTTCAAATAAGCAGGGGCATTCCGAGCCGCCCGTCGGGCGGCTGCGGCACGCAAGTCGCGCAAGACTGGCATACTGTCGCACCTGAACGAAGCGCTGCACAACGCATGACACCCACGCCTGCCAATTTGCGTTCCTACCCGCCGCACCGCGCTGGCTTGAAGCCCGCGCCATTTCTGCCCATGTCACGTGCAGAAATGGACAAACTCGGCTGGGATAGCTGCGACATCATCATCATTACCGGGGATGCTTACATCGACCATCCCAGCTTCGGCATGGCGCTGATTGGTCGACTGCTGGAATCGCAAGGCTTTCGCGTCGGCATCATCAGTCAGCCCGACTGGCATTCGGCAAATGCTTTCCGCGCTCTCGGCAAGCCCAATCTGTATTTCGGCGTCACCGCCGGCAATATGGATTCGATGATCAACCGCTACACGGCTGACCGCAAAATTCGCTCCGATGATGCGTACACCGCCGGTGGCGTGCCCGACAAACGCCCCGATCGCGCCGTCACCGTCTATGCGCAGCGCGCACGCGAGGCCTACCCGGGCACACCCATCGTGATCGGCAGCATAGAAGCCAGCCTGCGACGGATCGCTCACTACGACTACTGGTCGGATACTGTGCGGCGTTCGGTGCTGACGGATTCAAAAGCGGACATTCTGTTGTTCGGCAATGCAGAACGTGCCTTGCTGGCCCTGTCGCATCGGCTCGCAGCCGGCGAGTCCGTCAAAGCGATTCGCGATCTGCGTGGTACGGCGTTCATGGTGGCTCGCGGCTGGAAACCGGCGGAAGACTGGCGCGAGGTAGATTCCACCCGTGTTGACACCCCGGGCCGAATCGATCCGCATCCTGATCCGTATGAAATGAAGGAAAAAGATCCCGAGGCTTGTGGGACCAAGGATGGCAGTCCCATACCTGCGGTTCAGCCCATACGTCTGATGTCGCGCGAAGAGCGTCTCGCGCAACAAAAAGAGATCCGCGAAAAAAGTGTCATACGCCTGCCAGCGTTTGAGGTCGTAAAAGAAGATCCGATCAGCTACGCTCACGCATCGCGTGTCTTTCATCTGGAATCCAATCCGGGCAATGCGCGCGCCATGGTGCAGGCGCATGGAGATCGTGATGTCTGGCTGAATGCACCACCCCTGCCACTGGCGATGGATGAAATGGATTACGTATTCGATTTGCCCTATGCACGCGCGCCTCATCCCGTTTATGGCAAAGCAAAAATACCCGCATGGGACATGATCCGCTTCTCGGTGAACATCATGCGTGGCTGTTTTGGCGGTTGCACATTCTGCTCGATCACGGAGCATGAAGGCCGCATCATACAAAGTCGCTCCGAGCCTTCCATCCTGCGCGAGATCGAACTCATACGCGACAAGACCAAAGGCTTTACAGGCACCATTTCAGACCTCGGCGGTCCGACGGCGAACATGTATCGCATGGCCTGCAAAGATAAAACCATCGAAGAATCCTGTCGACGACTCTCGTGCGTCTATCCGACCATTTGCTCGAACCTCAATACCGATCACAGCAAACTGATTCAGCTCTATCGACGTGCGCGCGACATACCCGGCGTGAAAAAAATTCTGATTGGTTCGGGTCTGCGCTATGACCTGGCAGTCCGCTCTCCCGAGTATGTGAAAGAACTCGCAAGCCATCACGTCGGGGGTCTGCTGAAGATCGCGCCCGAGCATTCCGAGGACGGGCCCTTGTCCAAGATGATGAAGCCGGGCATGGGTTCGTATTACCGCTTCAAGGAATTGTTCGACAAGTATTCGAAAGAAGCCGGCAAGGAGCAGTACCTTATCCCCTACTTCATTGCGGCTCATCCGGGTACCACCGATGAGGACATGCTGAACCTCGCGCTCTGGCTCAAGGAAAATGATTTCCGGCTCGATCAGGTACAGACCTTCCTGCCAACGCCAATGGCCATGGCCACCACCATGTATCACACGCGAAAAAATCCGCTGCGCAAAATAGCCAAAGACTCAGAAACGGTGGAAACACCGCGCTTGGGGAAAATACGGAAGTTTCACAAGGCACTGCTGCGCTATCACGATCCGGACAACTGGGAAAGTATTCGCGAAGGCTTGAAGCGCATGGGGCGTAGCGAGCTGATCGGCAACGGACCGCAGCATCTGGTGCCACGGTCGGATGGCAACGCAGTTCGCGTTCGCGGCCTGTCAAAAAATGAAACGCCCTCAGTGAACCGTATCGCGAAAAAATTCGGTCAGAACAAACCTCGGCCCGGCGCAGCCATTGTGCGCAAGCGGCAAGCTTGAAGCAGCAGACATAAAAAAACCGGCCTTCAGGCCGGTTAATTTTTTTGTCGGTTGGTGGGAAGTGCTGGTTTCGAACCAGCGACCTATCGCGTGTGAGGCGATCGCTCTACCCCTGAGCTAACCTCCCAAACCGGCGCGCATTATCGCACAAGCACTGCAGACCGATCAATTTTATGCCAGCTGACGCCACAAGCAGGTCGCTTTGACTTCTTTATCCAGTCCCTTGAGCACAGCTTCATGTGCGGCCAACTCATCCGGATCAGCCGGCAGCACAATGATCTCGGCCAGCGGTATGGTATCGCTGCCTTCTCCTCCGCCCACGCCATGCCCATGAAGATCCATGCTCAGGCTATCCTGCCCCCGCGTCATGGCGAGGTACACCTCGGCCAGCAGTTCTGAATCCAGCAGCGCACCATGAAGCGTGCGATGCGCATTCGAGATGCCATAACGTTCGCACAAGGCATCCAGCGAATTGCGTTTGCCCGGATGCAGCTCCTTGGCCTGCGCCAGCGTATCAGTGACTTTGACGACGTGTGCATGAAACGCCGGCAGCCCCAGACGCTCGAGTTCGGCATCGATAAAACCCACATCGAATGAGGCGTTATGGATGATGATCTCGGCATCCCGCACAAATCGACAGAACTCTTCTGCGATTTCAGCGAACTTTGGTTTATCGCTGAGGAATTCGGTCGTCAGGCCATGCACCGCCAGCGCACCGGGATCGGAGTCGCGCTCGGGATTCAGATAATAGTGAAAGTTATTCCCGGTCAGCCGGCGATTGAGCATCTCGACGCAGCCGATCTCGATGATACGGTCGCCGCTTTTGGGATTGAGACCAGTAGTTTCAGTATCGAGAATGATTTGTCGCATTGCGTGATGAGTCGTGATCTTAAATAGCTTGCGGAACTTTACCAGAAAGCACCAGCTCGACACCGCGATTGGCCAGCGCATCTGCGCGCTCATTGCCCTCATGACCGGCATGGCCCTTGATCCAGCGCCAGTCGATGCTGTGTCTTGCCTGCGCCGCATCGAGCGCCTGCCAGAGGTCGACATTTTTTACCGGTGCTTTGCTCGCGGTCTTCCAGCCGCGGGCTTTCCAGCCCGGCAGCCATTCACTGATGCCCTTTTGTACATACTGGCTATCGGTATGCAAAATCACTTCGCAAGGGCGCTTGAGCGCATTCAACGCTTCGATCACCGCCATTAATTCCATGCGGTTGTTCGTGGTATTGAGTTCGCCGCCGCACATTTCTTTTTCACGATCACCGGCAATCAGCCACGCACCCCAACCGCCGGGGCCGGGATTCCCTTTACAAGCACCATCGGTATAGATTTCAATTTTTTCCATTCGCGTTCGGGTAAAGTACCAAGGAAGCACTGATTAAATAAAATCGGAAATTTTTCAGGTAAGTTAATGCGAGCAAGCCCTTGATTTTAATGCCCCCTGAGCCGAACACTTACACCAGCTCACCATAGCGGGGATTGACTCAGCATCTGGCTAATGTTTTGTTCGTTGCGTGACAGGTACCGCGTGACGAACGCGTGCACTTTGCTTTTGCAATGCAGGTCCTACCAAACGCATGCCGTGAACACGCTTGATCGCCTGCACAATGTAAAGAGCACCCAGATAAGGCCACCAGCGATTACCCGCCTTCTCCATGAATTCAAAACGATCAAGCCACTTCGCGGTGGCAAATGGGGGCGCATAGCAGCCGAAGTGCCCACGATTGATTTCCATATTGAGCAGCTTGAGCCAGTCTTTCAGCCGCGGAACGCTGATAAATTCGCCATGTAGCGGGAGTAAATGCTTGCCTGTCACTCGCCCCAGAAATTGCCGCAGGCCCCAGGCACTGTGAGGATTGAATCCACAAATAATCACCTGCCCTTCGGGAATCAGCACACGCTCGACTTCGCGCAACACCTGATGCGGCTCGGCGGCAAACTCCAATACGTGTGGCAACACCACCAGATCAAGACTTTGCGTTGCGAAAGGCAGATCGGCAAAATCATGCACGACCACCACGGACCTGTTCTCGTCCACACGCACATCATCCGGCGGGAATACTGCGTCCGTGATCCAGCGGTTGGGCATACGATTGGCAGCCAGCGTATCAAATCCGGGCAAACCAATCTGCAGCGCGTTATAACCAAAAATATCTGCAGTCAGCTCATCGAGCCGCGCCTGCTCCCACGCATGGGCATAGCCACCCCTGGGCGTGTGAAACCAGGGAGCCAGCGATATAATCCGATTTTCTGAAACGTGTTGGTTCATTCCCATGCCAGTCAATCAGTCACTGCAAGTCACCGCAATACCGGCCTTTGACGACAATTATTTGTGGCTGATACACGATCAAGAATACGCGGCCATCGTCGATCCGGGCGATGCAGCGGCCGTTGAGGCAGCGCTGGCTGCGCATCAGCTCAAGCTGGCCGCTATTCTACTCACTCACCACCATGCTGACCATGCCGGCGGTGTCCCCGCCCTGCTCAGGCACTGGGATGTGCCCGTCTACGGACCTGCGAGCGAACGCATACCCGGCATTGACCATCCTTTGCGAGAGGGTGACGTGGTAACTCTGACATCACCCTCGCTACGGCTATCGGTGCTGGATGTGCCGGGCCACACCGCAGGTCATATCGCCTACGTCGCTGACACCGAACACTGGCTGTTTTGCGGCGACACGCTGTTTGCCGGTGGTTGTGGACGTTTGTTCGAGGGGACTGCAGAACAAATGACGCAATCGCTGGAAAAAATCGCGGCATTACCTGACGACACGAAAGTGTATTGCGCGCATGAATACACCGTGTCGAACCTGCACTTTGCGGTAGCAGCCGAACCCAATAATCAGCACACGGCAGAGCGACTTGCCACCGCACAGAATTTGCGCGCACGCGGCATCGCAACGGTACCCTCGACACTGGGCGAAGAAAAGCGCACGAATCCATTCTTGCGTTATCGCGAAAAATCCATCGCCGAACTCCTGAAAAACAATGGTCGATTAAGCAAAGAAGATCCCGTCGCCGCCTTTGCAGCACTGCGCGAATGGAAAAACGTTTTTCGGTGATTTTGACCACCCCTGTTCAACGCTGATTGTGCTTGACGGAGTTTCACAGGCTTGCATACACTTGCTGCAATTCAATTTTTTCAACTGGGCCCGGTGTCCGTTGATTCCTCCAGGACCCATGTCGCACTTCAGAATATCCAAGCAACGATCGGGGTTTTTCGTGCATTCCCGCTTGTTTATCGCGCTGATTCCTTGCCTCGCGATCAGTCTGGCAGCTCAGGCCAATGATCTGGCGATACCGCCGTCTCAGCCCTCGCCAAACGCCGGCAAAGACGCGCTGACAGAAACAACACCCAACCCTGCGACCTCGGAGACCAATGTCCTGGCCGAAGACATTGAGTTGCAAAACTTTGATGTGTGGGAGCGTATACGCAAAGGCTACGGTATCCCGGATCTGAATAATCCCCTGGTCGCCACGCACTCCACCTGGTACACCGCACGGCCGGATTATCTGCAACGCATCACCCAGCGCGCATCGCGCTATCTTTTCTATGTGGTACAGGAACTCGAAAAGCGCAACATGCCAACCGAACTTGCGCTGCTCCCTTTCATTGAATCCGCTTTCAATCCGCAAGCGTTTTCCAGTGCGAAAGCCGCAGGCATGTGGCAGTTCATCCCGAGCACGGGGCGCGATTACAACCTGAAACAAAATGCGTTTCGAGACGAACGTCGTGACGTCATAGCCTCTACCAATGCTGCGCTGACTTATCTGCAGCGACTTTATGGGATGTTCGGCGACTGGCAACTGGCACTGGCAGCGTACAACTGGGGAGAAGGTTCTGTCTCGCGTGCAATTGCAAAAGCACAAGCGGCGGGCAGACCCACCGACTACAACAGTCTGTCGGCTTACATGCCCTCCGAGACGCGCAATTACTATCCCAAACTGCAGGCTGTAAAAAACATCATCACTGCGCCCGCAGAGTACGGCATCAAACTGCCTGTCGTTGAAAACCAGCCTTATTTCGTCAGCATCAAAAAAACTCGCGACATTGATGTCAAGCTCGCGGCGCAACTCGCCGAGTTGCCGATGGAAGAATTCAAGGCATTGAATCCGCAATTCAATCGCCCTGTCATCACCGGCAGCCCTAACACGCAAATTCTGCTACCGCATTCGAATGCTGAAAAGTTCAAGGAAAATCTGGCCAATTGGACGCGCGCCCTGTCGAGCTGGACCGCGCATAAAGTCACGGCAGCACGCGAACGCATTGAAAGCATCGCAGCTCGCTTCAAAACCACGCCCGAGCTAATCCGCGAAGTCAATGCGATACCACCCAATATGCATCCCAAGGCAGGTTCGACGGTGCTGGTACCCAAGCCTGCTGCCGAGGCCGACAAGGATATCGGGCAAGAGGTGGCGGATAACGCAACGCTCGCTTACGAGCCCGATGAGCCACCGCGCAAAAAAATCACGATCAGAGCCGGCAAGCGCGACACGATCGCCAGCATCGCTGCGCGCTACAAAGTCAAACCCGAAGAGATACGCGATTGGAATGATCTGAAAAACGATAAATTAACTGCCGGACAGTCACTGCGCCTTGAAGTGCGCGCGGGACGTTCGATGGCAAACCGGGGCAAAGGCAATCTTGACACCAGTACGCCGAAAAAAACGGCAGGCAAAACAGAGAAAGCCAGCGAACCCCGGCGCATCGGCAAGCCTGACAGACACGCAGGCAAACCGGAAAAAGTCGCTTCAGTCAGACACAACGCAAAGAACGACAAGGATACGCACCGTCAGGCGCGGTGAGCTTGGTCGACTGCCTGGATTCGATCAATGCGTCGTGAAATTGGCCGCAGCCAGCAGCCGCTGTGTATAAGGATGCTGGGGTGATGTCAAAACCTCAGTGCTCATTCCACTCTCGACTACTTTGCCATCTTTCATCACGATCACACGGTGGGCCATCGCCCGAATAACCGCCAGATCATGACTGATGAACAGATACGCCATACCGTACTTCTGCTGCAACCCGGCCAGCAATTCAAGTACCTGATACTGCACCGACACATCCAGCGATGATGTAGGTTCATCCAGCAAAATCAGCGCTGGCTTGAGCACGAGCGCGCGCGCAATCGCAATACGCTGCCGCTGTCCACCGGAAAACTCATGCGGATAACGCGACATCATCATCGGCGACAAGCCGACTTCCTCCAAACCAGCACCTACGGCTTCGCGCAATTGCGCTGGGGACAACTGCGGCTTGTGCAGCGCCAGCCCTTCACCGACGATTTGTTCAATCGTGCGCCGCGGCGAGAGCGATGCAAAGGGATCCTGAAAGACCACCTGCATCTGCGCGCGCAGGGGCCGCAATTGACTGGCCTCCATTGCGCTGATGCGCTGCCCATTGAAAACAATGTCACCCTGGGTACGTGCGACTGACAGCCGCAAGAGCGCCATGCCCAGTGTGGATTTTCCCGAACCCGACTCGCCTACAATGCCCAGCGTTTCGCCCTGCGCCAGCGAGATGTCCATGCGGTCGACCGCGACAAATTCTTTTTGACGAAACCAACCCTGAGGTATCGCAAAACTGCAGCGCACGCCTTCAGCCTTGAGCAGCGGATGCGTGTCAGGCGATACATCACCGACCATGCGCTTGGCATGACTGGCAAGCAGTCGCTGCGTGTAGGCTTCGCGCGGCGCGCTGAACAAGGTATCGGTATCTGCCGTTTCGATCAAACGCCCCTGCTGCATCACGCCAACACGATCAGCAAACGATTTCACGAGATTCAGGTCATGTGTGATCATCAGTACCGACATTTGCTCTTCACGCTGCAATTGATTCAGTAGTTCGAGTATCTGCACCTGTATCGTGACATCCAGCGCTGTAGTGGGCTCATCGGCAATCAGCAGTTTCGGTTTGCAAGCAAGTGCCATCGCAATCATCGCGCGCTGTCGTTGGCCACCCGAGAGTTGATGCGGATAAGACAAAGCACGACGCTCAGGTTCGGGAATGCCCGTTTTGGCCAGCAGGTCCACCGCACGTATGGCAGCAGCACGTGCGCTCAAGCCTTCATGCAGCATCAGTACTTCCGCGATCTGATTGCCAATGGTGAAGAGCGGGTTGAGCGCAGTCATCGGCTCCTGAAAAATCATCGCGATGTCCTTGCCGCGCAACTGGCGCAGTGCCGCATCGGATTTTTTCAAAATCTCCTGATCTTCAAACAATATCTTGCCCGAGATATCCGCATCCGGTAGCAGCCGCATCATCGACAAGGCAGATACCGTCTTGCCCGAACCCGATTCACCCACCAGCGCAAACTTCTCACCGGGTGCAATCGTGAAGCTGACATCATCCACCACGGTTGCATTACCAAAGCGCACCGTCAAATGATCTACGCGCAGGAGACTCATGACTTCCTCCGCACGTCCAGTGAATTGCGCAAGGCATCACCAATGTTGGTGAGCAACAGCAGGGTGATCGTCAGCACGGCAAAGGTAGACAAGGCGATCCACCAGGCATCCAGATTATTTTTTCCCTGCGCGAGCAATTCGCCCAGACTGGGCGTTGATGGCGGCACACCGAGCCCCAGAAAATCGAGGCTGGTGAGTGCCAGAATCGCCGCGCTCATGCGGAAAGGCAGAAAGGTCACGACGGGTGTCAGGCTATTGGGCAGCACATGCCGCCAGATGATCTGCCAGTTCGACAGCCCCATCGCTCGTGCAGCCTGCACATACTCGAGGTGTCGGTTGCGCAGAAAATCTGCGCGCACATAGTCGGACAACCCCATCCAGCCGAACAAGGACAACAACACCAGCAGTAACAAGATGCTGGGTTCGAAAATCGACGCAAAAATAATCAGCAAATACAGCTCGGGCATCGAGCCCCAGATTTCCATGAAGCGCTGGAATAGCAAATCGGTCTTGCCCGCAAAATAGCCCTGCACTGCACCGGTCAGCACCCCAAGCAACACGCCGGTGATGGTCAACGCAAGACCAAACAATATCGACACTCGGAATCCATACAGCAGTCGCGCGACCACATCGCGTCCACGATCATCCGTGCCGAGCCAGTTGTCGCTCGTGGGCGGCGCCGGATTGGGTGCCTTCGCAAAATAGTTGAGCGTGTCGTAACGATAATGATTGATCGGATAAATCGCCCAGTTGCCGGGTTTGTCGAACTGAGACTGAATGAACGGGTCCAGATAATCGGCGGGTGAATCAAATTCGCCACCAAAGGCGGTCTCCGCATAATCCGTCACGATAGGGAACATCAGTTGTCCGTTGTAGCGCGCGACCAGCGGCCTGTCATTCGAAATCAGTTCGGCACCCAGACTGAGTGCGAAGAGCGCAACGAAGATAACCAGGCTCCAGTAGCCGCGGCGGTTTTGTCGGAAACGCTGCCAGACGCGCCGGCCCGGCGAGAGTGAAATCTCCGGTATCGATGCAGTGTTCGTCATCGCGCAAGACTTTCAAATTGAACGCGCGGATCGGCCCACACGTAACACAGGTCACCGAGCAATTTGACGACCAGCCCGATCAGAGTAAACAGATAGAGCGTACCCAGCACCACCGGATAATCCCGGCGCACGACGGATTCGTACGACAGCAAACCCAGACCATCCAGCGAGAACAGCGTCTCGATCAACAAACTGCCCGCAAAGAAAGCGCCGATGAAGGCTGCCGGAAATCCGGTCACCAGTGGAATCAGCGCATTACGGAAGACATGCTTGTAAAGCACCACACGCTCGGAGAGACCTTTGGCACGCGCCGTCAGCACATACTGCTTGCGTATCTCTTCCAGAAAAGTATTCTTGGTCAGCATGGTCATCACCGCAAAAGCTCCCGCGACCGAGGCGGTCACTGGCAGGGTGATATGCCAGAGGTAATCTTTAATTTTGCCAAAGGTAGTAAGCGTTTCCCAATCATCGGAGGTTAAGCC
>JACCDP010211830.1_pt1 | contig 10671 bp, 11 predicted proteins | sample 7445841 | NCBI WGS metagenome assembly JACCDP01 (sample SAMN15323441, study PRJNA562643) | freshwater metagenome | isolation source: river surface water | place: USA:Blue River Watershed | collected 2017-08-17
AAGATCGCGAACCCAAGTGCTGCTAAAAGCAGGGTTACAGTAACTACACCCAAAATTACATGTACGATCAAAAGATATCTCAAGCGTTCGTAAATCCACATCGTTGCTGGCTGGCTCAACATAGGCTTTCTCCAAAAGTTCATCAGTGTATATCACAGTTTTATAGACTCGATCACTGATGTTGTCTCGGCCTATGTCTTCGATCTTCCAGCAGTATTCACAACCGGCTGGTCTTTCTCCCCGTTGCATTTGAGCACGTTCTAATTTCTTTTGTGCTGTATTATGTAATGCACGAAAGTTTGCTTCAACTTCCGCTACACTGACTCGATGTGGTAACGGATGATGACAACTGGTGGTCATACCCGAGCCCAACCATATGGTGGCATTGTACCATTTGGCCGCACAGAAACTGGCCGACTTGATGTCGATCACTCGGCGACGATATTCTAAATCAGTTTCATTGGCTATTCTGGGCATAGGTTTTTAACTATTATAAACGATTTTGATTAAAAAAACAACAGATATTTTAGATATATTTGGCTAGTTTTGACAAACTGTGTTGCCAGTTTGTACCACGTAACCGATCTAGGTCATCCAAATATTGGATCCAGTCATTGTTATCATTTGGTTGTTGGGCCAATATTGTTCCTTTTACTGAGGCGGCGATGTTTTTATCAGTTAGCGAATCCAAATATTCAATTGCTGCAGATTTTGTACGGTCGTTTAAATTATGTAATCCCAAAACTTTTCCCCCACGACCCAATTTGTGATTAACAAAATTGATAAAAATATTGATCGGATCACCGTTGTGTAATTGAGAAAATTCTCGATCTCTCCAATCAATTATGTCCTGCAGATAAAACAAGTTACTGACGCCGACAGTAAGTCCTATTTCGATCCATAATCCTGGAAAATTTAAATCACGTATATTTTTCATATTTTGATTGACTTGGTCCCAGACACCAGGAAATCTAATATACTCAAATTGATCCCCGGTGCCGTCGATGCTAAAAAACAGTTTAGTCATTTTTGTTCTTTTCCAAAGATCAACAACGTTGTCAGTGGGGAATACTGTGGCATTGGTATTATAGCTCACAATCAAGTCGCTGATATTACCTTGTTGAGATATTTTTTCAAGTATAAGTTCATGGTCTTGGGTCAGCAAAGGTTCTCCGCCTTGAAAATGCATCAATTCGACTTTGCTCAAATCCAGAGATTCAAATATCCTATTGTGCTTGCCTGAACTTTTAATTTGTTCTATTTTATAGTTTAGTTTTTTATATTCAGGATACCATAAGCTGCTGTACTTGGGTCCACAAGTGATACATTTTAAATTGCAGACATTTTCACAATTATAACTAAAACTTTTTAGTTCCACTGTGTGGTTTTGTTCTATACCTTGTTGAGCAAATGCTGCTGCTTGGCCTTGTCGGTAACTTTGATTACCATTGCGTTCGTTTTCAAAACACGACACACATGCTGGAATTTTTGCATCGGTATTTCTAATTTTTTCCAGATAGTCGTTGGTATGAAAATTTACATTGGTATAAAACTCCGGACTCATGATCTGCATACAACACATAGCCACATGAGCATCTGTTTGATTTATTTTTTCAATATACAAACCTTTGTTGTATAACGGACATTCAGTGTTTGTCATTGATAAACTCTATTAAGTTGTTGGCCCAAGATTGATGTGCTAGTATTCCTGGATGAAAGCCGTCACTGTCAAATGAATCAATCCTATGACTTATATTGTATAAATTATCTGTGGTGCATATATTTTGCCACTTCAATAAACTACTCAAATTTTTTTCTAGTTTTAATTGGTCAACATAATCCATGTAAAAACAAAACACATATGGTGTGTTTAACTGTAATAAAACAGATTGCAAAGAAATCATGTGTATTAAACTTTGCTTTGTGCAGATGTCTAAATTTTGATACTTGACGAACTCAGCAAATTGTAAGTCTTTTAATTGTGTTTGACTGGGATAAACAAACACCCAATTTTTTTCTACCAGATCTTGATCATTTACAGGATGTATCTTTTTCTCCGGCCAATCATTTTTTAAACTTTGTGTAAAACTTGTAGTAGTACATCGATCAAACTGACTTATATCCTCCACTGGTATGTCTGTTCGTTCTAGACCCGACCACATGATAGCAACAAAGTCATAGTTATTATTTGCTAATTCTGCAATGGTGGTATCATGTATGTAACGATTACCTGCACTGGCCACAGCAAGATTGGTTAAGTCAAACCCCAGAGCCTGTTGTAAATGATATGGCCAGGCGGTGGGACCTCGACTAAAACTGCAACCATTGACCAACACACGTTTATTTTTGAGCATGATATCTGCATTCGTTCCAAAATTCAGTCATTTCAGGAAAAGTTTTTACAAAATCAGTTTTCCTACGTTTATCGTGTTCATTGAAGAAACGATAAAAGTCTGCACGTTGCAATTTAACATACTCTGGATTCAAATTTTGACCTGCTTTCATCCAATCTATATCTCTACGCAGGCGTTGTACTTCGTAATCTTTAAACCCACGAAATGGTCTATCTGCTGTTTCCAAATTGAGTTCCATCCAATCGGCCACACGTTCTAATACACCGACGTACACAGGCGGAAGTATTTGTAAACTTTGCCATTGCGGTTGACGCAACAAAGGAGTATCAAACCAAACACGTTGATAGGTTTTACTATGAACGCTTCTTAGATCCAGTATCCATTCTAGTTGCCGTTGTAGGCCCAGCACTGAAAGATTGTTCATGGTTATGATAAATGTCAGGCTGTTGCGGTTGGGTATGTTGGTTAAAAATCTATTGACATATTCGTAGAGTCGATTGTAATTCAATCCGTGTCTGATGTATTCAGCATGTGCTGGTATGCCTGAATCTAGGCTTACATACTGCATGAAATGTTCTATCTGCGTCGAACACAGTTGTTTGACATAATCCATGTATTTGTTGAATATCCGATTGTCTACACTGAAGTTTGAAGTTACATCTAAGTGCAATTCAGGATTGGGAAGTGCCAACACATAGTCAAATACCTTGTAGGTATTCTTATCCATCAAGGGCTCTCCACCAGTCATTCTAAAATGTTTCAAGTGTGGATATAATTCCGGCCACCACTCCCAAAAAGCATCTACGTACGGATTATCATAACTAGCTGGGATAGGCCTACGGCGACCGCTAAAGTGAGCAGGATCATTATGAGGAGTGCTGGTAGGGTAGGCACCATAGTAGTCAGTTTCCTGCATCCAAGTGCTACTAAACTGAGGGCTACAATAACTACATTTGAGATTACAAACATGATTAAAATTAACTTCAACATAGCTGGGTATCCAATCTTCTTCGCCTGTGCTGGCCTTAATCGCATTGTAGTCGTTGGCAGCCCAGGGCTCGCCTGATCTATAATGTCTATCGCTGAGGTTGCCCATGTCCTCCTGGGTCCAACAATAACTGCATTCCTGTGGGCGTTCATCTTTGAGCATGATCACACGTTGAGCTTTTTTGTGTGCTGTATTATGTAATGCGCCAGGGTTGTCTTTTAATGCTACAGGATCTATTTCATGCAAGGGCGGATGATAACAACTGTTGGTCATGCCAGTGGCCAAGTGCAGACTGACCTGTTTCCATTTGGCCAGGCAAAGTCCAGGACCCAACAGTTCCTTCATTTTTTCTGCGGCTGTCATAAAGTTGCTCTTGTTCATTAGAATCTCGCAGGTCTTTGTGATGGTTTCCACAACGCTGTTATGTCTTGATGTTCTAGAATTAGATTGGTCATATCTTGAGTCCACTGTTGTGTTTTTGTATCTATTGTAATGTCCGGTGCCACTCGGTTGATGTATTCCATATATTCCGTTGGCAATGGATGTGTGTCGTATCTATGCAAATATCTATTGGTAAATTCATGTTCTGAGTTTATCTCTGCGACGATGTTGCTGGGAACACCTGAGAAATCCTGTGCTGTGAATCTGTCCCATGTAGGCCATTCATCACCGCGTTTGATTTCATACTCTTGTTTGAGTTTGTCAGTTTCTTTACGTCCCGGACGACTGTACCAATCATGATTAAAAATAACTTCGTACACACTGGGACGCACAGATCGAAATTCATCAGCATAAACTTTAAGTATTTTGTTGTCTATGCTGAAGATTTTAAAGATATTATCATCGGGCACATTAAACGGAACAATGCTGAAAAAATAATACCGGCATCCAATGGCATCTAACATATTTTTAGCACCCGCTAGGTGTGCAGCATCACGCAGTAGATATCCAATTGGATCTGTAAACTTCTTTACAAAATTCTCATCATAATCAGTTTGATTGTATATGCTTCCTGGAGTCAACCATTCACCCCCAACATAACGATCTTCTCTGCCTATACTGGACCACATGATCATGACCACGTCATCTTTGTTGATACTGTTTCGTTTGTGGCATTCCATTAGGCTGTAAAAGATAAAACTGTTGCCGGCACCGGCTTGTCCCCAATTTTGATAATGATCATGCTCGCGAGCCACTATGTCGGCCCAGGTAGGATATTTGGAATTGGTAAAACTACAACCAAAGGCAAAGAATCTTGTCATTTTGTCAGCACGTTATTGTAATGTAAAATTGCACTTTCTGGATCTTGGGCAGTAGGACACATGCGACATACTCGATTGGGTTGTCCAAAATTGTCTATGAATGACTGGATGTCAGCATCAGGACTGGCGGGAGTGATATACTGCCCAACATATGGTTGCCAGGCTGGATCTTTGACATCAAAACGTTTCAGTGTGTCTTCCAGGCCGCCCAGGGTACTACACTTGTACATACGGCCGCCCAGCATAAGCGGACAGGTTTGTTGTATGCAGATGGCAAAACTATCTGCAGGATTTGAATCAAATGGCCGCATGTTGGCATAGTCATTGCGATAGGTTTTAATAAAAGTCTGCGGACGATTGATTTGAAAACGCAGGCCCCGAGTGGTCTGATAACGATTGATACCGTGCTCACGCACAGGTTCCCATTTGTACATGCCAAATATTTTGGCAATGACCGCTTCTACCCGTTCGCTGTGTTGATGTACTGTGATTTTAAAAACAAAGTTGCCCACTTCATGTGCTGTTTCTACCACATCTAAATGCCGGTCTAACAATTCGCCATTGGTACTGAACCTTATGGGACTCGTGGGCAATAACTCTCGTAAGCCACGTATCCAAGTCTTGAGTTCAGGATTGATCAGGGGCTCTCCGCCCATGATCCCAAACTCCTTGATGTCCATGCGAGGCAACCAGGATTCTATCTCTTGTCGACCAACCTGCCATGGCACATATCCGGTGTGTTTGAGGTCAGCATAGTTGCTACAGCCCACACAACTGAGATTGCAAAATTGTGTGACCATCATTTCCACAAACGGTAATTGGAATTTAGTCATTGAACGTTCTTTGTATTTTTGAATGTGTTAATGTCATGAACACATTGTAGTTATGATCTAATATGGGTTGCATGTCAAATAATTTTTGTTGTAATTCTTGCTGGCTCCAACCAGCGATAGTATCTATCAATATCAGTATTTGTCTTACACGATTTTGCATGCCGTAGTCATCATAACCTTCATCCCATATATCGTTAAATGTACGAAATCCCAGGCGCCGCAGATTGGACATATGGTGTCGGCCGGCCATGCTGATAAATGGTCTGCGTGCTATTATAGGTCTCCAGGTTTTTTCTGTGGCAAAACACACTTCGTCTCTGACAAACGTTTCGTGCACCACGTCCACAAATATATCATTGTAATACTGCAATATGTTGAGATTGGCCGGCAATTGTATGGGGTAGTGATCATCTTGTTTGATGTGTGTGGCCATGTTTTTGATCGCTTCAATTTCTTCGGGTATGAATCGCGGGCAAGTTTTTAAAAAATTCACGGCCTGATCAATCGTATCACATTCCATTTTAACCAGGTCTTCCAGGCCCACAAAGTCGCATAGTCCGTCGTTTTTGACCAAGTAGTGTGTGCCTATGCCAGTGTTATAGGTTTGAAATGTTTTGTCAGCGTGCTGATTATATAGCCTCGATGCTATCCACAGTCGATGCCAATTGCTTTTGCCTATGAAATGTCCAAAATGTTTTGTGGGTGTGCATGTGATATGCTGTGGATTTTTTTGTACCCAATCCTGCATGATAGGCAACTCAAACCAGGCGGTAGGATCGTGCTCGATATGATATTGGTCATGATATTCCATCATGTTACCGGTGCGTATGGTAACCATGTTTTTTTTGTAACCAGTCTGTTCACAAAATTCATCCAACTGTTGATATAGGCCACAACCGTACAGGCTACTGCCCTCAGGAGTGACATCCAACCAAGCATGTCGGTCATTGATATAACATTCGTAAAGATACATGGCTAGTCGATTTTTGTGCCAAAACTTGTTGTCATTGATGCCAACCCGGTAAAAATCTCTATCAGGCAACATAGGTCACCTGAGTACTGTAGCTTTGTGTGATCAATAGATTATAGTTGTGATCCAACACAGTCTGCATGTTTTTATACATAGTATCCAATTGAGTTGAATCCAGTGTTGCCAGATGGTCAATCAATTGTAAAATTTTGTGATACTTGATATCGGGACTGTATCCGTCGTAATCTTCGTCCCAGAAGTCATTGAATGTGCGAAAACCCATTTGTCTTAGATGTATAAGAAAACACTTGGGCCCGTGTATAATAAAAGGTTTTTTCATCAGCATGGGCCTAGTGGTTTTTTCTGTTACATAAAAACTTCTGCCGTTGGTATATGTTTCTGCCACAATATCTATTAAAAAATCACGATAGAAATTTTTTAACTGATCAGTGTGAGATTGTGCTGTGCCGCCCAGAGTATAGGTATCTTTGTCGTCGATCAGCATTGGTAAATTCTGTTGCATGGTCATGAAATTTTCAGTTGATGCTGAATCAACTTCAAAAAGTTGCGTGAGCTCAAAAGTTTTTCTTTGTGTGCTGGTATTAACATCGGTTCTAAAGTTTATCATACTTTTTTCTAGATGCTTGTTGTACAGATGTGAGGCTAGGCCCATACGACTCCAGACAGGACGAGCATATATGGCTCCAAAGACTTTTTTCTTGTTCCAGGTGTGATAATTTTGATAATCAATTTCGGGTGGTAACTTGAAGTAATCTAAGCAGGCAGGATTGAGTTTTACTTTATAACGGTCATGTTGTTCAACCATGTTAAGGGTAGATATCCCAACACTTTTAAATTTAAATAAATCTAACAGTCGGTACACACCGGCTGCTTCTAGGCATAACCCTTCTTGAATTTCTAATCGTGCATGTCGACCTTGTTTTGCCACCAAAAAGGCCACCAGTTCGTGCCAATTCCAGATCTTGCTGTCTATGGCATCTATCACAAACGTGTCTTGTATGCTGTTAATATCTGTCATTGGATTAGATTTTGTCGAATAAGATAATCATAAACACAGTTGGCGTAGGCTGTTTGACTAGTTATTTTTGGGTGCAAGGTATCATCAAAGTCATTGTACTCTTTGGCCAAGTGATTCAAATAAGGGCCATCGTAAAACATGGACCAATCAATGATGTTGTGCAGATGATCAAACTCTTTGAGTTTGAGCATGGGTCTATAATTCATAAACACATACGGTATGTTTAAAATTTTCAAAGTATTTTGCAGACTAATAATTTTTATAAGTGTGTGTGACATAAACTCTTGACTGCCGGCCACACGATAGTATTCTTTTAGTACTCGTCCCACGCTGTCATTGAGTCGTTGATTCAAGTAACCGCATCCAAACACCCAGTTATCTTCCACGTAGTCTTGATCATTAACAGGATGTATGACCTTGCTGGGCCAGTCATTTTGTCTCAGCGAATACCAGGACGTGCTTTGTGTGTCTCTAAAGAGCCCTATGTCTCTGACTCTAAAATCAAATCTGTCAGCATAGCTCCACATGACCATGACCAAATCATAAGGACGTTTGCTTATTTCCGAAACTGTGCTTTCATGTATGTAATAATTACCAGCACCGCTTTGTGCTAAATTAACAATATCAAATTTTGAATGAATTTTTTTCTGTAGAATATACGGCCAGGACTCGGGACCACGACAAATAGAAGCACCGTTTATCAATACATTCATTGATCAATCCTTGACCTTTGTGATTTTTTGTGTGTAGGTCCGATTAACCAACATGTTATAGTTATGATCTAGTACGGATTGCATGTTTACATACAGCTGATTAAGTTCCGCAGTTGATTTTTTTGCCAAGGTGTCTATTAGATTTATTATGTGAGCAAACTTGTTGGTAGAATCGTAGCCGTCGTAGTTTTCGTCCCAGAAGTCATTGAATGTGCGAAAACCCAATTGTCGCAAATATATTAAAAAATTTCTTGGTGCCATGGCTATGAAAGGCTTTTTCATCAGCATGGGTCTGAAAGTCTTTTCTGTGGGATAAAAAATGTCACCCGATGTGTAACTTTCGGTCACAATATCAATCAGTATGTTGGGATAAAAGTTCAACAACTGTTCAGTAAAACCTGTGGTGTCTTCGACTCCGGGGGTGTATCCATCCTGTTGCTCTATTAATAAAGGTAATTGATTCGCTAGTTTGGCAAAACTTTTAAACTGCTCTGGTGCCTGATAAAACAGTTCAGCGACTTCAAACAGTTTGCGAGAGTCTGGGTCAGTATATGTGCCACGAAGATTGATTAATGATTTTGCTTTGTGGTAATCGTGCAAGTGTGCAGCCAATCCCAGTCTGTGCCACAACGGGCGACCATAATATGCAGAAAATAGTTTGTGTTGATTCCATACATGGTATCGTGAATCCACTGGTCCACGTACTTCGAGGTATCTCATCGGTACATATTCTATGCCATACCTATCGTGTGTTTCAAGTTGATTTTGTGTTTGAATCACTACTCCAGCAAAATTAAAATTATCTAATAAGCGATACAAGCCAATGGCTTCGCAGTCAGGTGCTTCGTTATTTAGATCCAAATATATGTGTTTGCCTTGATGTTTAACTAAAAATTCTATAGTTTCGTTATAGTTCCATATAAACGAATCAGCACAGATTACTGTAAAACTATTCATTCTATTAGGAATCCACTGATTTGCAAGGTGTATTTATTTTCTAGGCCAGCGTTGGCACTGAGATGCTCAACTGAGCTATCCCATTGCATGCCTTGGCCAGCACGCCAGTGCGTGGACACCACGTCATTATATTGTATAAAATGTCCTGCTTTCCAATCTTCCAAGTATATGTTGGCTCGTACTCGTGTTTCTTTTCTATCAGGATAATCTTTGTTGATACGATAAAATGTGTCTCTGTGCAGGGGAATCATGCAACCGGGTTCCTGTAAAATACTACTGACCAAAATTACTTCCATATTGAGTTGTCGGCCAAGTTCTTGATAATCAATTTGAGTGCTATCCCACCACAGTTGATGTATCTTGGTATTGTCGTAATTAAATGTTGTTGGATACCCACCATACTTTTCGTATATGTCATTTAGTTCACGTTGTTGGTGCATCATGCAACTGCTTTCGTGTTGCCCGTAATCTGCTGACAGTATTTTTGAAAAATCATATTCTAAATTTATTAAATTAACCATGTTACTGCTCCTAATGTTTTTCTCTGACCATGGGTCCTTGATTGCTGAACTGACTCTTGTAGTGATATTTAAAAAATCTACTTTCTTCTGCGTCCATGTCCACAATGGGCAAGCCCAAGCGTCTACGTAAAATTTCTCCTAGGCTTGTGCATTGCTCGGGTTCGTGATTTTTAAATGTTTCCCAAACTCTGGCCAAGGTATCAAAGTCTTGGACTTCTCGGTGATTCCAACCTTCCAGCATGATCATGAATGTGCCTAGTCTGGCTCCGTATATGGCCCAGAATCCGTTGTCTACATCTGCCCCCACCGATTGCCATATACAAAGATGATCGTAGTTACGACTATTTACACGTTGCTCAAATTCATTCAGTGTGGGCTTGGCACCACGGTCCAGACACATTTTTACACCTTCCCTGAAGCCGGCACGCCAGGCCTGGAACGGTGTGGCATTGGGGTAAGTTACGCTGTAACAATCATTCATGGCCCAGTAGTTGGGATAAAAACAAAATTCTACATCGTTGGCCGCTGTGCCATCTGTGTTTTCGTGTGTTCGCATGTTGCGTACAAATTCTTTGGTCCACGAGCTCATGCCTCCGTTGCCATACATGAGACCATTGATATGATTTCTTGCTCGCCAACGAAACACACAGTCACGATTTGAGTCATCTAATACCAGCTGGAGATTAAAAAACTCTGGATCAGGTATATTATCACCATCAATAAGAATAAAACGATCAGTGTCACTGGCGTCTGCAGCTGCCTTGTGTGCCGCATCCGAGCCTTTGATTCCGTCCACTCTACGAGCCCAAGGTACCATATTTTGTATACGTATCCAATTGTGTTCTTTATTAGGTTCGTCATAGGTCAGGTAGATGCAGTCTAAATCTGCCACATCAATTGTTTGTCGTTCTGTCATAGTATTCCGTATCTGAGTATTGTTCACCGGGTGCCAGAGCCAAGGCTGCTATACCTCGTACCACTACCTGTCCGGTGTGAGATTTTGCCAAACGTGTTCTTGTTAATTTGGGTTCGAT
>JACCDP010611613.1_pt1 | contig 10671 bp, 12 predicted proteins | sample 7445841 | NCBI WGS metagenome assembly JACCDP01 (sample SAMN15323441, study PRJNA562643) | freshwater metagenome | isolation source: river surface water | place: USA:Blue River Watershed | collected 2017-08-17
CACATGCCTGCTCACATCTACATGCGGCTTGGTCGATACCATGACGTCGCGGAGCGGAATGCGCATGCGGCGCATGTGGATGAGGAGTATTTGGCGAAACGGAAGGTGAGCGGCGACTATGCGGATGCCTACTACACGCACAACCTCCACTTTCTCTGGGCTTCCTTGATGATGGAAGGAAGAAAAACGGAAGCCCTCACAGTGGCTCGGCAATTGACCAAGACGATTACTGAACAGGAAGCTCGGAAGGATACTTGGAAAGAGTTCTATCTCCCTGCCGCACTGTGGTCCATGATCCGATTCGGCCAATGGGATGTCCTACTTCACGAGCTGCCGCCCCCCAAGACGTTGCGCGTGCAACAGGCCATGTGGCGTTTGGGAAGGGGCATGGCGCTGGCGGCGTCTGGCCGTTTGCCGGGAGCCGAGGGCGAGCATTTCGTACTGGCAGGCTTGGCCAAACGAATCGGACATGATCGAACGGCAGAGGAGAAAACAGCACGAGCATTAATCAAGATCGCCGAGCGGCTGCTGGCCGGAGAAATCGCGATGCATTCCAAGAAGCTGGAAGAGGCGATCACCGCCCTCTCGGAGGCGCTGAAGCTGGAGGACGCACTGCCATATAGCGAACCGCCCTTGTGGCCGATTCCCATTCGGCATTATCTGGGCGCGCTCTTCTTGAAAGCCGGGCAATCCAACCGTGCCGAATCGGTCTACCGGGCAGATCTGGGGAAGAACCCACAGAACGGCTGGGCGTACTATGGGCTCCTGCAAAGCCTTCGCGCGCAGAAGAAAGGGCGGGAGGCGGCGAGGATTGAAGAGCAATTCAAGAAGGCCTGGGTGCACGCGGACGTGACACTCACGGGGTCTCGATTGTAAAAGATTGTCGGAGTCTGGTTAGGAGGAAGGCATGCGATTTGTCGTAGGCGTCATGGGGCCGGCGAAAGCGCCAAAACGAGATCTGGACAATGCACGGACTCTTGGTGAATTCATTGCACGACGCGGCTGGGTCGTCCTGACGGGGGGGCGTGACGTTGGTGTGATGGATGCCGCGTGCGAAGGGGCGAAACGAGTCGGCGGGAGCCTGACCATTGGAGTCTTGCCGACGGCGAAGGATAAGGTATCGCGCCACGTGGATGTCTCGATCATCACAGAAATGGGAAGTGGACGGAACAACATCAATGTGTTGTCCAGCCATGTCGTGGTGGTGTGCGGATTAACGGGCTCAGGCACCGTGTCAGAGGTCGCGCTCGCGGTGAAGGCGGGCAAGCCCGTCATTCTGGTCGCTGCCTCTCCAGCCGACGTGGCATTCTTCCGCAAGCTGGATAAGCGACTCGTGAACGCGGCCGGGTCACCGGAAGAAGCCATCGAACTCATCATGAAGCTGATGGACGGGCGTTCGCGCCGCGGGCGCCGTGTCGAAGAAGATCGGTACGCGTATCTTCCTGTGTGACGGTTCAGGCAAGCGCACCCGGCTCTTGTCCGATATGGCTTTCCCTACCGAAGCTGCTCGCGTAGTAGGATGTAAGAACCGTCTCACTTAGGCGACGATAGAGAAGGAGGAAGCAACTATGGCAACTCATCGACGTCTGACACTCCTGATGGTTGGTTTGGCAATCTGTGTGACTCTCGTCGCGTGGTCTTCATCGAGCGCGTTAAGCGCATCGACTAGCGCCAAAGCCTACTTCGCGGGAGGTTGCTTCTGGTGCATGGAAGAGGCCTTCGAACAGGTAGAGGGTGTCCTGTCAGTGGCCTCCGGTTACATGGGAGGAACCATCGCCAATCCGACCTATGAACAGGTCTCGGCCGGACGCACAGGGCATGCTGAAGCCGTCGAAGTGATCTATGACCCCACCAAGGTCAGCTATCAACAGCTCTTGGAGGCTTTTTGGAAAAACGTCGATCCACTCACACCCAACGCGCAGTTCTGTGATCATGGGAGTCAATACCGGTCAGCCGTGTTCTATGCCACCGAAGAAGAACAGCGACTCGCGGAGGCATCGAAAACCGTCATCGAACAAGCGAAGAAATTTCCCGCACCGATAGTGACGGAGCTGGTCCCCGCAACCAGCTTCTACCAAGCGGAAGACTATCACCAGGATTATTACAAGAAGAACCCACTGCGATATAAGTACTACAAGTACAGCTGCGGCCGAGCCAAACGGTTGGAAGCTCTGTGGGGGAAGTCGTAGAACAAGCCCTGTGTCGTGTGGCGGAGATACAGATCTTACGGTCTAACCTTCATGATCAGGTTCCTCAGCCGTTCACGCTGGGCCAGGCGGATGCTGGTGAACTCTAGGCCGAATTGCTTGCCGTCGATCCAGCGAACTATGGCCTGATCGATCCGCAAGGGCCACTTAAAATCAGACAGAAACAGCGAGAGCTTCAACACCATCCCGATCTTGACCGCAACCGATGATTCGACCCGGCAGCCGTTCGTCGAAACATCGAGGACGGCTGCTTCACCCTCAAAGTCGTCATCACCGAAGAAAAACATACGGCAGGCATGGGCGATTCGTCTGCCTCGTCGGTCTTGTAGGTCTGCGGTAGGATTCTGGGGGTCAGACGGGCGTTTGCTTGATGGTCTCGGTGTCATCCTCCTGATCCCTTCTCCGGAAGCACAACAGAACCAAATGTGGATCGTCTCAGCGGTACCACTAAACCCTTCGTCGTAAGGTGGCCTGCGTGTAGTCTAAGCGATGAGGTGATCCCGGCAAAGAGAACCGTGCTTTTGTACGGAACAGACATGAGCCTTGTCTATCAAGCATCTGGAACATGATGCCGGCTTGACGAAGGCCGAGCTCTCTGCGAAAAAGGAGCCTCGCAAGGAGGAATGCATCGTGACACGAACGGTCAGTCGACGAATGGCGAATCTCGCACAATCGGAAATTCGGGCGATGACACAAGCCTGCGTGAATCTGAAGGGCCTCAATATGGCGCAGGGAGTGTGTGATACGCCGGTTCCACCAATCGTGCTTGAAGGAGCCGAGCAGGCGATCAGAGACGGGTATAACGTCTACACCCGTTTTGATGGGTTACAAGAATTGAGGCAGGCTATTGCCGATAAACTCGTGCATTACAACGGGATTCACGCCGACCCTGAAACGGAGATAACGGTCAGCGCGGGAGCGACGGGTGCCTTTCACTGTGCCTGTGCCGCATTGCTCAATCCCGGCGATGAAGTCATTCTGTTTGAACCGTACTATCAATACCATATCAGTGCGCTTGCCGCTGTTGAGGCGATTTCCGTGGTTGTTCATATGCAGCCACCAGCCTGGACCTATTCTCTGGCTGAGCTTGAACAAGTCGTGACTAAAAAGACCAAGGCGATTATCATCAATTCACCGGGTAATCCATCCGGCAAGGTATTTAGCCGACTGGAGCTAGAGGCGCTCGCCAACTTTGCCTGTCGGCATGATCTGTTCGTCATTACGGATGAGATTTACGAATACTTTCTCTATGACGGGCGGACCCATGTGAGCATGGCGACGTTGCCGGACATGGCTGAGCGCACGCTCACCATTGGTGGTTACTCCAAGACGTTTAGTGTGACGGGTTGGCGGATCGGGTACAGTGTGGCAGCGAAGCCCTGGGCCAGTGCCATTGGCGCGATGAATGATCTCCTCTACGTCTGTGCTCCAGGGCCACTCCAGATCGGGGTGGCTCGCGGCATCAGCCAACTGCCCGACAATTTCTATACGGAGCTGGCTCGCGACTATCGGCACAAGCGTGACCGGTTCTGCAGCGCGCTGACCAAAGCCGGACTGACTCCATCCATCCCGCAAGGGGCCTATTATGTATTGGCCGACGTCGCTCGACTTCCTGGTGACACAGGGAAAGTTCGTGCCATGTATCTATTAGAAAAAACCGGTGTGGCGGGAGTACCGGGAGAGGCATTTTTTTCGGGAAAGACCGGAGCCAACTTCATTCGTTTCAGCTACGCAAAGACGGACGCTGATCTTGACGAAGCCTGTCGACGATTCACCCAGATCAATTTATAGCGCCCAACTAATTACGCCTGGTTCGTACTTGCCACGAGATAACACCCGTGGTATGAAGTTTGGCCATGAATGTGGGCTTCATGTCCATGTTTGCGGCTGCTGCGGTACTGACGATCGCAGGATGTGGTCACCAGACACAGGAGCGTTTCTCTATCCCGTCCGACCTTCCCGCCGGTGATCGATCCATTTTAGCAGGGGATTGGGAATATGAAGACGGAGGTATCGCTGAGTTACGGCTCGATGCTCAGGGTAACGGAACCTATGCTTATAAAGATGGGCGATTCGAAACCCGACAGTTCGACGGCAAAACGTGGGTCGGCAAATGGTATCAAAAAGAAAATGATCGGGAGGGCGGTTTCCTGGTACAGCTCTCTCCCGACTCTGCTGAAGGTGAAGGCAGATGGTGGTACGACCGCATCGGGACCAATGCCACACCATCGGAGAAGGGCGGAACGTTCCATTTAAGCCGGAAAACGTCTATCACCAGCCTACGTGACACCCCTCCCCCACCTTGACTCAACACTGTAAGCCATCACTCCGCACGGTCTATTCCCGTCTGCGTGAGGAGTGTGAGTTTTAGCCTCAGGGGTTCGGGACATCGCGCACTGATGGCAATCGTTCCAAGATAGCGAGGCTTGGTTTGATTGAAGGCTAGCGCACGCCCGATCCCGTCACAAACACCACCACCACTTTCTTCGATAAGGAGCGTTCCGGCCGCGACATCCCACTCATTCTCCGGTTCGAGCGTGGCGAGTCCCTGAATACGTCCACCGGCGGTCAAGGCGAGCGCCCACGCAATCGACCGCATCGGGCGGCAGATCACCATTCCATCAAGCAATGGAAAGCGACCTCTCTGTTGTTCCCATGGGCTGAGGGCGACGACCGGCTTCTGATTATCGTGGATCGTGGATGGCGAGACCGATTCAGAATTGAGGTAAAGGCCGCCACCTCGGATTGCCGTGTACAGCTGATTCACCGACGGGTTGAAAACTGCCGCCACAATGGGCTGGCCATGCTCAATGAGTGCCACGGAAATACAAAACTCGGGTTCACCCTTGATGAAGGCCTTGGTTCCATCTATCGGATCTACTACCCACACCCGCGACTTCTGAAGCCGGTCGAGATCATCAGGCGATTCTTCTGACAACCATCCATCTTCAGGAAATGCTGCGTGGAGCTGTGTTTGAAGAATCCGGTTCACGGCCAGGTCGGCGGAGGTGACCGGAGAGTGATCGGCTTTTTGCACCGTTTCAAACCCATCAGCAGCGATCCGTACGGCCTCCTGACCGGCTGCTCGAATCGTCGTGGTAAGGACATCGAGTTCGTATTGCCATGCCATGAGGGAAGAGTAACAAGCCTGGAGGCAGAAGAAAAGGAATGATCGTCACGCGAACTTGACCTGGATGACGAATCTGCGTACAAGCACCATACCATGAAGCTGATGCAGAAACGCTCAAAGAAGAAGGGCCTGTCCCCTGGCACGCTTGTCCACATCGGTGAGAAGCGAACAGAGGCTGTCACGGTTACCCTCTTTAACTACTCCGGTACCCACTGTGATGAACAACCCATTCGGGATGTGAACGAGCTTCGACCGCCTTCGGACGAAACGGTGACCTGGGTGGATGTTGATGGAGTGCACAAGACCGATGTGTTGGAAGCTTTCGGAAAACACTTTGGTCTTCACCCGCTCCTGCTGGAAGACATTGCCAATACTGATCAACGGCCCAAGCTCGACGATTACGATACCTATTTCTTTCTCGTCATGAAGGTGCTCACGGCGTCAGACCGGGGAGATATCCTGGTCGAACAGATCAGTTTCGTCTTGGGGCGAAATTATGTCCTCTCGTTTCAGGAGAACGGAACCGATGTCTTCCAGTCCGTCCGGGATCGACTTCGGGTCGGGAAAGGACGCCTTCGACAAAACGGATCAGACTATCTTGTGTATGCCCTTATTGATGCCGTTGTGGATCAATATTTCGAAGTGCTTGAAATGCTGGGCGAGCGGATTGAAGCGATGCAAGAGCGCCTGATGGCCGATCCCAGGCCGGAGACGCTCAAGGACATTCACGCTCTGAAACGCCAGCTCTTGTTCGTGCGTCGAGCCGTGTGGCCCTTGCGAGAAGCGATCAACAACCTGTCCCGCTCGGAATGCCCCTTCTTGCATGAGCCGACGAAGGTCTTCTTCCGGGACGTATATGATCATGTGGTGCAGATCGTAGATACCATCGAGACGTTGCGAGAAATGGTCTCGGCGAGTCTCGATATTTATCTCTCCAGCGTGAGCTACCGGTTGAACTCCGTCATGCGCGTGTTGACGGTGATTACGACGATTTTCATGCCGCTGAGTTTTATTGCCGGTATCTATGGAATGAATTTCGAATACATGCCTGAGCTGAAATGGCCTTGGGGGTACCCTATGGCCCTCGGGATCATGGGACTCGTGGCCGCTACCATGCTCCTAGGATTTCGCTGGAAAAAATGGCTGTAGCTACGTCAGGGATCTTATTCTTGAATCTCTGCCTTATCCACGAAATAGACAGTGTCACCGAAGCAGTTGGACGGAATGTAGCGGTACTCCTTGTAATGCAAGATGACGCGCTTTCCCAACATTCCTGACAGTTGCGTTGCGACGGCATCGTCCGAGATCGTGAACGACCAAATGACCGGAGCCGTACCTGGGACGGTCGTCATCGCCAGTTCCCCTTCATGGGTCTTGCAGAGCCAGCCTTTCCTGGAAAACTTCTGAATATAGCCGGCTCTATTTCCGTCTGAATAGGTCCAATTAAACACGACCGTCACATAGGCGGCACCTACGAAGAGGAGGAGAGTCAAAAATAATTTAGGACGCCATAGACACTGCACAGGAAACAGAAGGGAAGACCAGTTCACAGGCATCTCCTCCTAGGGTCGTAGATCTGCGAAGAGCCAAGGTGCTTCGGTCTTTCGACGAGTCTCATAGGCCGTGATCGCGTCCTCGTGTTGAAGCGTTAAACCGATCGCATCCAGCCCTCGATATAAACAATCCTTACGAAATGGATCAATCTCAAACCGATACGCAACGTTTTGAGGCGTCGTCACCGTCTGACGATTCAGGTCTACGGTGAGCTGATATCCCACTGTATTGACCGCCTCATTCAGGAGCGTGAGGACTTCCTCTGCTTTCAATACCACGGGGAGGACTCCGTTCTGAAAGCAATTGTTGTAGAAAATATCAGCAAAACTTGGGGCAATGAGACAGCGGAATCCCTGATCCAATAAGGCCCACGGTGCATGTTCACGGGATGAGCCACAGCCGAAGTTGTCGCGAGTCAAGAGGATGGTTGCTCCCTGGTACCGAGGCTGGTTTAAGAAGAACGATGGATCGGGAGAGCCATCCGGCAGTTTCCGCCAATCAAAGAATAGGCCCTCGCGTAGGCCTGTGCGCTTGATGGTCTTGAGAAACTGTTTAGGAATGACTTGATCAGTGTCGACGTTGACCCGATCCAATGGAGCGACAAGACCGGTCAGTATCGTAAAAGGTTGCATGTTGTGTATCCCCTTGTCTCGATAAGCGAATGTGCCGTGTAGGATCTTGAAGGATTAAGACCAGTGTCTGATATCGACAAAGTGGCCCTCAATCGCCGCAGCGACCGCCATGGCTGGAGACACGAGGTGAGTTCGTCCCCCAGCACCCTGACGGCCTTCGAAATTGCGATTGCTTGTAGAGGCACAGCGCTCGCCAGGCTTCAGCACATCGGCATTCATCGCCAGACACATGCTGCATCCTGCCTCCCGCCATTCAAACCCGGCCTCACGAAATACGTGATCGAGCCCTTCTGCCTCCGCCTGTTGCTTGATGAGTCCGGAGCCTGGCACGACCATGGCGTGCACGGTCTTTGCGACTTTCTTACCCTTCGCGAAACTCGCAGCAAGGCGAAGATCTTCAATTCGAGAATTGGTGCAGGAACCAATGAACACTTTATCAATCTTGATATCGGTGATCGGCATATTGGGGGAAAGTCCCATATAGGATAAAGCCCGTTCGGTAGCGCTCTTGGACTTCTCGTCAACCATCGTCCGTGGATCTGGCACATGTTCATCGACACCGCTCACCATACCAGGACTCGTTCCCCAACTAACCTGAGGGGCGATGCGTTCGGCTTGTAGCGTGACGGTTGCATCATACTTCGCATCAAGATCGGTCTTGAGGTCTTGCCATGCCTGGACAGCCTGCTCAAACTGATCTCCCTTTGGAGCGAGTGGACGTCCTTTGATATAGGCAATTGTCTTGTCATCGGGCGCGACCATGCCGGCACGGGCTCCGCCCTCGATCGACATATTGCAGAGGGTCATGCGGCCTTCCATGCTCAGTGAGCGAATCGCATCACCAGTGTACTCAATCACATAGCCGGTTCCACCTGCCGTTCCGATCTTTCCGATGATCGCCAGAATAATGTCCTTGGCTGAACAGCGGTCTGAAAGCACCCCATCGACGCGGATCTCCATTGTCTTGGGGCGCTTTTGCACTAAACATTGAGTGGCCAAGACATGTTCCACTTCACTGGTCCCGATTCCGAAAGCCAACGCACCAAACGCACCATGGGTGGATGTGTGTGAATCACCGCACACGATCGTGGTGCCGGGGAGGGTAAACCCCTGTTCAGGACCAATGACATGAACGATGCCCTGGCGGATATCACTCATATTGAACAGGGGAATCTGAAAATGGTTGCAGTTATCTTCAAGCGTTTGAATCTGAAGAGCGCTGACTTGATCCAGAATTCCCAGACGGCGGTCTGTGGTCGGAACATTGTGATCCGGCACAGCGAGTGTAGCGGTGGGTCGCCGGGGGTGCCGTCCGGCCAGTCTCAATCCCTCAAACGCTTGGGGGGAAGTCACTTCATGGACTAACTGGCGATCGATATATAGCAAGGTCGTCCCATCGGATTCGGCACGAACGACGTGGGAGTCCCAAATCTTGTCAAACAATGTTTTGGCAGCCATTACAACTCCTGCGTGGTTTGGTAAGAAGGAGCGCACATTATACAGAGAAGGACCATGCGATTGACAAGGCGTCTGTGAGCCTTGTCCCGTCTTGCAAGACGTGCTACCACAACGCGTATGAGTCCCGCACAGTGGAACCAACCCCATATCATACAGTGGATCCAGCGACTACTGGACAGCTATTACCATTGGACAGGTCGAGAGCTGATCGAACGAACAGGTGATATAACCCAGCATGCGCGGGTGCTGTTTGAAGCCTCCTTTGTCGTCGTCTCGCATGGAATAGAGCCCGATCCGATCCTGAATTACGGGAACCAAACGGCGCTAGATCTGTGGGAGCTCTCCTGGGATCAATTTATCAAGACGCCGTCGCGGCTCACAGCTGAGCCAGATGGCCGGGCCGAGCGAGGGCGTATGTTGGAGCAAGCGAGGGTGAATGGCTACTTTAATGGATATCGCGGGGTCAGAATTTCTTCGACGGGCCGGCGATTTCTAGTCGAGCAGGCATTGATCTGGACTGTGATCGATTTAGCCGGCAGACCGATCGGTCAGGCAGCGGCTTTCTCCCATTGGTCGATGATAATGTGAGCTAAAAGGGGAAATACACTTCAACTCCTCCATATCCACCACTATGGAAAGAGGTACTATTCTGGTATCCGCCTTTTACGAGAAAGAATGCCTTACTGATCGGCACTTCCAAGATTGGGCCTGTCTGTACCGCACGAAATTCTCCATTACCCATTCCGGCAACATCCCACCCTGCATAGAGGGGACAGCAACCTTTCTCGGACTTGTACGTCAGCCATTTCCCGCGCAGACGGCCCCAGAAAAAATTGTCGAGATCGGCATAGGATCCTATCGCATGGAGGCTCCCTTTCTCATGCCAGTACAGCGCTTCAAGTTGTCCGAAGACTCCGACCTGATGATCAATCCTCGAGCTTGCATTTAACCGATCTTCCTCGATTCGGCGCAGCTGCGGACCTGCAAGTGCCATGAACGTCCACCTGCCGAGTGACTGGGAAATTCCAAGAGATGGGACGACAAACTGTACGTTGGCATCTAACAGTTGCCCATTGCTTTTGAAACTATATCCAAGGCCTGCTGTCATCGCCTGCGCAAAAATGGTTGTTCCACCTGACATCAGCAAGATCGGTGTCCGCACGCCCAAATAACCAAAATATTGGCTCTTATTGTCGATCTGAAATCCAGTAAACACATCACCTGCCTGTGTGCGAATTGGTAAGAGCATCAGCACAAGTGTCGCCAGTAGGAATGACCTAAATCGCGCCATCGGTTTTCTCCTTCTACATGGACTCAACGCAAAGCCGAACAACAGTGTAGCGGCCTAATGAGTGATGTCAGGCCCTAATAGGCTTCGCGGTAAGCTTGTCGTCCTTGATATAGAATAGTGCACGCCGTAGGTAATCAGGAGAAAAATCAGGAAATAGGACAGCACATCCGTTCGAGGACATGCCCAGAACGGCTTCCTTCTCGGGTCCTATCGTTGGCGAGGATTCGGTGCGTTGTCTGTGACTCTTCTTGGCAGATAATCCATCGGACTGAGTCAAGTTAGTGGTTGGTGAATCAAGTCGATCAAAAATTATCGCAGGATGGAGGGCGATTCGAGACACGATATGACTTAGGACTGTCTCCAGTGCTTCTGGTGTAATTCTCTCCAGTGCTGTTCGCC
>JACCDP010394947.1_pt1 | contig 10670 bp, 9 predicted proteins | sample 7445841 | NCBI WGS metagenome assembly JACCDP01 (sample SAMN15323441, study PRJNA562643) | freshwater metagenome | isolation source: river surface water | place: USA:Blue River Watershed | collected 2017-08-17
GTTATCAGGGTTTTCCAGGGAGGCAGCAAGGGCAGCAGCAGTTACTCCTGTTCCGCAGGATAAGGTTTCATCTTCCACACCTCTTTCATAGGTGCGTACCTGCAGGCAGTTTGCATCCAATTCTATAAAGTTAACGTTGGTGCCACCAGGCTCATAAGCCTTGCTGTATCTTACTTCTCTTCCTGTGGTCACTACCGGAAAATTTTGGAGAGATTGTACCTTTCGCACCACATGGGGAGAACCTGTATTCAGAAAATAATCTCCATTGTCCATTTTAAGGATCTGGTCTACATCTTTCATTTTTAAACGCACCAGGTTGTGTTGCACAAGGGCTTCATGCGGACCATCTATTGCCATAAACTTAAGCTGACTTTGAATAATACCTAATTTCTTAGCAAAGGCGGAGATGCATCTCCCTCCGTTTCCACACATACTGCTTTCCTTGCCATCGGCATTGTAATAAACCATCCTGAAATCAAAGCCTTCACAGTTTTCTAAAAGAATAAGCCCGTCAGCACCTATTCCCCAGTGCCGGTTACACAAACGGATAATTTCTTCCTGCGATAAGGAAACCGCTTTGCTGCGGTTATCGATTAAAATAAAATCATTGCCAGTTCCCTGGTATTTATAAAAATGCATCTAATTAAATTTTTCGAGAATAATATCGTCAGCCACTTTTTCCAAAGGTCGGAAATCGGCTGTATAATCTAAGCGGTAAACAGCAATATTATTTCTCAGGTAATAATTATTTTCATGTTTGATAATGGAAAGATCTGCATTTTCCTGTAGCCCATACAATAAAAGGCGGTGACGACTCATTTTGTATCCTTTGGAATTAAGTGGGGTTTTCCAGAACTCAATCATAAAAAAATCGGTTTTGGATGGCTCTTGTATATCGCTTAAAGCGGCCAGCAGGGAGTCGTTACTGTTTTTAATGGACGGGTTCAGATCCTTAACAGTAATATTTTTTACACTGATTAATTCATCGGTTAAAACAGTAATGGATTCAGCAGAAACGGCAGATGAAGCTGTAAGTGTTGCTTTAACTTCAAGTGAAGTATCAGGCTGGCCGGGGGCCATTTTAGTTTTTTTAACGGATAAAACACTACCTGTTTCCGTCGTTAAACGTTCTTTAACATTTTCTACTTTTTCTTCGGTGATAGATGCATTATTTTTGCTGGTACTAAAGCTAAACTGGGTAAAGTAATCATCTAACTTAAGAATAAAAAAAAGGCCTCCGGCAAGTAATCCTATGGTTAAACCTAAAATAAAAATTTGTAACTTCTGGGTTGCTCGAGGCATTGCAAATTTGTCAGTTAGTTGGCATACAAAGATAATGCAATTTCACTGAGCCTGTTAAGCTATGTTAAAAAAGTAGTGAAGAAGAAACAACGGCAGAATTTTTGCGTTGGGAGTATAACAATCAAATACAATTACCAGTTCAAATAAAAAATAATAGTTATGAAAAAAGTTTTGTCAACCGTATTAGTTGCAGCCGTTGGAGGAACTGCTGCATTTTTTGTGGAAAAACATTTTTTATCCAAGAATCAAAGTGAAAACAAACAAATTCCATTTCAGTCGGCACCAGTAAGGTATGTAAATAGCCCGGGCACCCTTCCCACCATTGATTTTACTGAAGCCGCAGAGCTAACATTAAACGCTGTGGTGCATATAAAAACGGTTACCGAAAGCCGCTACAATAATTTATCTTATGATCCCTTTCACCAATTTTTTTATGGAACTCCACAAAACAGGGTTCAGCAGGGAAGCGGTTCCGGGGTAATCATTTCAAAAGACGGACATATTGTAACCAATAACCACGTGATTAACGGAGCCGATAAAATAGAGGTAATTCTTAATGACAAACGCTCTTACCTGGCTGAGGTGATTGGTAAAGATCCACAAACAGACCTGGCCCTGTTAAAAATTAAAGAAAAAGAGCTTCCCTTTTTAGCTTATGCCAACTCCGATCAGGTGAAAGTAGGAGAATGGGCCTTAGCGGTTGGAAACCCCTTTAATCTTACTTCTACCGTAACCGCAGGAATTATTTCAGCAAAAGGTCGTAACATCAATATTTTGGAAAATGATCCTGAACACGGTATGTTTCCTATAGAATCATTTATTCAAACCGATGCCGCTGTAAACCCGGGTAACAGCGGGGGAGCCTTAGTAAACACACACGGTGAACTCATTGGAATCAATGCTGCAATAGCCTCTCAAACAGGCTCCTATGCCGGTTATTCATTTGCCATACCGGTAAACATCGTAAAGAAAGTGGTAGCAGATTTAATTGAATTCGGAACCGTGCAAAGAGCCTTTATTGGAGTAAGTATACGTGACATTGATGCCAAATTTGCAGAAGAAAAAGAAATCATCAACTTAAATGGCGTATATGTAAACGGACTCACAGATGGTGGAGCTGGTGAAGATGCAGGAGTAAGAATTGGAGACGTCATCATTAAAATAGAAAACAATCCGGTAAAAAATGTGGCAGAATTACAGGAGCAGATAGGTAAATACCGACCCGGCGATAAAGTAAACGTTGTGGTGATCAGGGACAGTAAAGAAGTAACCATACCGGTGGTATTAAAAAATAAGGATGGAAATTTAGAGGTAGTAAAAAAGGAGCGCCGTGAAAGCATGTCGCTTGCCATGCTGGGAGCCAGTTTTGAAACCATCACGAAGGAAGAAATGAAAAAACTGGGCATATTAAACGGATTAAAAGTGGTAAAACTTGAAAATGGAAAATTAGCGGCCGCAGGAATTAAACCCGGATTTATCATCACTTCCATTGATAAAAAGAAAGTAAATGACATCAATGACCTGGAAACAGCTCTCAAAGGCAGAAATGGCGGGGTACTCATTGAAGGAGTGTATACCAATGGTATTAAAGCTTATTACGGATTTGGCTTATAATCAGCTATTTCTTTAAGATAACAGAAAAATAAGACAGAGAAGAAACGGGGTAACATGACATAAGTATAAGGGATAGTTGAAAAATAAATACTTCATGGCCTGAAAAACAATAGAATAAACGAAATACTGGCTTTGCCGGCATGCTTCAGAGCTGTTAACAAGATTTTTTCATTAGGAATTAACAATTGTTTGAAATACATTTGCGGCTTTAAAGCAATATAAATAAACTAACGTGCTAAGCTGCCTTTTGTTTCAGCGAGAAATCTTTAAAAAATGAGACAACTAAAAATAACCAAATCCATCACCAACCGCGAAAGCGCCTCTTTAGACAAGTATTTACAGGAAATAGGAAGAGAAGAACTGATTACTGCAGATGAGGAAGTACAGTTGGCAAAGAAAATCAGGGAAGGAGATCAAAGAGCACTGGAAAAACTTACCCGCTCTAACCTTCGTTTTGTGGTTTCTGTTGCCAAACAATACCAAAATCAGGGATTAAGTCTTCCAGATTTAATCAATGAAGGAAATTTAGGGCTTATTAAAGCAGCCAAACGTTTTGATGAAACCAGAGGATTTAAATTTATTTCTTATGCCGTATGGTGGATTCGTCAGAGTATTTTGCAAGCTTTGGCAGAACAATCACGTATTGTAAGGCTTCCATTGAATCAGGTAGGTTCGCTCAACAAAATCAACAAAGCCTATTCTAAATTAGAGCAGGAATTTGAACGTGAGCCCAGTGCTGAAGAATTAGCCTCTATTTTGGATCTGCCTCAGGATAAAATTGCCGATACCATGAAGGTTTCAGGAAGGCATGTATCAATGGATGCCCCTTTTACCAACGGAGAAGAGAGCACCTTAATGGATGTATTAGTGAACCACGATTCGCCCCGCGCAGATAATTCACTGATGAATGAATCACTTGCCAAGGAAATTGAACGTGCGCTTTCCACACTTACCGAGAGAGAAAGAGATGTGGTAAAATTATTTTTTGGAATAGGAATTAACCACGGACTTACCCTGGAAGAAATAGGGGCTAAATTTGACCTGACCAGAGAAAGAGTAAGGCAAATAAAGGAAAAAGCCGTAAGAAGGCTTCGCCACAGCTCCAGAAGTAAATTATTACAGCAATACTTAGGATAATAAATAACCCCTTAAAAAGCCGCTCCGTATGGGCGGTTTTTTTTATTTTTGTACACTTTTAATTAAACCACAAAATAAATACGCTACAACATGAGTTTACAAACTTTGGATAATGTAAATAAGGGTTATCAAACCCAGTTAAATGATTGGATTCAGCATGAAAAAGCAGCCATAGACCTTATCAGTGCTGTTGGTAAATTATGGTTTGAAAAATCCGTAGAACTTGTTCTCTTTCGTAATCAATTGGTAGACAGAAGTGCCAGTGAAATCATGAACCTGCATTTATATGCAAAAAACATTGTGAAAAAACCCATTACTGTTAAAGATACCGTTATGCTGGCCAACGAAATCCTGAAGGCAGATATTGTCGCTTCTAAAATTGATATTGGAAAACTGGCTTACGAATGGCATCAGGAGGAAAGCAAATTTAAAACAGCTACCGACTTTATACAAATAAAACTAAAGGATTTTATTGGTGCTAAACAAAGCATAAGTCCGAAAGACGTGGTATTATACGGTTTTGGGCGTATTGGCCGACTGGCTGCCCGCGAAATCATTGCCCAGGCCGGAAAAGGAGAACAATTAAGATTAAAAGCCATTGTAACCCGTGGCAATAGCGAGGAAGAAATAATAAAACGGGCAGATTTATTAAGAACAGATTCGGTACATGGCCCCTTTCCGGGAACGGTAATTGAGGATCTTGAAAAGAAAGCCTTGATCATCAACGGCCACACCGTTCTCATGATAGATGCCAAAAACCCTGAAGATGTAGACTATACCCAATATGGTATAAACGATGCTTTACTCATTGACAATACCGGTGTGTACCGCGACAAAGCCGAGTTGAGCCGTCACCTCAAAGCCAAAGGAATAGCTAAAGTATTGCTGACTGCTCCGGCAAAAGATGTTCCCAATGTAGTGTATGGTGTTAATCAGGATACCATAGATATTAAAGCAGAAAACATTTTCTCTGCTGCTTCCTGTACTACCAATGCAATTATGCCGGTGTTGTATGTGGTGGATAAAGAGCTGGGTATTCAGCGTGGACACATCGAAACAGTACATTCTTACACCAACGATCAAAATTTACTGGATAATTATCACAAAAAATACCGCAGGGGACGTTCAGCGGCTTTAAATATGGTAATTACCGAAACCGGGGCAGAAAGTGCTTTAAAAAAGGTATTACCGCAATTATCGGGTAAATTTACTGCTAACTCGGTACGTGTACCAACTCCTAATGTTTCGCTGGCCATATTAAACATTACTGTTAACCGTGAAGTGAGTCGTGATGAGGTGAACGAAATCATGAAAAAATATGCATTAGAAGGCAACCTGGTAGAACAAATTCAATATGCTTTCTCTAATGAGCTGGTGTCAACGGATGTTATCGGAAACCCTTGTCCGTCGGTGTTTGACAGCAATGCAACCATTATATCTCCCGATAAAAAGAACATAGTATTATATGTTTGGTATGATAATGAATACGGCTACACGCGTCAGGTAATACGTTTTTCCAAACAATTAGCGGAAGTGAGGAGAGCGGTGTATTACTAATACAAGAAGAAAATTTAACTGATCATGCAGGCTGTTTCAACAAAGAGACAGCCTGTTTTTTTATCAACATTTGTTAGCAATTTTATTGCACAGAATCCCCATAAATTCAGTATATTTGAAAGATCTACCCATGATCGAAACATAAAGAGAAAAATCAAAAAAACTCACCGGAATATTCAATAAAACTATGCAAGAAACAGTGAAAGAAACGGACAACAAAAACTATGGAGCGGATAGCATTCAGGTGCTTGAAGGTCTTGAGGCAGTTAGGAAACGTCCGGCCATGTACATTGGTGATATTGGCGTAAAAGGATTACATCACCTGGTGTATGAAGTGGTGGATAACTCCATTGATGAGGCTTTAGCCGGACATTGTAAGGATATTTTTGTAGATATCAATGAGGATAACTCCGTTACAGTAAAAGATAATGGGCGGGGCATCCCAACGGATATGCACACCAAAGAAAAAAAATCAGCCTTAGAGGTAGTGATGACCGTACTGCATGCTGGAGGTAAATTTGATAAAGACAGCTATAAGGTTTCAGGGGGATTGCACGGAGTGGGGGTGTCTTGTGTAAATGCACTATCCTCGCACATGAAAACAGAGGTTCACAGGAATGGGAAAGTCTATGTTCAGGAATACAGTTGCGGAAAACCACTTTACGATGTAAAGGAAATAGGAGAAACTACTTACCGTGGAACTATTCAAACTTTTAAGCCAGATTTATCCATTTTTACCGTTAGCGAATACAACTACAGTACTCTGGCTAATCGTATGCGGGAGCTGGCTTTTCTGAACAAAGGAATACAAATTACTTTATCGGATCAGAGAAATAAAGATGAACAGGGTAATGCATTTTCAGAAACCTTTTTCTCGACAGGAGGCTTAAAAGAATTTGTAGAGTATTTAGATAATACAAAAGAAAAACTGCTCGACGAAGTTATTTATGTCGAAGGGGAAAAGCAAGGTATACCGGTAGAGGTGGCCATGATTTATAACAATTCTTTTTCAGAGAATGTGCAGAGTTATGTCAATAACATCAATACTCATGAAGGAGGAACACATTTAGCCGGTTTTAGAAGAGGCCTTACCCGTACACTGAAGAATTATGCGGAGAAATCAGGCTTATTATCAAAAGTGAAAATAGAAATCAATGGAGATGACTTCAGGGAAGGACTTACGGCTGTTATTTCGGTTAAAGTGGCTGAGCCTCAGTTTGAGGGTCAGACTAAAACGAAATTAGGTAATAATGAAGTAATGGGTTCGGTGGATATGGCTGTTGGGGAAATGCTGAATAATTACTTAGAGGAGCACCCTAAACAGGCTAAAATGATTGTGGATAAGGTAGTGCTGGCTGCTACGGCCCGTCATGCTGCCCGAAAAGCCCGTGAATTAGTACAACGGAAAACAGTAATGACCGGTTCAGGTTTACCAGGTAAACTGGCAGACTGTGCTGATGATGATCCGGCGGCATGTGAAGTATTCCTGGTAGAGGGAGACTCTGCAGGTGGAACGGCCAAACAAGGCAGAAACAGGGCGTTTCAGGCTATATTGCCCTTAAGGGGTAAAATCCTTAACGTTGAAAAAGCGCTGGAATACAAAATTTACGAAAACGAAGAGATAAAAAATATTTTTACAGCCTTAGGCGTATTCAGAGGAACAAGTGAAGATGAAAGGGCACTCAATATAGCCAAATTAAGGTACCACAAGGTAATCATCATGTGTGATGCGGATATTGATGGTTCGCACATTACCACGCTTATCCTTACTTTCTTCTTCAGGCACATGAAGGAACTGATAGAAAACGGACACGTGTATATTGCCACACCTCCTTTATACTTAGTGAAAAAAGGAAAAGAACAACGTTACTGCTGGAATGAAGACCAGCGGGATATGGCTATTAAGGAAATAGGTGGCGAAAAAACTGACTCTGTAAACGTACAACGTTACAAAGGTTTGGGTGAGATGAACGCAGAACAATTATGGGAAACAACCCTGAATCCGGAAACACGAACCCTGCGTAAGGTTTCTATCGAAAATGCCTCTGAAGCCGATCGCGTTTTCAGTATGCTGATGGGTGATGAGGTACCACCGCGCAGGGAATTTATTGAAAAAAATGCCAAATACGCTAAAATTGATGCGTAGAAAAATGTCATTTTTAAATGATGTTGCCATTTAATGTAAAGTATAGTGTCGTTGAAATGACTATAAGTAACAGTAAGTTCGGAGTAGTGGGGGATTTTTGTTAGTCTGTGGAAAATAGTTGTAAGTGTCTGTTTTATTATATAATTTAAACTAAACAAACTTTTTGATTTAGAAGCAACGAACAATAAACCTCAAATTAAAAAACAATGAAAGTATCAATTATCGGAGCCGGGAACGTTGGCGCAACATGTGCCGAATACATTGCCCTAAACAGAATAGCCAGCGAAGTGGTTATTTTAGATATTAAAGAAAATTTCGCAGAAGGTAAGGCACTTGACCTCATGCAAACGGCTACCTTAAACGGTTTCAACACCAGAATCAGCGGAAGCACGAATGATTATACCAAAACAGCAAATAGTCAGGTAGTGGTTATTACCAGCGGAATTCCGCGTAAACCCGGAATGACCCGTGAAGAATTAATTGGAATTAATGCCGGAATTGTTAAAACAGTTACCGAAAATGTATTGAAGAACTCTCCCAACGCCATCATTGTAGTGGTAAGTAACCCCATGGATACCATGACTTACCTGGCACTGAAAGAAAGTAAATTACCCAAAAACAGAATTATAGGTATGGGAGGAATTTTAGATAGCTCCCGCTTTAAATGTTATTTATCAAAAGCCATGAATGTTCCAGCCAGCGATGTACAAGGTTACGTTATTGGTGGTCATGGTGATACTACCATGATTCCGCTTACCCGTTTAGCCACGTATAACGGAATACCGGTTTCTAATTTTATTCCTGCCGATCAGTTGAAAAAAGTTGCAGCCGATACCATGGTAGGTGGTGCTACACTTACCGGTATGCTAGGTACTTCTGCCTGGTATGCACCCGGAGCCTCTGTGGCCGTTTTGGTGGATAGCATTCTGAATGACCATAAAAAACTCTATACCTGCTGTGTTGCCCTTGAAGGGGAATACGGACAAAAAGATATTTGTTTAGGTGTGCCAGTTGTGATTGGAAAAAATGGCTGGGAGAAAATAGTTGATTTCAACCTGAACGAAGAAGAAAAAGCAGCATTTGCAAAAAGTGCAGAAGCAGTACGGAATATGAATAGTGTATTGAGTACCATTGCGGTATAAATTCATATAAAAGAAAATAAACAAAAAAGCTACCAGTATAGGGTAGCTTTTTTGTTTTGAGTACCTCAGGTTCAGGCCTGTTTTTTTACTATAGATTGTTTCTCTGAAAGTTTTTTGCTTAACCTGCGTAAGGACTGACTCAAGGACTATACAGGGTGTTAGTCCCTTTCAAGAAAAAGGACAAGAAATAACCCCATAATTAGGCATGGTTAAAGATAGGTATAGGATACAGTTAATATGGAGCTAATCCATAATTAGTGCTGAATACCTTTTTTTTGCACGGATTAAGAAGAAAGATGGATTCCTTGCCGGAATAATTATACCAATCGGTATTATTTTGTATATTTGCCTCATGTCGAAAGCCGAAAAAACAAAGCAATACATTATTGAAAGAGCTGCTCCAGTTTTTAATGCCAAAGGTTATGCGGGTACTTCCCTGCAGGATTTAATAGAAGTTACCGGTTTAACCAAAGGAAGCATCTACGGAAATTTTGAAAATAAAGATGAGGTGGCCATCGCTGTGTTTGAATACAATTTCTCCTTAGTGGTTAATCACATACGTTCAAAAATGGCAATGAGAAAGGGAGCTGTTGAAAAACTGTTGATTTACCCTGAAGTTTACCGGAATTTTTTGAAACTGGAATTTTTAAAGGCAGGCTGCCCGCTATTAAATACGGCAACTGAGGCAGATGATGCACATCCTGCCTTAAAGGAAAAAGCCAGGCAGGCACATAAATTCTGGAAGCAATCGCTGGAAAAAATGTTACTGGAAGGTGTTAAAGCTAAAGAATTGAATCGCCACCTAAATATACCACAGGTAGCGGCCGTTATAATGTCTTTGATTGAAGGAGCCGTGATGCAGGCTAAATTAAGTGGCAAAGCTCATGAATTGGAACATAGTATGGATTACTTAGAAAACATGATACAGGAAATGAGGACCTGATATTTTTTTAACCAATAATATACCGATCGGTATATTTTAAAAACGAGAACATGAAAAAAAACGAATTACAGCAATTACTGAAACAGGTACACGAAGACCTGTGCAAGGATTTAATGGCCATGCCGGCCTGGGAACTAAACGCCGGTTTACCCGGAAAGTGGTCGGCGGCGCAGCATGCAGATCACCTGATTAACAGCATCAGGCCATTGAGTAAATTTATGGCCGCACCAAAAAAATTGTTGGCAGAAAAAAATGGGTATTCGGGAAGGACTTCGCTGAACATGGAAGAATTGAGGCAAAAATATGAATTGGCTATGGCCTCTGGAGCCAGGGCATTTGGTGTTTTTTTGCCAACTGAAAAAAACAACTTCACTGCGGAAGCCCTTTGTTCTGGTGTAATGCAAGCCATAATGGAATTGGTTCAGATGAGCGAAAACTGGACAGAAGAAGAACTGCATGAACACCTGTGCCCGCACCCTGCTATGGGATTAATAACCGTGTACGAAATGCTCTACTTTACGGTATTTCATGCCCGTCATCATCACCAATCGGTCTTACGATGTGCCGGAGAAGGAAAAAGAAAAATAAACAGGGTATAATACTCAGTCACTTGGAGCTGAATTCGTGTCCAGGGATGGAGCCCTGGGTTCATGTCTGCGATCTTAAATACTAATTTGCACAGAAAATCAAGAAAAAATATTCTTATTAATTAGGGCTTGTTCATTAACAGTGAACAATTAATAAAACCGGTATCTTAGTGTCTTAAAAATAAAAATAAATGCAAGGCTCCCAAGGCAAATCATCAATAAAATCGTCAAGAAAGCGTGCA
>JACCDP010871915.1_pt1 | contig 10670 bp, 10 predicted proteins | sample 7445841 | NCBI WGS metagenome assembly JACCDP01 (sample SAMN15323441, study PRJNA562643) | freshwater metagenome | isolation source: river surface water | place: USA:Blue River Watershed | collected 2017-08-17
GCGTTTATCCCTCAGGTAGAAGGAGAAGCGGCAGCACCAGAAGGTGGACGATATCGCAGAAAGACTTCTAAACATAAAAAACAAAAGAAGAAAACAAGACGTCTAAAGAAAAGCTTGAAGGCCTAAACCTTGTCGTGAGGAGGCGTAATAGAAGAATGCCTCCTGCAAAATCCAAAAAGAAGTCAACAGACGTTGTTCCTCCTCCTGCACCTGCTCCAGAACCTAGTCCTGAGCCTGCAGTTGTAGAGATTCCAGAAGTGGTGATTGGTCATCAAGAGCCAAAGAAGCGAGGAAAAAAGCAACCGAAGATTGTGGCAGTTGTGACACCGAATGGGATTGAAGGATCCTTCCTTCCTGAACCTCGCAAGCCTTTGATTGCGCGTCTTCAAATCAGTAGTGCAGATATCCAGTTTCACGATGCCCCTCTCACCTATGATCCCAATCCCCCTGGTCAGATTGAACCTTATGATGCTATGCAAAACAGTATTTTTAATGAGCAGAATCAGGAAGTTCTCTCTGAACAGTCTGTTCAACAACCCCCACAAGTTGTAGTTGCTCCTAAGCAGGAACAAAAGGAACAGAAAGAACAAGTGGGTCTGGAAGCCTTTACAAAATGTGAACTCATGATGGAATATCGTGAATGCAAGCCTTCCAAGAAAATCCCTGAAACAACAGCGATTGCTTGCTTCTGGTGTTCCCATAACTTTTCCTGGAGACCCTGTGTAATTCCTGAGCGTGAAGAAAAGGGTGTTTATCGTGTGTATGGAAACTTCTGCTCTCCTTGTTGTGCCATGTCCTTTATTCTCAATGAAACTCTGGATAGTCATGTAAGATGGGAACGTATTGCTCTTCTTCATCGTCTGTATGGGCATCATTATTCCGCAGGTCGTATTTTCCCTGCTCCTCCTCGTGAGAGCCTTGCACATTTCGGCGGTCCCATGTCTATCCAACAGTTCCGAGGCACAGTTCTAGATGGAAAGGTCCGTGTAGATATGCAGATTCCGCCTATGGTGAGTATTTTAGGATCCATTGATACAAAGCCGATTGACTTTTATGATTCTTCTATGAAACACACCATTTCTCCTTTGCTGGGTGAACTGGTTCCCAAAGCAGAGGAAGGACTTCGTTTGAAACGTAGCCGTCCTCTGAAGGAGAAGGATAGCACTCTGGATTCTGTTCTTAAAATCCAGATTAAGGGGCGTGGCTAAAAAATTGATTTTTGGGTTCCAACGTTGGGAGGATCAGTGAAAATGTCAAACGATATGGTTCGTGAACTCTTTCGTTCTTTTGAGAATACCCTTTATGAGCGGCTTCGCATCATTGAAGATATTCTAACAAAGAATCGCGTGGAAAATGGAAATACAAATATGGTGGGTGTGGAAGAGCGGCTTCATGACATGGGAACTACTATTCGCCTTGTGGAAGAAAGCACTATGAAGGAAATCCAGTCAATGACTCGGAAGTTTGATCGCATGATGGAGGGCATGAATAATCTTCAGGAGGAGATCAATACTCTGCGTCTAGAACTCCGAAACCGAAAGAATGATGATCGTCCTGTAGAGGCTGTTGTTGCAGAACTTGAACTGGCTGTTGCAGAGTCTGCGGCTCTAGATGCGGATGTTGATGCAACAGAAGTAGAAGTGTCTGCAAAAAAAGCACTTCAGAAGGCAGTTCAGGCTCTCCCCTCTCCAAATGTCAAGCAACCAACTGTGGTCGTTGAGGAGGTAGAGGAAGAGGAGGTAGAGGTAGAAGAGGAGGTTGAGGAAGAGGAGGTAGAAGAGGAAGAGGAAGAGGAGGTAGAAGAGGAAGAGGAAGAGGAGGAGGCTCTCACGGAGTTTACATACAAGGGAAAGACCTACTACCACGATTCTGAATACAAGGTCTACGTTCCTGATGAAGATGGGGGTGTAGGAGATCCAGTGGGTATTTATGACCCGAAACTCAATCGCATCCGTCGCATTACTTAAGTTTCCTAAATAGATGGTGTGTTTCCCAGCAATCGCAGCAACAGCCTATTTTATTGCTGTTATCTTGCTAGATCTGTATAATCGTAACTGGAATCAAATTCCCGGTCATGCACTCTTTGGTGTGTTTGCCGTTCTTCTCATTCTTTTTATTTGTGAAAGAGCCTCCGAGTTTGTTGCGTGGATTTTGTTAGCGGCCCCTCTTGTGTTTGTAGCACTAGGATATATATTTAGTATGTGGTTTTCATCTCCAAAATCTGACACTCTTCCTGTAGATCCTCCTTGTAATCAATGTCCCTGCTGTTCGTATAGACCCTGCCGCTGTCGCAGACCGTGTTGGAGACCCAAACCTCGTTGCCCTTCTTGTCCAGATTGTCCAAAACCAAAACCTGAACCAAAGCCTAAACCCGACAACTGTATTAAACCCAGTTTAGATGAGTGAGTCTTGTGATCTAAGTGGTTGTCCGTGTGATGTAAGTGGGGCTTGTCCTTGTGATACCACACAGTTGATTGCTCAAAGTGATGAACAAACATTGGTAGAGAACACCTGGGGTCTCCGCCTTCGCAATCGTATTCAACAACTGGGAGACTTGTCTGGAAACATGCGTGTTCTTCATCCTATCATGCGCCCACCGTCTTTTGAAAGACTTGCTGATTATAAAATCACAACAGAAGCCCTCAATGCTTTCTACATGCAATCCATGGTAGCACTTCTCCGCTTTTTTATGATGACAATGAATTTTTTGAGTGCATCCTGGACTGTTGCACAAAAGACAGGCAGAGCAGTCAGAGAAAGTTTCCGCGATCAACAATATGTGTTTTTTGAAGGCTCCTCCTTTCCTTACAAACTGGATGATCTCCATTTGGACTCTCCTGGAGTTCCAGCCATAGAGTGGTATTACAATGCCACAACGAATACATTTATTACTGCTCGTCTTTATAACAACAGTCAACACTTTACCAGACACCATATTCCCTATCTGGCTGCTCAGATTCAATATAACGATTTAACTCTCTATGATATTTCGGAGTTTATCAACAGTGTAAGATGGGCTGGAGAAGAAGGAGAATCTATGCCCAATGTGGATCACCTTGTATCAGCATGGACTCTCTCTTCTGGGATTGTTCTTCGTCGTTCCAGAACGATGGTTTTATCGGTGATCAATACGGATGGAAATGATGCTCAAATTCCACTGCGGAACGAAGCCTAAAAATTGAACTTATGGTTTCTGTAGGAGATCATTGACGATGACAAGCACAATGAAAGTCAACATGGACGAAAAGTTACCCACTGGCGAATGGACGCTTTACTTTCATTCCCCAAGGGAAAAGAAATGGAGTTTGGATACCTATACGGAGATTGGTTCTGTCGGCACACTCCGAGAAGTCTTTGCTTTGCTGAATGCGATTGGAGATATTAAACTAAAAGGAGGTATGTTCTTTTGGATGCGCAAGGGTGTTCCTCCTCTTTGGGAGAATCACCAAAACATCCGAGGGGGTAGTTATTCTCTCCGAGGAGGTCTAGACAACGGTGTGGATATCTTCCTCACTTACAGCATTGCAGCAATGATGGGGTTGGCAACAATCAAAGATGACAAGGTCATGGGCATTAATATCTCACCCAAGTTGGTGGGAGGTGGGAATCGTGACACAGATCAGACGATTGGATTCTACACAATCAAGATTTGGAATCAGGATTGTATCAAGTATGGAGCAGCCAAAGGCTTGAATCTTCTTCTGCGCAATCTTACAACAGAGGAGGTTTTGTATACACCTCATAATGAGAAGAAAATGTAAGTTCTTCACAGATTGTTTGATCTCTTTTTTTGCAAATAGGTTTTCAGAAACTCACGCGCTTCTCTTATTGTAGAAATAGTTGGAATCTTTTCAACGATTTTCATTAACAACTCGTATTCACCACCTTTCTCCTGATGATCTTTATTGCAATAACCTTGAAATGTGCTACTTCCAAGGTTATGGCAGGATGAATAACGGCAAAACTCAACCATTTCTTATGGTTTTGATGATTTTTGATTCAGTTTTTACTGCTTATTCTTAATCGGAGCAAGAACCAACTTGACCTCTCCCAGATTGGCGACTGTGTAGCGGAGGATGAGAGGGTAGTCATTCTTCAAATAGAGTTCAATAGACGGACAGAGAGACGTGCACTTGGTAAACAGAACAAGGTGCTTCAACTGGAACAATCCCTGCACAATCTCTGTGGTGTTGGTATTCTTCTGAACCTTTACTGTGCTGTTGTTTTCCGAAATCACAGTTTCCTGTTCCGCAAAGTCACCCATACACTTGAAGATGAGATCGCCACCCTGGGACGTAATCTCTACATCCAACTTCTCACCCAATGCATTCATATCGCGGCAAATCTTCTGAATATCCGCAGACGGCAAATGAATGATAGAGGGGAAGTTCATATTTGGAATCTGGATATCCTCCACGTCAGTATCAAAGAGCTTGAGGAAGTAGTTGGTGATGGTGGACTTCTCCGAGTTCTCCATACGAATGCCCAACTTGTTGGGATTGGACGTGGGAAGATACAAAGTCAGTGAATCATTGTTTCCCATAGTCTTGATAAGTTTGAATAGATAAATCATATTCACACCCAGAACATACTTTTGAGGACAGTAGTAGGACTCAAAACGATCAGAGTGAAGACGAAGATAGACAAGAACAGTATGAGTCTCATCCACAGCCATCACCTTGATTCCTTGTGAGTCAAACTCCAGGTTTGCCTCGGTAAGGATTTCCTTTAAAGCCTCAATCAACGTCCGGAAAGCGCCAGACTGAACAGTCTTAATCTCAAACAAGTTGCCATTGGAGTTCGGTTTCCCTTGGGTGGCCATTTGATGATTCTCTGCTTTTACCGTTGAGGGACTTTAGCCCGTTTGTGCCGCGTTGTCGGGGACTAAGGATACAAATGCTTTTCAGTTGAAAGAGAATCAGCAAACTGTGACAGATACCAACCCATCATGGTAAAGATTGTATCGGTAAACTGGTTGAGAAGAGAATCAGCATATGGTTTTCCACCTGGCCAAAAAGGAAAGTATTCATTGATAAACTTCATTCCAACCTTTGTATTTTCCGCCCATTCAAACACAATATGGAGAACTAACGTCCATAAGGCGGACAAACCCCAAAAATACGCAATGATCCCTGCTGCAAAATGAAGAAGGGAGAATTGATCAATCGCATAGAGACCCATTTATTTTTCACCACGATATAATTCTAAATATTTTGTATTGTTTTCACCTTTTCTACGTAAAGCAGCAAGAGTTGCAATCTGATACGCTTTGGGTTTTGCTTTGATAGAAGACAGGTTTGCCTTTGCTTGGCTGTAAGTTGTGGCCCAGTTTGCTTTGGGCTTTCCAGAAGGGGGTGGAGATCGAGATGTTGATTTTGGAGTGACAGGTTTCGGCTCCTCCTTCACAGGTTTCACACGGGCTTTTACAGCATTCTCAACAGCCACTGTGGATTCTCCCTTTCTCTTTTGACTCACAAACTTTGAAACATTGGCAACTGTTGGTTTTCCATATTGACTCAAATATTGGCGAGCAGCCTGTAAGTTGTTTTTGTATTGATTTCTCTTTGTCTTTTCAGGAGACTTGTATGCCTTTCGTGTTTTGTAGTTGGCTATAAATGCCTGTGTATTGATTCCTTTGCGTTTCATAGAAGCAAACCTTGTAAGATTCGGGCCCGAGGGCTTTCCATATTTCTCCAAATCCTTCTTTGCTCGTGCCAACAAATCGTTCCAAAGCACGGCTGTTTCAACTTTGACACCCTTGGGTTTTTTTGCTTTGGGTTCCTTTTTATTCTTTTTCGTCTTTCTCTTTTTGACAATATACTCGGTCAACCAGTTCTCAGCATCTTCTTCTGATTTGCGTTTCAAAGCAGCATACTTGTTGACATTCAAAGCCGAGGGCTTGCCGTATTTGGAGAGTTCTTCTTTGGCAGCCTCGCGATTGCGAGTCCAGTCCTCCTTCTTTCCTCCTCCTTTCTTTCTTGTTGTATTCAACATGCGATGAGCGGCAAAGGTTGCTAATGGAGCAACTATAAAACCACTGTTGACAACGCCCTTCATGACACTTGGAAGAAATCCACCTTTGGAACCTCCTTGCTGTCTTGAAATTTCAGGTCTTACAATCAATCCATCGCGAACAAGAAGGTTCTGACCAGCCGAAGCCGAAGGGGCAGGGAGTAAGGGATCCAAATACTGGAGAGGTTGCTGCACAGATGCACCTCCTGCTTGTCTTTCTATGGCGGGTCTTACGATCAATCCTTGTCTTTCTAAAAGATCAGAACCAGCAGGCGCATTTGGCACAGATTCTGTAGGGTCTAGATACGCCAAAGGCTGTTGTATAGAACCGCCACCTCTTTTGTTATTTCGCGAAGCATAAGCCAGCATTCTATTTCATACACAAGAAGAAAACGCAACTCCACGGAAAATTGAGTGGGCAAGGCTCCTCCCTTCCGGTTAGGAAACTATGTCGGAACAATCACAACAACTCGCAGACCAGTATCGTCGTCTCAGTCACAGGGATCATATCCTGGAACTGCCTGATACGTATATTGGTTCTGTAGAAACCCACGAAGAACATCGCTGGGTCTTTGATTCGGAAGCCAAGAAGATGGTTCATCGCAAGGTGAACTTCAATCCTGGCTTCTACAAACTCTTTGATGAAATCGTTGTCAATGCTCGCGATGCTCTCATCCGCTCTCAAACAGAGAAGGGAAAGCAACCTGTCAAGCATATCAGCATTCAGATTGAACAGGAAGAAGCACAACCTTTCACGATTGTTGTAGAGAATGATGGTGATGGGATTCCTGTAGTAGAACACAGTGAATATAAAGTGTGGGTTCCTGAACTCATCTTTGGTCACCTTCTAACTTCAGGAAACTACAACAAGGAGGAAGAGAAGATTGTGGGAGGGAAGAATGGATATGGTGCCAAGTTGGCCAACATCTTCTCTAAATCTTTCACTGTAGAGACTCGGGATCCCAAGGTGGGTCTGAAATATACACAGACTTGGTCGGATCACATGTCCACTTGCTCCAAACCTTCGGTAGTGAAAGACAAGGCTGCAAAGGGATTTGTGCGCATCACCTTTACCCCTGATCTGAGTCGTTTCACCGGTCTGGATCTAGAGGAGATGAAAAGTGTTCTTCAAACACGAACCATGGAACTTGCTGCTCTTGCAGGCAAAGAAGTCAAGGTGAGTTGGAATGGAGAACCGATTGGAACCAATACCTTTGAAAAGTTTACTCATCTCTTCGTAAAAGATGAAGCATCTATCGCTTATGAGAAGTGCTCTGAACGATGGGAGGTGGCTGCAGTTCTTACCCGAACTCTCTTTGAGGATGAAGACACCCACGATGAACGCCATGTCTCCTTCGCCAATGGTGTCAATACCAAGAAAGGTGGAAAGCACGTGGAGACTGTGAGCAAACACATCCTTGGTGATTTCTGTGAACTCGCGAAAAAGAAGAAGGTTGATGTAAAGCCTTCCCAACTCAAGGATTCTGTGCTCTTCTTCGTAAATGCCACGATTGTCAATCCTTCCTTTGATTCTCAGACAAAGGAATATCTGACAACCCCTGCGAACAAGTTTGGGTCTCAGTTCAAGTGTTCTCCTAAGTTTGCAGAGACTCTCATCAAGATGGGTCTTCTGGAAGAGGCTCAGAGCATTCTGGATGCGAAGGCCGCCAAGGATGCCAAGAAAACAGATGGCGCCAAGAAGAAGACCATCCGTGGCATTCCTAAGTTGGAAGATGCTCTCTGGGCGGGAACTGCTCAAAGCAGCCAGTGCACTCTCATTCTGACAGAAGGAGATTCAGCCGCCACATCTGCCATCTCAGGTCTGAAGATTGTAGGTCGTGAGACATGGGGTGTCTTCCCCCTCAAAGGCAAGATGCTGAATGTAAAGGACATCAGTCAAATCAAGTTCAACCAGAATGAAGAACTCACAGCCATCAAGAAGATTCTCGGTCTAGAGCAAGGCAAGAAATACCAATCGGTAAAAGACCTTCGCTATGGGCGCGTGATGGTGATGGCAGATCAGGATCTAGATGGAGCGCACATCAAGGGACTTCTGATGAATCTGTTCCACACGGAGTGGCCAACACTCATGAAGATTGGATTCATCTGTTCTCTGATGACTCCTCTCTTGAAGGCCACCAAGCGAAATGAAACGCTCTCCTTCTACTCACAACCAGAGTTTGAAGCCTGGAAAGAGGCTCAAGGAGAAGAGGGTCTCAAGGGATGGAAACTCAAGTATTACAAAGGTCTGGGCACTTCTACACCTGCGGAGGCACGGGAGTGGTTCCAACACCTCCATGAAATCAAATACAAGTGGGATGAGGCGACCGATGAATCAGTGAGTCTTGCCTTTAGCAAAAAGCGAGCCGATGACCGCAAGACATGGCTTTCCACCTATGATGCAAAGCGAATGGCCAAGACAGAAAAAGATGGATCTCTTGGATTTAGCCGCTTCATCCACGATGAACTCATTCACTTCTCTAATGCCGACAATCTTCGTTCTCTACCCCATCTGATGGATGGTCTGAAGCCCTCTCAGCGAAAGATTCTCTTTGGCTGTCTCAAGCGTGGTCTGAAATCAGAGATTCGTGTGGCTCAGTTGGCAGGATATGTAAGCGAGCATGCGGCGTATCACCACGGTGAGGCTTCCCTGAACTCTACGATTGTGGGCATGGCCCAGACATTTGTTGGATCCAACAATATTAATCTCCTTGTGCCTATTGGACAGTTTGGTTCACGACTCCTCGGTGGTAAGGATTCTGCTTCTCCGCGTTATATTCACACCCATCTAGAGCCTATTGTAGAAAGTCTCTTCCGCAAAGAGGATACCTCCATTCTGGAATATCAAGAAGACGATGGTCTGACTGTGGAACCCGAGACCTATCTTCCTGTGGTGCCCCTCCTGGCTATCAATGGCTGTGTAGGGATTGGCACAGGATTCAGCACAGACATTCCTCCTCATCATCCCATGACAGTTGTCACGATGCTCCGTGATCGGTTGATGGGAAAGAGAGCCACTCTGGAAGGTCTGACAGTGCAGCCTTGGTGGTTTGGCTTCAAAGGTCCTATCCTTCCTTCAGGCGATGCCTGGATCACCAAGGGTCTCTACACCATGGATGATGCTAAGAAGACTGTGACTATTACAGAACTTCCTGTGGGAACTTGGACAAAAGATTATAAGGTGTTCCTGGATACTCTGGCAGGCGGTGACGGCCAGGCTGCTCTTCATACCAATGGAAAGCCAATCCTCAAGTCCTTTGACGATCTGTATGACGATGACACGGTTCGCTTTGTTCTCTACATGGAACCTGATTACTATGAGGATATCAAGGCAGATATCAATGAGTTTGAGAAGCGCTTCAAGTTGACCACAACTTGGCGTCTCTCCAATATGACCTGCTTCAACAATGAAATGCAGATTGTAAAATACAGTTGTATCGGTGATATGATGGAAGCCTTCTTCGGACCTCGTCTGGAAGCCTATGAGCAAAGACGACAGAATGAGATGGGTCGTCTGGAGCGGGAAGCACTGGAGGCCGATGCCAAGGCGCGATTCCTCCGAGCCGTTCTGGAAGGGGACATTGAACTCAGAAAGGCCACAGATGAAGAGATTGTGAGTATGATGATTCTCAATGAGTTGCCTCCTCTCTCTGACCCAAACAATACAGAGAGTATTGATGCATATGAATATCTCCTGCGACTCCGCATGGATCGTGTGAAGGCCTCTGCGATTGAGGAGGCGGAGAAGGCTGTCATTGCGGCTCGCATGGCTTACGAAGAACTTCGTGACACAACGGCATCGGCTCTCTGGCTTTCTGATCTAGAAGACTTTGAAACGGCCTGGTCAATGATGCAGGCGTATCGTGAGAACAGTGTGAGTGCATCGGGTGGTGGTCAGCAAAAGAAGCGACGCATGATCAAAAAAGCATAAAGAATCACAGTAAAAAAACTTTTTTTCTAAGAAAGAAATATAGATGAGCGCATATAACGGATCTCCCCAAGTTGGCGGTATCACCAATATCCCTCGCAGAGCCTATATCACGACAACTGCCTTCAACAATGACTTCTACACGTATACCACAAGTCTGAACCCCACGACCTTTGTGACAACGGGCACTCTTGCGGCCAATGTTACGGGTGCAACTGCTTCTACTTGCCCGGCCAATCGTATTTTGCGTGAGAACGGCAAGCGCCTCTACCCTTCTGCAAACCCAGGTGTTTCTACCTTGATGGTGGGCGTGTATGATGCTATCACGGGCTTCAAGGGCTACATTGATCCCAATGCTCCTCCCTTCGCTGTGTATAACACCGACAAGTCTTATCAGACTGCCGATGGTATCAACCCGAATGGTGGATTGCTGGATCAGGGCCCTCCGATCTACACGCGTGGTCCTACTCGCCTCTATGGTGGTGTAGACGTTTCGGGTGGTCTGACTGTCGCCACAGGTGCTCTCACAAGCCCAGAGTTAATCTTAAGTCCTGTCGTTACACTCACTCAAAGTGCTGGAACTGCCAGAGTAGCCGATTGCAGCACTGGTTCTTATTTTAACGTTGTCGTGAACGCAAACACTAACTTCGCGATTGAAGCAACAAACGTAACGTCTGGACAGATTGTTGTTATAGTTATCAACTCTACTGCTGCTGCATTCACTCCTACC
>JACCDP010717970.1_pt1 | contig 10669 bp, 10 predicted proteins | sample 7445841 | NCBI WGS metagenome assembly JACCDP01 (sample SAMN15323441, study PRJNA562643) | freshwater metagenome | isolation source: river surface water | place: USA:Blue River Watershed | collected 2017-08-17
CCGCGGCGCAGGCCGACACCCGCGTCACCCGTGTCGGCCGGATTGACGCGGCCCCCGGGCTGCGCCTGGTCGACGCACAGGGACAGGCCGTGACCGGGCGGTTTGCCTCGTTCGACCATTTCCGCTGAACGGCTGCGCGTAACATCGGCGCATGACGCTTCAGGCGCCCCCCCCGGCTTCGCCAGACACCGCGCCTGGCTCGGCCCCGGCCGGCGGGCGCCCCCGGGTGCCCCCGGGCTTCTTGCTCGCGCACCCGGCCCACGCGATCGCCCTGGGCCTGGGCAGCGGCCTGTCACCGCGGGCCCCCGGCACCGCTGGCACGCTGTGGGCCTGGGTCAGCTTCCTGGTGATGCAGCTGTGGCTGACGCACGCACAGATCGGGATCGTGATCGCGCTGTCACTGGCGGACGGCTGGTGGGCCTGCACCCTGCCCGCACAGCACCTGGCCGACGCCGACCCGGGCAGCATCGTCTGGGACGAGGTGGTGGCCTTCTGGATCGTGTTGTGGCTGATCGCCCCCGCAGGCCTGTGGCTGCAGGGGGCTGCCTTCCTCCTGTTCCGGTTCTTCGACGCCGTGAAACCCGGCCCCGTGGGCTGGGCGGACCGACTCTTTCACGGCATCGGGTGGCGCGGCGGCCTGGGCATTCTGTTCGACGACCTGATGGCGGCCTTCTGCACCCTCCTGCTGATCGCCCTGTGGAGGTTCCTGTGACGCCTGCCTCCTCGCTGGCTGCAGCCGATCTCGTCGCGCGCCTGGCCCAGGCCCTCGGGGTCCGCCAATGGACGATGGCCACCGCCGAAAGCTGCACCGGCGGACTGATCGCAGCGGCCTGCACCGACCTGGCGGGCTCGAGCCAGTGGTTCGAGCGCGGCTTCGTCACCTACTCCAATGAAGCCAAGACCGAGATGCTCTCGGTCGACCCGTCGCTGATCGCCACGCATGGCGCAGTGAGCGAGGTCGTGGCGCGCGCCATGGTCCATGGCGCCATACGGCACTCGCGGGCGCGCGTCGCCGTGGCGGTCACCGGCGTCGCCGGCCCCACCGGGGGCAGCGCCGCCAAGCCTGTGGGCACGGTGTGGTTCGGGTTCATGGTCGATGGCCGCCTGACCAGCGAGACGCGCCGCTTCGAGGGCGATCGGGCCTGCGTGCGCGCGGCCACCGTGATCCACGCCCTGCAAAGGGTCCTGGCGCTGATCGAAAGCGCCGGCCACTGACGCCCGGCCCTGCGCTGCATCCTTTTTTCTGCTCGCGCCTTTCTTCGCCTGAGCCTATAACGGGGGCGAGGAGCGGGCAGCGATGAACCCACGGCAACGGCGATGGCAAGGTGGATGGACGGCCTGGGCCCTGTGCGGCCTGGGCCTGCTGGCGTGCCTCGGATGGCTGCTGCGGGGCGGCGGCGACCTGGCGCGCCTGGGCATCGCGGTCTTCGCGGTGCTGGTGGCGATCGGAGTCCGCGACCTGCGTCAGGGACAGCGGGCGATCCTGCGCAATTACCCCCTGATCGGCCACCTGCGCTTTTTCATGGAGTACATCCGCCCGGAGATCCGGCAGTACTTCATCGAGAGCGACACCGAGGCAGCGCCGTTTTCGCGAGCGCAACGGTCACTGGTGTACCAGCGGGCCAAGGGCGCGCCGGACAACCGACCCTTCGGCACGCAGATGGACGTGATGCGCAGCGGCTACGAGTGGATCAACCACTCGATGTTCCCGACGGCACTGCCCTCGTCGGACTTTCGCATCACCGTCGGCGAGGGCCGCGCGCAGCCCTATTCGGCCAGCGTATTCAACATCTCCGCGATGAGTTTCGGCTCGCTGTCCTCCAACGCCATCCTGGCCCTGAACCAGGGCGCCAGCAAGGGCGGTTTCGCGCACGACACCGGCGAGGGTTCGATCTCGCAGCATCACCGGGTGCATGGCGGCGACCTGATCTGGGAGATCGGGTCGGGCTACTTCGGCTGCCGTGACGCGCAGGGACGCTTCGATCCGGCGCGCTTTTGCGACAACGCGCGCGACCCGCAGGTCAAGATGATCGAGATCAAGCTCAGTCAAGGCGCCAAGCCGGGACACGGCGGCATCCTGCCGGGCGCCAAGGTCACGGCGGAAATCGCGCAGGCGCGTGGCGTGCCCGAGGGCGTGGACTGCATTTCGCCCGCGGCACACAGCGCGTTCGCGACGCCCCTGGAGATGATGGCCTTCATCGATCGACTGCGCGAGCTCTCCGGCGGCAAGCCGGTGGGGTTCAAGCTGTGCGTGGGCCACCCGTGGGAGTGGTTCGGCATCGTCAAGGCGATGCTGCAGACGGGTGTCACGCCCGACTTCATCGTGGTGGACGGCGCCGAGGGTGGCACCGGCGCCGCGCCCGTGGAATTCACCGACCATGTGGGCATGCCGGTGCAGGAGGGCCTGCTGCTGGTACACAACACCCTGGTGGGGGCCGGCCTGCGAGACCAGGTCCGCATCGGCTGCGCGGGCAAGGTGGTGAGCGCCTTCGACATCGCGCGGCTGATGGCGCTGGGCGCCGACTGGTGCAACGCCGCGCGCGGCTTCATGCTGGCCCTCGGTTGCATCCAGGCGCAGACCTGCCACACCGGCACCTGCCCCACCGGCGTGACGACGCAAGACCCGTTGCGAGCCCGCGCGCTGGTGGTGCCGGACAAGGCCGAACGGGTCTACAACTTCCACCGCCACACGATGCATGCCCTGCATGAACTGGTGCAGGCCGCCGGTCTGCAGCATCCGGGCGAGATCGGTGCCCACCACATCATGCGGCGAGTGTCGGACACCGAGGTGAAGTCGCTCGCGGACCTGGTGCCGCCGCTGCCCGGGGGCGCCCTGCAGTCCGGCAATCCGGTCGACTGGCCTGACGTCTTTCGCCGCCACTGGGCCGCGGCACGCGCCGACCGCCTCAACGCCTGAGCGCGCCTCGGGGCACGCCCGCCCGCGGGTCGCCGCGTCCCCTTAACAGCTATTTGTATAGACAGCAAGCGGTGCATCTCCGGATGCCGTCCGCCGCCTGCGGGCGCGAGGATTTGAGTTGCGGTTTCGGGTGCCGGAGACACTTCGTGCGCGTGCCGGATGCCGCTGACATGGGTTCGTGAACCGTCCTGTCTATACAACACGAAGGTTCTCGTTGCGGGCGTGAAGCCCGGTGGGTTAGTCCAACACAAGGAAGTACTTCATGCACAAGCCAAACCACAAGTTCGCATCGCTGCTGGCCGCCGGCGCGGTGTTCGCCACCCTGGCCCTCCCGGCCCAGGCCCAGGAAACCAAGCTCGCCTTGGGCATGTCCGGCTGGACCGGCTTCGCGCCGCTGACGCTGGCCGACAAGGCGGGCCTGTTCAAGAAGCACGGCCTGGACGTGGACATCAAGATGATTCCCCAGAAGGACCGCCACCTGGCCCTGGCCTCCAACGCCATCCAGTGCGCCGCCACCACCGTGGAAACGCACGTGGCCTGGAATGCCAACGGCGTGCCGATCGTGCAGATCTTCCAGCTGGATAAATCCTTCGGCGCCGACGGCATCGCCGTGCGCGGAAACATCAACAGCTTCGCCGACCTCAAGGGCAAGACCATCGGCGTGGACGCCCCCGGCACCGCCCCCTACTTCGGCCTGGCCTGGATGCTCAGTAAGAACGGCATGAGCATGAAGGACGTCAAGCTGGCCACCCTGTCGCCGCAGGCTGCGGCCCAGGCCTTCGTGGCCGGCCAGAACGATGCGGCCATGACCTACGAGCCCTATCTGTCCACCGTCCGCAACAACCCGCAGTCCGGCAAGATCATGGCCACCACGCTGGACTACCCGATGGTGATGGACACCGTGGGATGCTCGCCCGACTGGCTCAAGGCCAACCCGCGCGCGGCACAAGGTCTGGCCAACGCCTATTTCGACGCGCTCGAGTTGATCAAGAGCGATCCGGCCAAGGCCAACGAGATCATGGGCGCCGCCGTCAAGCAGACCGGCGAGGCCTTTGCCAAGTCGGCCTCCTTCCTGCGCTGGCAGGACAAGGCCGCCAACCAGAAGTTCTTCGCCGGCGAGCTGCAGGCCTTCATGAAGGACGCCGCCGCGATCCTGCTGGAAGCCGGTGTGATCCGCCGCGCGCCGACCGACTTCTCGGGCATGTTCACCAACCAGTTCATCAAGTAATCCGATGCGGTCTGCACACACCCCCCCGGCCTCGCCGGACCCTGTGCGGCCGCGCCGCCGCTCGCTGGCTCCCCTGGAGCCGGTGAGCGCGCAGGCCCGGTGGGTGCTGGGCCTGTCCTTCTTCATCGTCTTCTTCGGCGCGTGGGCGTTCTTCACGCTGGGCGGCTACGTGCCCCCCACCTTCCTGGCCAGTCCGCTCACCATGGCGCACGAGGCCTGGTTGCTCTTTACCGAATTCAATTTCCTGCACGACATCGGCATGACCGTGTGGCGTGTGGTGGGCGGCTTCGTCCTGGCCGCCGTGATCGCCGTGCCCCTGGGCATCGCCATGGGCGCGCACAAGGGCGTCGAAGCCTTTCTCGAGCCCTTCGTTTCCTTCTGCCGCTACCTGCCGGCCTCGGCCTTCATCCCCCTGTTGATCCTCTGGGCGGGCATCGGCGAGCTGCAGAAGATCCTGGTGATCTTCATCGGCTCGGTGTTCCAGATCGTGCTGATGGTGGCGGTGACCGTGGGCTCGGCGCGCCGTGATCTGGTCGAGGCGGCCTACACCCTGGGCGCGTCCAACGCGGGTATCGTCCGGCGCGTGCTGATTCCGGGTGCGGCGCCCGACATCGCCGAGATCCTGCGCCTCGTGCTGGGATGGGCCTGGACCTATGTGATCGTGGCCGAACTGATCGGATCGTCCTCGGGCATCGGGCACATGATCACCGACAGCCAGGCGCTGCTCAATACCGGGCAGATCATCTTCGGGATCATCGTGATCGGCCTGATCGGCCTGGTGTCCGACTTCGCCTTCAAGTCGCTCAATCGGCGCCTGTTCGCCTGGAGTTCGCTGTGAACGGACACCTCTCCATCCAGGGCGTGTCACGCACCTTCACCACGGCCAAGGGGCCTGCCACGCAGGCGCTCACGCCGGTGGAATTCGAGGTGCGCGAGAACGACTTCGTCACCATCCTGGGGCCCTCCGGCTGCGGCAAGTCCACGCTGCTTCGTATCGTGGCGGGCCTGGACCAGCCGAGCACGGGCCGCGTGCTGCTCGATGGCCGCGAGGTCGAAGGCCCCGGCGCCGACCGCGGCATGGTGTTCCAGAGCTACACCCTGTTTCCCTGGCTCACGGTGGAACAGAACATCTGTTTCGGCCTGCGCGAACGCCAGATGCCCGAGGCGCAGCAGAAGGAGCGCTGCGACTACTTCATCGCCAAGGTGGGCCTGCGCGGTTTCGAGCACCACTACCCCAAGCAGCTCTCGGGCGGCATGCAGCAGCGCACGGCGATTGCCCGCGCGCTGGCCAACGACCCCAAGATCCTGTTGATGGACGAGCCGTTCGGCGCCCTGGACAACCAGACCCGGGTGCTGATGCAGGAACTGCTGCTCGGGATCTGGGAGTCGGCGCAGAAGACGGTGCTGTTCGTCACCCACGACATCGACGAGGCCATCTTCATGGCCAACCGCGTGGCCGTGTTCAGCGCACGCCCCGGCCGCATCAAGGCCGAAGTCGCGGTGGACTTTGCGCACCCGCGCCACTACAAGATCAAGACCTCGCCCGAGTTCATGGCGATCAAGGCCCGGCTCACCGAGGAAATCCGGGCCGAGTCGATGGCCGCTGCCGAACACTGACCGAGCGGCCATGGCCCGACGCACGACTTCCGCGAACACCCGCCCCCGCCAGGGCGCACGCGGCCACGCGTCGTCCAGCCCCAGCTCGGTGGCCCTGTTCCAGCAGGTAAAGGACCACATCGCGCGCAAGATCCAGGATGGCACCCTGCGCGCGGGCGACCGGCTGCCCTCCGAGCATGAACTCGTGGCCCAGTTCGGCATCTCGCGCATGACCGTCAACCGCGCCCTGCGCGAGCTGGTCGAACAAGGACGCATCGTGCGCACGGCGGGCGTGGGCAGCTTCGTGGCCGAGCCCAAGCCGCAGTCCACCCTGCTGCACATCGTCAACCTGGCCAGCGAGATCCGCGCGCGCGGGCACGACTACCGCTGCGAGATGCTGGTGCTCGAACGCGTCGCCGCGACGCTGGAAATCGCCGCGGCCCTGCAGGTGCGCACCGGCGAGTCGGTCTTTCACTCGGTCTGCGTGCACCTGGAAAACGGCGTGCCGATCCAGCTCGAAGACCGTTACGTCAACCCGCAGGTCGCGCCCGACTTCGTGCGCCAGGACTTCAGCCGCCAGCAGCCTTCGGAGTTCCTGGTGCGCACCGTGCCCTTCGACGAGATCGAGCATGTGGTCGACGCGGTGCTGCCCACGTCCGAGCAGGCGGCGCGCCTGCAGATGGAGCCCGGGCAGCCCGGGCTGCTGCTCACGCGCCGCACCTGGACCGGCGGTACCCCTGTCACGCTGGTGCGCTGCCTGCACCCCGCCAGCCGCTACCGACTGGGCAGCCGCTACCGCGCCAGCGGCAACCCCGTGTCCACCTGAAGGAGCGCCCCATGCCCCCCCGCGATGACGCTGGCTTCTGCTTGTATAGACAGGTCCGCCCATGAATGAACCCCAGCGAGTGAACGCCGCGGCGCAAAGCCCTGTGTTGCGGCTCACGCCAGGGGCCGTCTCGCTGGCCGATTGGCGGGCGATCTACCGTGGGGCGACGCCGCAGCTGGACCCAGCCTGCGGCCCCGCGGTGCAGGCCAGCGCCGATGCCGTGGCGCGCATCGTGGCCCAGGGCGATCCGGTCTACGGCATCAACACGGGCTTTGGCAAGCTGGCCAGCGTGCGCATCGCCGAGAGCGACCTGGAGCGCCTGCAACGCAATATCGTGCTCTCGCATGCCGCCGGCGTGGGCGAGGCAACGCCGCAGCCGGTCGTGCGCCTGATGATGGCGCTGAAGATCGCCAGCCTCGCCCAGGGCGCCTCGGGCATCCGGCCCGCGACGCTGGAGCTGCTGCAAGCCATGCTGGCGCGGGACATCGTGCCGGTGGTGCCGGCGCAGGGGTCGGTGGGCGCCTCGGGCGACCTGGCGCCGCTGGCGCACATGACCGCGGTGATGATCGGCGTGGGCGAGGCCGACACGCCCCGGGGCCGCCTGCCCGCGACGCAGGCCCTGGCCGACGCAGGCCTGGCCCCCGTCATCCTGGGCCCCAAGGAGGGCCTGGCCCTGCTCAATGGCACGCAGTTCTCCACCGCCTATGCGCTGGCGGGCCTGTTCGAGGCCGAGCGGTTGTTCCAGTCGGCGCTGGTGACCGGCGCACTGGCCACCGACGCCGCGCGCGGCTCCGATGCGCCGTTCGACCCGCGCATCCACCAGCTGCGCAAGCACCAGGGACAGATCGCCACCGCGCAGGCGCTGCGCGGTCTGCTGGCGGGCAGCGCGATCCGCGCCTCGCACCTGCAAGGCGACGAGCGTGTGCAGGACCCCTACTGCCTGCGCTGCCAGCCGCAGGTCATGGGCGCCTGCCTGGACGTGCTGCGCCACGCGGCCCACCTCCTGGAGACCGAGGCCAACGGCGTCTCGGACAACCCGCTGATCTTCAGCGCCGAGGGCGAGGCGCTCTCGGGCGGCAACTTCCATGCGGAGCCCGTCGCCTTTGCCGCCGACATGATCGCGATGGCGGTCTGCGAGATCGGCTCGCTGGCGGAGCGGCGCATCGCCATGCTGGTGGACCCGGCGCTGTCCGGGCTGCCTGCCTTCCTCACGCCACGGCCGGGGCTGAACTCCGGCTTCATGATGGTGCAGGTGACGGCCGCCGCCCTGGTGTCCGAGAACAAGCAGCGCGCCATGCCCGCCAGCGTGGATTCGATTCCGACCTCCGCCAACCAGGAGGACCATGTGTCGATGGCGGCACATGGCGCGCGCCGCCTGATGCCCATGACCGCCAATGCGATGGCGGTGATCGGCATCGAGTGGATGGTCGCGGCCCAGGGCGTCGAATTCCACGCGCCGCTGGCCACCAGCGCGCCGCTGGCGGCCGCCATCGCGCTGCTGCGTGAACGCGTGGCCCGCCTGGACGACGACCGGCACCTGCAGCCCGACCTGCAGTCCGCGATCGAGCGCGTCACCCGGGGCGACCTGGTGCAGACGCCACACGCGAACTCCCTGCCTGGCGTGACCTGAGCACGCGCCCCCTGACTTCATCTTCCCCAAGGAGCGACTCCATGACCACCCTCACCGACCCCCGCCTGGACCCGACCCGCGTGGTGCGCGCGCCCCGCGGCACCCAGCTGCATTGCAAGAACTGGGTGACGGAAGCGGCCTACCGCATGATCCAGAACAACCTGGACCCCGAGGTCGCCGAGAACCCGCAGCACCTGGTGGTGTATGGCGGCATCGGCCGCGCCGCGCGCGACTGGGCCTGCTTCGACCAGATCCTCGAATCGCTCCGCCAGCTGAATGAAGATGAATCGCTGCTGGTGCAATCGGGCAAGCCGGTGGGCGTGTTCAAGACGCACCCGAACGCGCCGCGCGTGCTGATCGCCAACTCCAACCTCGTGCCCAAATGGGCCAGCTGGGAGCATTTCAACGAACTCGATCGCAAGGGCCTGTTCATGTACGGCCAGATGACCGCGGGCTCGTGGATCTACATCGGCAGCCAGGGCATCGTGCAGGGCACCTTCGAGACCTTCGTCGAAGCCGGCAAGCAGCACTATGCCAACGACCTCACCGGCAAGTGGATCCTGACCTCGGGGCTGGGCGGCATGGGCGGCGCGCAGCCCCTGGCCGCCACGCTGGCGGGCGCCTGCTCGTTGAACATCGAGTGCCAGCAAAGCAGCATCGACTTCCGTCTGCGCACGCGGTACGTGGACAAGCAGGCGCGCGATCTGGACGAGGCCATCGCCATGATCCGCCAGCACACGGCGGCCAAGGAAGCCGTCTCCATCGCGCTCCTGGGCAACGCCGCCGAGGTCCTGCCGGAACTCGTGAAGCGCGCACGCGCTGGCGAGATCCGCCCCGACCTCGTGACCGACCAGACCTCGGCGCACGACCTGGTGAACGGCTACCTGCCCCCGGGCTGGACGATCGCGCAGTGGCGAGAAGCCCAGCGCGATCCCTCGCAGCACAAACGCCTGACCGACGCGGCCGCGAAGGGATGCACCCTCCAGGTGCAGGCCATGCTGGACTTCCAGGCCATGGGCATTCCCACTGTCGATTACGGCAACAACATCCGCCAGGTGGCCTACGACCAGGGGGTGAAGAACGCCTTCGACTTCCCTGGCTTCGTACCCGCCTACATCCGCCCGATGTTCTGCGAGGGCAAGGGCCCTTTCCGCTGGGTGGCGCTCTCGGGCGACCCCGAGGACATCTACAAGACGGACGCCAAGATCAAGGCGCTGTTTCCCGAGAACAAGCACACGCACCGCTGGCTGGACATGGCGCGCGAGCGCATCGCCTTCCAGGGCCTGCCGGCGCGCATCTGCTGGCTGGGACTGGGCGAGCGGCATCGCGCGGGCCTGGCCTTCAACGAGATGGTGAAGCGGGGCGAGCTCAAGGCGCCGATCGTGATCGGCCGCGACCACCTGGACACCGGCTCGGTGGCCAGCCCCAACCGCGAGACCGAGGCCATGCGCGACGGCACCGACGCGGTCAGCGACTGGCCGCTGCTCAATGCCCTGCTCAATACCGCGGGCGGTGCGAGCTGGGTCAGCCTGCACCACGGCGGCGGCGTGGGCATGGGCTATTCGCAGCACTCGGGCATGGTGATCGTCGCCGACGGTACCGATGCCGCCGCCGAGCGCCTGGCGCGCGTGCTGGTGAACGACAGCGGCAGCGGCGTGATGCGCCATGCCGATGCCGGCTACGAACTGGCCGTCGCCACCGCGAAGCAGCAGGGCCTGAAGCTGCCCATGATCCGCTGAGACCCTGCACATGCGCTTGCAACGGTTCGACCGCACCACGCTGACGGCCACACCGTGGAAGAACGGTGGTGGCATGACGCGCGAGGTCGTGTGCTGGCCGCCAGGCGCGAGCCTGGACACCTTCCACTGGCGCGTGAGCATTGCCACCATCGCCCGTGACGGGCCGTTCTCGGCTTTTCCAGGCATCGACCGGGTGATCACCCTGCTCGAAGGCGGCGGGGTGCATCTGACAAGCGACGACGGACGCATCGACCACCGGCTGGACACGCCGATGCAGCCCTATGCCTTTGCGGGGGAAGCCTCTGTCCACGCCCGCCTGCTGGCGGACGTGTGCGAGGACTTCAACGTGATGGCCAGGCGCGCGGCCTGCCGCGCCCAGGTCCGGGTCGTGCGGCAGGCGGGCGAGGTGTCGGCGCCCCAAGGACTTTTGCTGGTCACACAGGGCGTCTGGAGTGCGCAAATCGCTGGACAGGATGCCCAGTCCCTGCCCGTCCCGCACGGTCTGTGGTGGGACGGCGCCATGGCGGCGTGGCAGCTGCACCCCCGAACTCCCGAGGCTACCCTGCTGGCCGTTACGATCGAGCCGGCCCCCGAGACACCATGACTCCCTCGCTCCAGGCTCCTTCCCTGCCCAGCGCCGACGGCGTCTGGGAGCACCTGCACCTGGCCCCCGAAGCCCTGGGCGCCGACGCGCCGGCGCTGCGCGACGCTGCGATCGTGGTCGAAGGCGGCC
>JACCDP011356353.1_pt1 | contig 10669 bp, 8 predicted proteins | sample 7445841 | NCBI WGS metagenome assembly JACCDP01 (sample SAMN15323441, study PRJNA562643) | freshwater metagenome | isolation source: river surface water | place: USA:Blue River Watershed | collected 2017-08-17
CAGGTTCTATTTGTACAACAAGAATTGTGGCGGGTGTGGGTATTCCTCAAATATCCGCGATCAGCAATGTGGCTGAAGCACTCAATAAACTTAATATTCCTTTCATTGGTGATGGTGGTATCAGATTCTCAGGAGATGTTGCAAAAGCAATTGCGGCAGGGGCAAATTCTGTGATGCTAGGTTCGATGTTCGCAGGTACAGAAGAAGCGCCGGGTGAGGTTGAGCTCTTCCAAGGCAGATCCTACAAATCTTATCGTGGTATGGGCTCCATTGGTGCCATGCAAAAGGGTTCATCTGATCGTTACTTCCAAGATAGTGAGAATAATGCAGACAAATTAGTACCTGAAGGTATAGAAGGTCGTGTACCCTACAAGGGAAGTGTGATCAATGTCATTCATCAATTGATGGGGGGTCTTCGAGCTTCCATGGGTTATGTGGGTGCGAGAACAATTGATGAGATGCGTAATAAGGCTAACTTTGTTCAAATCACAAGTGCGGGCATGCGAGAATCCCATGTGCACGATGTGCAGATCACCAAAGAAGCACCAAATTACCGTGTTGATTAATTTAAAAGTCTTCATAAACAAGCTTCTCTTTCGGGAGGCTTTTTAAATCGTATGGATAAAATTCTCATTCTTGATTTCGGCTCACAGTACACACAGCTCATTGCGCGTCGTGTGCGTGAAATGCATGTGTATTCAGAATTGCATTCGCATGACATGAGTGAAGAAGATATCAAAGCCTTTAATCCAAAGGGTATTATTTTGTCAGGTGGTCCTAATTCGGTTTACAAATCCGATACACCGACTGCTCCACCCATTGTTTTTGAATTAGGTATTCCAGTCCTAGGCATTTGTTATGGCATGCAAACCATGGCAGCGCAACTTGATGGTAAAGTTGAAAATGCACACTCACGTGAATTTGGATATGCAGAAATCAGAGCGCATAACCACTCTCCTCTTCTAAAAAATATTCAAGACAAAACAAATCAAGAAGGTCACGGACTTCTCGATGTATGGATGAGTCATGGCGATAAGGTGACGACACTTCCACCGCAATTTAAGGTGATCGCAAGTAATGCATCCACACCCATCGCTGGCATGATGCATGAAACAAAAAATTTCTATGGTGTGCAATTTCACCCTGAAGTCACCCATACTAAGCAAGGCTTTGCCATTCTCAAACAGTTTGTCACTCAAATTTGCGATTGCAAGCCAAGTTGGACAATGCCTAATTACATTGAAACGGCCATCAAACACATTCAAGATATTGTGAAAGATGATGAAGTGATATTAGGTTTATCAGGAGGAGTGGATTCATCCGTTGCCGCAGCCCTCATACATCGCGCGATTGGTGATCAACTCACTTGCGTGTTTGTCGACAACGGCCTTCTTCGTTTAAATGAAGCCACGCAAGTCATGAAAACATTTCATGACAATCTAGGCGTCAAAGTCATTCATGTGGATGCCTCAGATAAATTTTTAAATGATTTAAAAGGTGTGACAGACCCCGAACAAAAACGAAAAATTATTGGTCGTGAGTTTGTGGAAGTTTTTCAACATGAAGCCAAAAAAATTCCAAAAGCCAAATGGTTAGCACAGGGTACGATCTATCCTGATGTGATTGAATCGGCATCAGCTAAAACTAAAAAAGCGCATACGATTAAAAGTCATCATAACGTTGGTGGCTTACCAGAAACGCTAAATTTAAAACTTTTAGAACCTTTACGCGAACTTTTTAAAGATGAGGTGCGTGAATTGGGTGTGGCATTGGGTCTTCCTCGTGCCATGGTATACCGTCACCCCTTCCCTGGTCCTGGTTTAGGAGTGCGCATCTTAGGTGAAGTCAAAAAAGAATTCGCGGATCTACTACGACGTGCAGATGCTATCTTTATTGAAGAGTTGGTAAATAGTGGTTGGTACGAAAAAACTTCACAAGCCTTCACAGTATTTTTACCTGTAAAGTCTGTAGGCGTAATGGGTGATGGCAGGACTTACGAATACGTCGTGGTATTAAGAGCTGTTGTCACGTCAGACTTTATGACAGCCCATTGGGCGGAATTACCTTATGACATTTTAGGTAAAGTATCGAATCGTATTATTAACGAAGTGCGCGGTATTAATCGTGTTGTCTATGATGTCTCAGGAAAACCACCCGCAACAATTGAGTGGGAGTAAAATATAAACATAGAAAGATTTACTATTTATAGCTTACAAAGAATCTTAGCTTTGTATATCATTAGTCATGCATAAAATCTTCAAAAATAATTTACAAAGCAGGACTAAGATATTATTAGAAGGTCAACGTAGATTTGATTTTCTCAAACCACTAAAAGTAATTGTAAATAAATACAATCACAAAATCTGTTCAAAGAATCTTGCAATCTACCCTCAGCTAGCCATATTTGCATTCGATCATATTGGAGTTACAATCAACATAGAAGGAAGATATGAAAATGAATCATTATTATTGATAAAAAAATTTCTAGAAAATTTAAAATATAATTTTTCTAATAAAGTTGCTCTAGATATAGGAGCAAATATTGGTAATCATAGTATATTTTTTTCGGAGCTTTTTAAATACGTTTATGCTTTTGAACCAAATCCTCATACATACGAATTGCTGAAAATTAATAGCATATTTGCATGCGCAAAGAGAAACATTAAAATTAGAAAGTATGGATTGAGCAATAAAAATAAAAAATTTGCATTTAATATAGATAAGAAAAATATTGGTGCCTCAGCAATTATTGATAACTCAAAAATTCCAAGCGAGAAAAATATTCAGATTACTGTAAAAAAATTAGACTCAATAAAAGAAATAAGAAATAAAAATATATCGCTTATAAAGGTTGATGTCGAAGGCCACGAATTAGAAGTTCTTTTAGGCGCTAAAAAATTATTGAGAAAAAATTGTCCTATTGTTTTATTTGAACAGCATAGAAATGAATTTAAGTTAAAGACTTCTCCTACCATAGATTTTTTAAAGTCGCTTAATTATAACTTTTGCACGATAGAAAAAAATTTTTACTTTGGAGAAAGTTATCTTCAAAAAACATTTTCTTTATTTTGCCAAATGATATTGGGCTCTCAATTCAGAATTACTGAGCGAGTTAATTTTGAATCTAAATTTTACGATATGATTATTGCTTTTCCAAAGAAATGAACTATCCATTAACTATTAGTTTTAAGCACAACATAACAACAGATTAACTTGGAGGTATTCTAAGGTAACGCGCTTAAAATTTAGAAAATCAAGAATTTGGTGCTAATACTTATTTTTAAAAATAAATTTCAGATTCTATTTATCATAAAATTAAGTTTCTGATTTTTTTAAAAAATTAAATTATGCCTCAGACAACAAATTACCACATATTGCTTGCAATAGACTCTTTATTAGATCGCGGTTCAGAAAAAGTAACAATTGATCTTGGTGAAGCATTTTTAAAACTAGGTCATAAGGTTAGTATTATTGTTTATGAAGATGTAATAAATTTAAATTTTGATCCTAAAATTAAAGTCTATAAACTTACTCCCAGCAATAGAAAATATCCAAGAATATTTAGCTTTTTAACTGATAATAAAAATATTCGCCTTTTTAAAGATAAGTTAAAAGCAATCGAAATAGAGCAAGGAAAAGTAAACTTAATCTTATCAGCCCTTCCTCGCGTTGATCGTATTCTGTCTAGAATTAAAGATAATCGTATTTATCATGTGATACATAGTCCACTATCTATTCAAGGTGGTATTAAAGACAATAAATGGTATAAAAAAATTTCAAGAATCTGGCAGATAAAACGCTTATATGATAATCGTCAAATTATCACCGTCTCAGAATATGTAAAGAATGATCTTTTAAAATATGCAAAAGTACGGCCAACATCAATTCAAACCATATACAATCCTTTTAATTTTGACAAGGTAAAAAAATTATCTTCTCAATCTAAAATCACAAATACAGGTCTACTTTCAAAAAAATATATTATTCATGTGGGTACATCTACAATAAGAGTAAAGCGTCAAGATTTGCTCATTAAAGCCTTTGCACGATCTAAACTAAAATGTAAATTAGTTTTACTTGGTAAAGGAAAGAATGAAAAAGAAATTGAAGCGCTTATCAAAAAATACTCATTGAGTGATCGTGTCATTGCTGCTGGCTTTCATGCTAATCCTTACCCCTTGATAAAACACGCACACCTTCTAGTTGTAACTTCTCGTTACGAAGGATTTGGAAATGTCATAGTCGAAGCTCTAACGCTTGGTACACCAGTTCTATCTACTAATTGCGGTGGACCCAATGAAATTCTTGTAAAAGAAATGAAAAATTGCCTAGTGCCTAATGGAAATGTAAAGGCTCTCGCAAACAAAATGCAAAATTTTTACCTTAAGCCGCCTCGAATTAATAATAAAAGCTTAGATCGCTTTGAAGCATCTCATATTGCAAAGGAGTATTTAAAGCTTATTACTACTAAATAAATTAAAATTTTTAACAATAGACTCCATGACTTGATCAGGAGTGATTATCTCCATACATGCGCCTGGTGTTTTGCATTCTTCTTTTTTTCTGCCACAACGTTTTACCCAATCAATTTTTCGTCTAAATAAAATATTCTGATCTCTGCAACTAAAATTATTGGATGTAATTTCAATGTGAGGAGACTGTTCCCAAAATAACCCCGCACCATGACATACGGGTGACCCAGGTCCAAATAAAGTTGCAAGGGGAGTATGGGTAAATTTTGCAATATGAGCAATACCAGTGTCTACAGATATTAATAACTTTGCATCCCTAATCAAAATCCACATTTCTTCGAGAGTTAAATTTCCTGCTGCATGAATATATGTTTTGTTTGGATCCACTTCATTTATTAGATACTCTTCACCAGGGCCTGCTGAAAGAACAATTTTTAAGCCCCTTTTATTTAATATTTCGATTAGATTTTGCCATGATTTTTTTGGCCATAATTTCAAGGGAGTTGAAGCGCCAAGATGACAAACAACATAAGGGACATAAATATCGAATGTTTTAGGTAATTTTTTTGATTTTGGAAGCATCCATTCATTAGATTGATACGCTTTTGGATTTTTGTTATCTAATAACCTCCCTATCATGTCAGCCCACGTGATCGGACTTTTATCAAATGGTTTAGCTTCATCTACCATCCAATTTTTCCAAAAAGGCTTATCATTTTCAATACCAACAATCCATAGACATCTTAAGGCCCTTGCTAACCAACTATAGCGATTATCTCCTGCCACGATAGTTAAGTCGTAAGGGCCCTGTCTAAAAATATACCAATAGTCTAAAAATCTTTTTGGGTTATATGACAAGGCTTTAAAACCGTAAGGTTGCCCTTTAAAAAGAGACATAAACACAGGTCTCACTAAAATAAATTTTTTACTTTTAGGGTATTTTTCATCGATACGTTTCATTAATGGGGCTAGTAATAAAGTATCGCCTAATAACAAATAATGTACGATTAAAATACGCTTAGGGTTTTGGCTTTTTTTTATTCGCCAAAATAATAAACTTTGTAATAAGGCTAAAAAAATAATCGTAAATCGAATGAGTCCACGCATATATTAATTTTTATTTGATTTAAGTATGGGGTTACTTAAACCAGACCAAGCCTTCAAAATTTGAGTTATTTTTATATCTTTAACATCCTGAGTGGGTGAAGATAAAATCTTGTAACTAACACCCCATGGACGCCATCGCTTGGGGTTTGAGTCGCCAAACAAGGCTACGATAGGAATATTTAATGCTGCAGCGATATGCATAGCACCTCCGTCTGCCATAATCATACTACCGCATGCTTGCATTGATTTAATTAACGATATAAGTGTAGGGGTGGGCATGAAATTCAAGGGCATATTTTTAAGGCTTTTTTTTAATAACCTTGCTTTCTCATCATCTCCTGGATGTTTAGGATTTTTTACACCCCCCGGTGACCAAAAAATATAAAAACGTAATTTCGAATTCAACCTGTAAAGCTCGCGAATAAGCTCAATCCATTTCTCTATTGGAAATTGTTGGCGTACTCTTCTGGCGCTTATATGAATGCCTACAGACAATATATCTCGCTTAGAATTATTGGCGTTATATAAATTAGGGGGTAGCTCTAATGGGCCCGGTGATGTTTTTATGCCAAGTTTTTTAGCTAAAGACCATACCCTCTTGACTTCAGAATGATTATTCCAGAAATGATTAGGGGTAAGTACAAACTCTTTTTTTAAATACCCCGCCAAGTTCTCTGCGCGACTGTCAAAAGCTAAAATATAATCATAGTGATACTTTCTTAATCTGAATATTAAATAAATTCTTTGAATAAATGCCTCAAAAAAATTTATATGGCCATGTTTTATTTTTTGGTAAGTATAAATTTCGTCAATAAAAGGGTTACCTTGCAATACTGGCGATACGTATGTGTTAGTTAAAAGATCTAATCTTTTTATTTTAAGCTCTTCTTTTAAAGCGCGAAATAATGGGGTTGTGAGCAATAAATCTCCGATGTTATCTCGTCTGATGACCAAAATATTCAATTTTTTAGTTTAAATTGTATAAATAAAGAAGTTAATTGAGAGCTATAATAAAAAATTAATTTTTTGCAGAGCAAATACTTATGTACCTATCAATAACAGAATTAACGTTAAATCTTTCAACTAATTTCTGATTGATTTTAGGGTAAACTGATAATGCTTTTTCAATGTTTAAAGCTAAAGCGCGATCATCTCCTGGTGGAGATAAAAATTGAGCAAATTCATCCACAAGAATTTCACTAGGTCCTACCGGACAGTTTGTACTTACCGCTTTTGTACCCAAAATTAAACTTTCAATCAAAACCAGAGATAGCCCCTCATTATCAGATGACAATACAAATAAATCCGCTGCTTTTATCCAAGGATATGGATTCTTTTTAAACCCAAGAAATAAAATACGCTCAGTTAAATTTAATTCAGCAATTAATTTTTTTAATTCATTTAAATATTTTTTATCAGATTCAGTGTAAGTATCACCGATTAAAATAAGATTATGTTTAACTGCAAGACGAGCAAATGCTCGTATTAGAACATCTTGACGCTTTCGTTTATTGATCCTGGCAACATTTAATATAAACTTCTGTTTCGGTAAATCTACGTGCTCGTTAGATGCTTTTTGTATTTTTAAAAAATCTAGCGGATTATTAATTACAGTAATTAATTTAGGTTTTATTCCAACATCCTTCAAAATTTGAGTTTTTTGAGCCTCACATATTGAAATAATTTTTTGACCATCATAAGCTCTTTTAAATTTTAGTTTCCAACGAAAGGTTCGAAAAAAACGTTTTATGCCTGTCGCACTGCCAATCTTACTTTTAAGAAATTCAGACATGGAATTGTGATACAAAACGAATCTGTTTCTTAGGTGGGCGCTGGCTGATAGTCGATCCATATTTTCATCATTTGACAGAAAAAAATTAAAAAATTTTCCATCAGATTCAATATTTTTAACAAGCGCTTTAAGTTTATAGGAAAGAGAAAGTTTATTAAAAAATCGAGATTTAAATATCACTCCATCATCCGAAAGTGTATGAATTTTATATTTTGAATTACTGATGTCATGTTGAATTTTATTTTTAATAAGAATGATATGAACATCATGTTCTTTAGCACTAAACCCTTCGGCTAGATTCAAAACAACTCTTTCAGCACCTCCGCCTATAAGGGAGTCAATTAAAAGACCAATTCTTTTACTTTTTTTCATTTGCGATCAAAATAAAATTGATACCTTTATAAATGTAAGCGATTAACTGCTTGGTTTAAATACATATTTAGCCATCTTAACACATGCTAAAGAGAAATAAGCACTACCCAAAATTTATCGGCTTACTCGTTTTTAACTCTAAATATACAATGCAATTTTAAATGTAAAATCATGATTTAATACTAATTCTAACCCTTACAACTTCAATAAATAATCAATACCATCCTAAGCTTTTAAAACAAATATAAATGATAAAATGAAGGTTTAATATTCATAATGTCAACAACAATGAGTCGCGCATTTGTCAAAGAAAATGATCTAGAACACGCAGGTATTGATATTCCAGAAAGACCTTTGAGTGATGAACCCAATTACGTAACGCCTCGTGGATTAAAACTGCTTAATCAAACCATCGATAATTTAGAAGAAGAACGTGAAGCTTTGATCACAAAAAAAGATGATCCCATGGTAAGACAAAAAATAGCGGTGATTGAACGCGATATGCGTTACTTTGCAGCGCGCATTGAATCCGCGATTTTAACGAATCCAAAAGAAGAAGACCCCACACATGTTTTATTTGGGGCGAAGGTGACCGTGGAAGATGAAGAAGGAAAATTACTTACCTTTGAAATTGTCGGTGAAGATGAAGCCAATATTCAAGAAGGTCGTGTGAGTTATCTCTCGCCCTTAGCTGAAGCGCTTTTGGGCGGAGCCGTGGGTGATGAAGTGGTTTGGGAAAAGCCTGTGGGGAAAAGTTATCTTACCATTCAAAAAATCAGTTACTAATTTATTCAAGGGAAATATATAAAATTATGCATGTCAATGAAGCTATCCAATTAAGACGATCCGTTAAACATTACGATCCAAAGCATGTTATGACAAAAGAAGAAATTCATACGCTTTTATCAAATGCCATTCTGTCCCCTACTGCTTTTAATATTCAAAATTGGCGATTTGTGGTGGTAACAGATAAAGCTTTGCGTCAAAAAATTCGTGAAGTGAGCTGGGGTCAAGCACAGGTCGAAGAAGCATCACTTCTCATTATCTTGGTTGCCGATCTCATGGCTTGGAATAAAGAGCCTAGTCGTTACTGGAAAGATGCTCCGAAGCCTGTTCAAGATTATTTAGTCCCAGCGATTCATCAGTATTACCATAATAAACCCCAAGTGCAACGCGATGAAGCCATGCGCTCATGCGGTATGGCGGCTATGAATTTAATGCTATCCGCCAAAGCCATGGGGTACGATACCTGCCCTATGGATGGCTTTGATTTTGACAAGGTAAGCGAGTTATTAAATCTACCTCAAGATCACACGCCCTCGATGTTTGTATGCGTAGGTAAAGCCATTAAAGAAGCCATGCCACGAGGTGGTCAATTGCCACTATGTGATGTGGTCATCGAAAATCAATTTAAATAATTTATTTTAAGGATATAACGCGTGCTCATTAGTAATAACATCACCATACAATTTGGTGCCAAACCCCTCTTTGAAAATGTGTCAGTTAAATTTGGTGATGGAAATCGCTATGGACTCATTGGCGCCAATGGCTGTGGCAAATCCACCTTCATGAAAATTTTAGCAGGGGTATTAGAGCCTACTTCAGGCAATGTATCTTTAGATAAAAATGAACGTATGTCATGGCTTAAACAAGATCAATTCGCCTATGAAGATCAGCGTGTTTTAGATGTGGTGATGATGGGTCATGAAGAAATGTGGAAAGCCAATGAGGATAAGAATGCTATCTACATGAATCCTGAAGCTACTGAGGATGATTATATGAGGGCGGCAGAACTTGAGGGTGTTTACGCAGAATTTGATGGCTATACTGCAGAAGCCCGTGCAGGTGAATTATTAATCGGTGTGGGAATACCCATTGAGCAACATCAAGGCCCTATGAGTGCGATTGCACCTGGATTTAAACTACGTGTCCTTTTAGCGCAAGCCATTTTCTCAAATCCTGATATTTTGTTACTTGATGAACCCACCAATAACTTAGATATTCATACCATCCAATGGTTAGAAGATACTTTAAATAATCGCAACTCCACCATGATTATTATTTCCCACGATCGCCATTTTTTAAATCAAGTATGTACGCACATGGCGGATATGGATTATGGAAAGCTTACCGTCTACCCTGGTAATTATGATAATTACATGGAAGCATCCACCATGGCTCGTCAGCAAAAATTAAAGGATAACGAAAAAGCCAAAGAACAAATTGCAGAACTTCAAGAGTTCGTGCGTCGATTCTCAGCGAATGCTTCAAAGGCAAGACAAGCGACGAGTCGTGCGAAACAGATTGATAAAATTAAAGTGGAAGAATTTGTGGCTTCCAGTCGCCAATATCCATACGTTCGTTTTGATTATGACGACCGAGAAAAGCTCCATCGTCAAGCCGTTGAAATTAAAAACCTCACCCATGGATTTGATCGTGATTTATTTAAGAACTTTAATTTACTCGTTGAAGCAGGTGAACGCATTGCCATCATTGGTGAAAACGGGATTGGTAAAACTACATTTTTAAGGTGTTTAGTAGGTGATCTCAAACCTAATCACGGTGAAATTAAATGGGCTGAAAAAGCTAAGGTGGGATATTTCGCGCAGGATCATGCGATTGATTTTGAAAAAGATGTCACACTTTTTGATTGGATGAAAGATTGCGCGCAATCAGGTGAAGATGATCAAGCGATTCGAAGTATCTTAGGTAGACTTTTATTTTCCGGAGAAGATACTAAAAAATCTGTCAAAGTATTATCAGGAGGTGAACAAGGTCGCATGCTCTTTGGTAAACTCATGCTCGCAAAGTCTAATGTACTTCTCATGGATGAACCCACGAATCACATGGACATGGAATCAATTGAGTCACTTAATACAGCACTTGATAAATATAAGGGCACCCTTTTCTTCATCAGCCATGATCG
>JACCDP010684400.1_pt1 | contig 10668 bp, 9 predicted proteins | sample 7445841 | NCBI WGS metagenome assembly JACCDP01 (sample SAMN15323441, study PRJNA562643) | freshwater metagenome | isolation source: river surface water | place: USA:Blue River Watershed | collected 2017-08-17
CAGTCCAAGATGACCATGATTTTAATCTGTCTTTTTGCAGGAAACTTAGGTATTCACCGTTATTTAATGGGTTATTCCAATTGGTGGTTGCAATTGATCACCTTGGGTGGTTGTGGAATTTGGTCCTTGATCGATTTGATTCAAATCGCGACTGGATCGATGAAAATGGCTGACGGACGGGATCTTACCGCATAATATTAATCCGTTTGCATTGATAGGGAAGATTCGTCTTCCCTTTTTTTTTAAAAAATTCATGAATCCCAAAAGTCTCTTCAAATACTTAAAACTTCGATGGCCATTTACATTGGTAGTGGGTTATATGGCTTTTTCAATGGTACTACGCGCAACAACTGCGGTTGATATTTGCATTCCATGTTTGTGGGAAACATGCTTCGGCTTCCATTGCCCAGGATGCGGCTTAACAAGGGCTACCATTGCCATCATGCAACTCGACTTTTCCAAGGCCTATGAATGCAATCCCTTAGTATACCTCGTACTTCCCGCAGGGGCATTTTCTACCTTCCTTGATTACAGAAAAAATACAACCACTGTTTCTAAAGGTTAAATCAAAGTTAAACATCCGCTTTATCGGAACGATTAACATCCTTCAGCAGATCATTCCGCAACTGCACCCCTCCCATTCCCATAAAGGCTAGTATCAACAAGAGCGAACCAATCCCGCTTAGGGTGCTTCCGTTGGAAAAAGATTGCGGTTCAAAGCGCCATACAATCTCGTGCTTTCCAGCCGGTATCTCCATGCCTCGGAGCACATAATTCACTGCGCAATACTTCGCTTCTTTTCCATCGATGGTACAGGTCCAACCTTCTGGATAATATATTTCGCTGAATACCGCAAATCCTTTGTGCTGGCTGTTGGAAACATATTTTATTTCTTTCGTTCCGTATTGGGTCATTTCAATGCGGTCCATAGAATCGGTGGCATAGCTTTTACTCAAGGAAACTGCGTTGGCTTGAACGTCGACAATGGCTTGACGCTTTGTATTGAGTTTACCCAGGCCTAATAACTCTTCGTTGGCAGAACGCACTTGCCGAACTTCGTTTACCCACCAAACGTTGCCATTGGCATTGGTATTTACCAAAGGCTCATCGCTTCTTCTCACCACCACATAACGGGTATTTAACATGTTTAAAATCTGACAGCTGTCGTTCAAAAGACCACCTCCTACCGAAATCGTATCAAACACCTCTTTCGCTTTGTCTTGTGGAATATTCATTAACCTTGCATACTCTTGAAGCTTGGCCATTTTAAGGGAACTTATGGTCCCATTCGCTTTTTGCATTTCGTCCTGCATGTAGAAGTCAACCATCTGTTGATAACGTTTCACTTTCGCACCGTGGTAACCGCCCACCGATTTATGAAAGAAACTCGTTACCGTTTCGTTAAAAGGATTCTCAAACGTAAACACCCGATAATTGGAATGCAGTTGAGTCACCGTGAATTGGGCCATTAAATTGAGCACCTCCTCCCCTGCATCTCCATAGGTTTTAGCCTCCAAAAGCGCTGCTTTTGCTCGGTTCACTTTGTCGAAAAACTGAGGAAGATTCTTTCGCTCTTTGTCCAAAATGTACAAATCCGCTTTGTCTGGCATGTAGGGAATTTGACCATCGCTTACAGGTTCGTATTTTGCATAAACGCCGCCTTCCTCCTCGTTGTTCAGGTACCGCTTGGCAACACCAATTTCGTCCACTGAAACCAACAGACCAAAACCTGCCACCCAAATCCAAGGGCTTTTTCGGTAAAGCATGAAAAGATAGAGCAGCACGGCACTTACGACAACCAGCATCAAGGACCTCAAGGCATCTGCCTGATAGATGGCTTTGCGCAAGTTGATAAGCTCCCCTTTCATGCCCTCAAGCATGGCAATCTGTCCGGAATCTTTCATTCCTTTTGTGGCATCGCTGAATTGCTGCACTTCTTCGGTTGTGATGAACGTACCCGAAACCGAAGGAACCGCGTATAAAACAACCGCTAACAAAACGATTCCACCTAAAACCCCGTAACGGTATTTCTTCGATTCTTGCACGCCTTCACCGTTCCAAAGGTGGTTGAGTAAAAGCATCCCCATGAGCGGAACCATGACTTGAAGAACAACCAATATCATTTTCGTATCGCGGAATTTATTGTACATCGGAAAGTGATCAATGAACCAAAAATTGAGACCGCCTGATTTAAGGGAAAGCAATACGCAAAGAACCGCTAAAAATGCTGCAGGAAACCGAAGCCAATCCTTCAACAGCAAAAGGGACGCAAAAAACAGAAAAAAGGCTACAGCACCAAGATAAATGGCACCACCGCTAAACAACTGTCCTCCCCAGTATTGGTTAAATTGTCCAATCTGCTCCGCATAAGTGGGATCGTTAAGAGCAGCCATGGCTTCTTCATTGTTCCCAATATATCCTCCCGAACCACCTTTCGCATTTGGAATGAACAACGACAAAGCTTCACCTGGTCCAAAGTTATACTCAAGTATGTAACTTCTATCTAAGCCAGAACGGGCTTTCGATTCTTTGGGGGTTCCTTTCGGAGTTACTGAAATGTCCGAATCTCCCCGAGTGGAATACTTAGCATATTCATAGGTCGTTAGGAGATTGCTCGAAGAAGGTAAAACGGCGACCATTGCAGCAACCGCCAATGCTCCGGCGACCTTGGCAAGTTCAACGGCCTTTTTTTCAATCAGCAACCGAATTCCTTCGCCCAGAGACACCACTCCGAGCATGATCAGAAGGTAATAACTGATTTGAAAATGGTTAGCACTGAGGTTGAGGGCCAAAAAAAACGCAAATACAATGCTACCCCACAACCATCTTCCGCGAGTAGCCATAAGGAGCCCTCCAAGCGTTGGAGCCATGAACGAAACCGCATTAACTTTCGTGAGATGTCCTGCCCCTAAGTACAGAATATTAAAGGAAGCAAATCCGAAGGCCAAGGCCCCAACAATGGCAATCCAAGGTTTGATGCGCATGCACAATCCTAAAATATAAAATCCGAGCATCGTCACAAACAAAATCCCTACAGGAACGGGCAATCCAAGGCGCATGAACTCACCTATCTTCGCCATATAATTCGAAGTATGTTTTACGCTTATTTGATAAGCAGGCATCCCGCTGAACATCCCATTGGTCCATAACGCTTCCTCGCCATTCAAGGTGCGATAGTCCGTAATTTCTTTAGCGGCACCTTGATACTGCTTGACGTCCGATTGAATGAGCTGGTTTCCCTCCCAAACAGGCGAGAAATACACCCCGGCAAAAACTAAAAAAACCCCAAGGGCAATGATGTGAGGAATTATGGCTTTAACATTCAGTTTCATAAACATAGATTTTATAGTGGGTTAGCAAAGCGTTGAACATCCGATGCGGAAATTTCTCCGCCGCATAAAATTACCAATCGTTCCAATACATTCCGCAATTCTCGGATGTTTCCTGTCCAATTAATCGTTTGAAGGGCTTTGATTGCTGCCGGATTTAATTTCTTTAGCGGCAATCCTTGTTCTTCGCAAACTTGCTTTAAAAAATGGTTGGAAAGTTCTGGAATATCGTCGCGTCGATCGTTCAGCGCAGGAACCGCAATAGGTATTACCGCTAAACGGTGAAACAGATCCTCTCTGAATTGTCCGTTGTTAATAGCTTCACGTAAATTCTTGTTCGTCGCGGCAATGATCCTGCAATCTACTTTTATATCTTTTTCCCCTCCAACCCGCTGAATCACTTTTTCTTGCAATGCGCGCAACACCTTCGATTGTGCATTAAGGGGCATATCACCTATTTCATCCAAGAAAAGCGTCCCTCCGGATGCCAATTCAAATTTACCTTTCTTGTCTTTTACCGCACTGGTAAAGGCACCTTTTTCATGACCGAACAATTCACTTTCCACGAGTTCCGAAGGAATAGCGGCACAATTCACTTCAACGAAGGGCGCTTTGTGGCGAAGGGATTGCTCATGTAAACTTCTTGCGACCAACTCTTTACCGCTTCCATTGGGCCCTGTGATCAATACCCGCGCATCCGAAGGAGCTACCTTTCGAATCATCTCCTGAACCTCTAAAATAGCCGGTGAACTACCAACCATGGAGTTTCCGATGTACTTTTTGATACTCGACTTCAGGGCCGCATTGGACCGTAACAACAAGCCTTTTTCATTCACATGCTGAATGCTTACCAAAATTCGGTTCAAATTGAGAGGCTTTTCAATAAAATCATAAGCGCCCAATCTCAAGGCTTTTACAGCCATTTCTATCGATCCATGTCCGGACATTACGATGGTTTCAACAGAAATCCCTTCTTCTTGAATGGCTTCCAACAAGGCAATGCCATCTTTTTTAGGCATTTTAATATCGCACAAGAGTACATCATAGGTTGATTTCATCAAGCGGTCCAAGGCTTCTTGACCGTCTTCTGCCTCTTCCACATTGTGCCCCTCCATTTCTAAAATCTCCCGAATTACCCTTCGAATCGACCGGTCATCGTCAGTGATTAAAATTCTCATGATTTTGGGGTTTTAATCGACACTTTTTGTTCCAACATTGGAACAAATTTAAAGGTTCCAAATTGCTGTTGGGTAAATTCATTTTCGTTCAATCGAACGATTTTCAACATGACCTGCTCCACACCCTCTCCAACCGGTATGATCATAATTCCTCCAATGGCCAATTGTTTCTTCAATTCCAGGGGTATTTCAGGAGCGCCGCATGTCACAATTATGCGATCGAACGGCGCGTAACTCGGCCAACCGCGGAATCCGTCGCCGTAGCGCAATCGGGCATCAAATTTAAAATGTTTAACCATGGCATCGGCCTTTAGGTGCAATTCTTCGTGGCGTTCAATGGAGTACACCTTGGTGCCAAGCGCGCACAAGATGCAGGTTTGAAATCCGGAGCCGGTACCAATTTCCAACACCTTCATTTTCCGCTGCACCTCCAAAAGCTCCGTTTGAAATGCGACCGTGTAGGGATGTGAAATGGTTTGTCCAGAACCGATTTGAAATGCCGCATTCGTGTATGCTAGATCATCGAGGGCTAAATCCATGAAAAAATGACGCGGAACTTGATAAAATGCATCCAAAATTGCAGTTTTTTGAATACCCATCCGTTTTAATTCTTCTATCAATAATTTGCGTTTACCTTGATGACGGTAGGTATCTTTAAGATGATCCATGATGGATGCAAAAATAAAGGATAAAGGTCTATTTTAACGTTTTTAACTACCTTTGTTTTGAACAATGGAGCGTGAAATGACCATACTTGTTACGGGTGGGGCGGGATTTATTGGATCCAACCTGTGCGAGGCGCTTTTAGATCGTTCTCATTCCGTCGTTTGTTTGGATAATTTCCTGACCGGAAAAAAGGAAAATCTTGAGAATTGCTTGTATCACCCAAAGTTTACCCTCGTAGAAGGAGATATTCGCAGCCTCACAGATTGCCAGAATGCCATGCGTTCGTGCGATGCAGTCGTACATCTTGCGGCGCTGGGATCGGTCCCACGTTCCATCCATGACCCTGTTACCTCCAACAGCATCAACATCGATGGTTTTCTGAACGTATTGCATACCGCCAAAGAATTGAACATTCATCGCTTTGTTTTTGCAGCAAGTTCTTCCACATATGGAGACTCAGAAGAATTACCTAAAATTGAAGATCGTATTGGGAAGCCACTTTCCCCGTATGCTGTCGGGAAATACGTTAACGAACTCTATGCTCACGTTTACCATCTCAACTACGGTTTTTCCTACATTGGCTTGCGTTACTTCAACGTTTTCGGAAAACGCCAAGACCCCAATGGTGCTTATGCTGCGGTGATCCCCAAGTTCATTCAACAGCTTTTGGGTGGAGAAGCTCCTGTCATCAACGGGGACGGCAGCAATACCCGAGATTTCACGCACATCGAAAACGTAGTGGATGCTACCCTAAAAGCTTTGTACAACGAACGAAAAGAAGCTCAAAACCAAATATATAACGTGGCTTTTGGTGCAAGTACCAGCCTGAATGAAATGGTGGGATATATTAAGGCATCGATTTCAAACCGAGTACCTGCTAAAGGCCTACCCGAAGTAAGCTACGGCCCATTTCGCAAAGGCGATATTCCACATTCGCTGGCATCGGTAGATAAAATCCATGAAATGCTGGGATATACTCCGCGAATTAGCGTGCAAGAAGGCATTCAAAAAACCGTGGACTGGATGCTTGAATCACAACGCTAACTCAATACCTACCGGACAATGGTCGGAACCGTGCACTTCGTTGTGTATGGTCGCATCTTTTAACTTATCCAAAAGTTTTTCGGACATCAAAAAATAATCAATCCTCCAGCCGATGTTGTTCTGACGCGCACCTGCCCTATAGCTCCACCACGAATACTTGGCCGTTTCGGGATGCATGTGCCGGAAGGCGTCCACAAAACCGTTGGCCACAAAAGCATCAAGGCCATCGATTTCTTCCTGCATGTAACCCGCCGACTTATTGTAGTTTTCTTTGGGCCGCGCCAAATCCAAGGGCTTGTGAGCAACGTTGAAATCCCCACAGACCACCACTGGCTTGGAACTTTCGAGGCCCTTTAAATACGCTAGAAAATCCCGGTCCCATGCTTGTCGATAAGTCAAGCGTGCAAGCTCGCTTCCAGAATTAGGAACATAAACGGTAACAATAAAAAAAGAATCAAATTCAGCGCATATGACCCTTCCCTCCCGATCGTGTTCCTCCATCCCCATGTCGTAGGTAACGTTCAACGGTTTTTGTTTTGTAGCAATAGCAGTTCCTGAATACCCTTTGCGCTCGGCTTCATTGGCGAAAATCTCATAACCCGATAAGGCCCCCATGGCTTCTTTCACTTGTTCCACCGTTGCCTTGGTCTCTTGCAGGCAAAAAATATCGGGATTCAAGTGTTGCATGTCTTGAATAAAGGTTTTAGCCGTGATGGCCCGTATGCCGTTGACGTTGAAGGAAATAATTTTCATAATATTGTAATTCAATGATTTAATTGCAATTAATTAACACACCACTTCCATATTTATTAAGTGAAATACTCGACGGATTCCCCCAATAACGCACGTTACCCGAACCGTCGATTTGCACTTGCAGGGGCACGCCATCTGCACGAATTTTCTGGTCGCGGGAGGAGACCGTAATCCATTTTAAGGAATTCGAAACATGGAGCCCTTCAACATCAAATGATCCGTCGCCCATGAGGTTCGCGCGAAGGGTTTGTGTAGTCCCACGCAGCACCATATTTCCCCAACCGTAGGTGTTTTCGGCTTTAATGTCTAACGCTTTAACCTTGAGATCTACGGTTCCTCCCCCGTCTTTTAAAGTAAGCGTTAGATAATCCGTAAATAAGGTGTCTTGATTGTACAAACGTTCGGTTCCTTCGAAATTCAGGTTAATCAGACGGGTAAAGTGGATTTCCACCGTGGGCATGGCGTAATTTCTCCAAAAATTGCAGCGGTTGTGGTTCACTACGGTTACAAGGCCATCGTTTTCCGTTACTTCGACCAGGTTAAGTAGGTTTTTTCCGCCTTGGATAACCACTTTATTCATTGAATCTTGAATCAATACGAAGTGCATCCGTTCACGAAGGTCTAAACGGTTGAAAGCCCCCAGAAAAACAGAGCGTTCCGAAAAATCACCGCTCGTTTTAAAACAGGTGCGATTTTCCGGCTTTTTACAAGACGATGAGTATAACAAGCTCAACCCTATAAAAATAACATTCCACCTCGTCATTTCTTACGGTAATTAAAGGTGTAGCCTATGCCATATTCTAACACATCGGCACGCGCAAAATGGGTTTTTAGGGTTAAATTGAACATTAGGCCATTTTTCAAATAGTACCTCGCCCCAATTCGGTGGTACACAGGGTCTTCAGGACTGTACTTATCCCGGAGGTAGGCACCCATTCCAAAAACAAAATGAAATTGGTCCAGCGGTACGAGATAGGCAGCGTAAGCTCCTACTTGAAGGATATCCCATTGCGTTTTGTTGATGTAAGGTTGATAATCCAAAATGGCTTGTTTGGAGAAAACATCTACATCCAATTCCAAACCTGCCTTGTGGTTGAAAAAACGCTTAGCGGACAGGTTTAATCCGAATACAGGATAACTGTTCCCACCGATGGGCATCATTTGTTTGGCATTAAAAGTAAAGGTTGCACTGTAGAGCCATCGCTTGTAGGGCAAACTCATAGGAACGGTCGGTTCTCCTTCATAAGGATCATATTTCAAGGGATTTACAGCAACCAGGGTTCGAGCATAGCCCAGGGAAACATAGGGCATGTTGATCCCAAAATTGGGTACTTTGAATGCGGCATTGCTGAAATGGGTCAAATCCAAACTTGCCGTGATGGTGTTTTTACCTAATTGGTAGGAACTTTTGATGGCTAAGCACATCAAACCATTGATTTTGGTGGCCAAAGCAACGTTCATGGCATTATCAACGGGGTCGTAGGCATTGCGATTATAGCCTACCCCTAAACCCAACTTAAAATCCATGCGGTAGTTGCGAAAGGAAATCATGGGCAACTCCGCATAACCATAAGTACCCACAAAATTTCCGAGCAAGGCTTGGTTTCCCACTTGACCGTAAAAGAGTGTGACACCGTAGGTGGGAAAACGATAGGCTTTTTGATAGGCTTTATGACCTCGACTGCGGAATAACACGCTTAATTCGCCGGCATGCGCAGCGTTTTTTGGCATATGGGCCATTACACCTCGGTGGGCTGCTAAAAAGCCCATTTTCTGCCGGTATTCCAAGGCATTTTCGAAATAACCTTGACCAAAATTCATCCAGCTTAGCCCCATTAAACCCATAAAGCAGATGGCACGCATGAAACAAAGTTAGCAAAGCAAACGGATCAAATGAACGATTCAAAGTACATTTGTACATGGATGAACGATTAAAGGCCTTTGAACGGCTATTGACCATCATGGACGAACTGCGAGCGCAATGTCCTTGGGATCAACAACAAACGTTTGAAACGTTGCGAAACTTAACGATAGAGGAAACCTACGAACTAGCAGATGCTATCACGAAAAATGACCTACAAGAAATCAAGGGGGAAATTGGCGATCTATTCTTGCACATGGTTTTCTACAGCAAGCTCGGGTCCGAAGTTGGCGCCTTTGACGTAAGCGATGTTCTCAACGGGATTTGCGATAAATTGGTCCACCGACATCCGCACATCTACGGCGACGTAAAGGTCTCCGGCGAAGAAGAAGTGAAGGCCAATTGGGAAAAACTCAAGTTAAAGGAAGGTAAAAAATCCGTGTTATCGGGGGTGCCTTCTTCCCTACCCGCATTGGTAAAAGCCACGAGAATTCAAGAAAAAGCGAAAGGGATTGGTTTTGAATGGGACAACAAAGAAGACGTTTGGGCGAAAGTCAAAGAGGAACTGGCAGAATTCGAGGCAGAGGTCAAGCTAGGCTCTAATAAACAAGAAGAAGAATTTGGCGATTTGTTATTTTCATTGGTCAATTACGCACGGTTTATCAACCTTTCTCCCGAATCAGCCTTGTCCGTTACCAATCAAAAATTCATCACCCGATTTCAATGGATGGAAGAGGCTGTGGCAAACGATGGCAAAGCCCTTTCCGACATGACCCTCGAAGAAATGGACGTCTACTGGGAGCAAGCGAAGCTAGAACTTAAACGAATGAAATCCTAAAGTCCTAATATCCCTAATTCCTCAACTTAAAATGCTTATCGGCTTCGTCGGCCACATAATCCCCAATTGCCAAGGAGGCAGTTGCAGCCGGTGAAGGAGCATTCAACACGTGAATGGAATTGCCGTGGTATTCAATCCTGAAATCGTCACGGGTATCGCCGTCTTCCGCAAGCAGTAAGGCCCTCACCCCGGACCTGCCCGGCTTGATGTCGTCCATCGTCAAGGAAGGAATCATGCGCTGCAAGGTTTTAAGGAAAAGTTTCTTGGAAAATGCACGGCGGTATTCGTTGATACCAAAGGACATGTTCGAGAAGAATAATTTCCATGTGCCTTTATAGGTCAAGGCATCCCAGGTATCGCGCAGCGAAAAATCGGTTTTGCCATACCCTTCGCGTTTGAAAGTGAAAACTGCATTGGGACCGCACTCAATTTCACCGTCGGTCATTCGGGTAAAATGCACACCCAAAAAAGGAAAATCAGGATTTGGAGTTGGGTAAATCAAGTGCTTGACCTTGTGTTTGGCTTGGTCGGTTAATTCGTAGTAATCGCCTCGAAAACCCACGACTTTTTCCTTGAGCTTCACGCCGTCTTTACGCGCCAAGCGGTCGGCTTGCAATCCTGCGCAGTATACGGCATACGTGGCCTCGAAATTCCCTTGTGAGGTAATGAAACGTGATCCACTGTCCGTTTTTTCAATGCTCAACACCTCGGTATTCAACATTAATTGAGAGGTGGGATTGATGGCTAAGGCCAGTTCCACCATCTTCGCGGTTGCTGCTCGGAAATCAATGATTCCAGTGCATCCAACGTGCAAGGCAGCAATGCATTCAACGTGGGGTTCAATTTCTTTAACTTCCTCGGGCGTAATTTTTCGCAAGCCTTCGATTTCATTTTGTAAACCGGTTTGGTATATTTTCTCCAAAAAGGGTAATTCTTTTTCATCGGTGGCTACGACGACTTTTCCACAAACGTCGTGTGGAATACCATGTTCTTTTGCAA
>JACCDP010247339.1_pt1 | contig 10665 bp, 10 predicted proteins | sample 7445841 | NCBI WGS metagenome assembly JACCDP01 (sample SAMN15323441, study PRJNA562643) | freshwater metagenome | isolation source: river surface water | place: USA:Blue River Watershed | collected 2017-08-17
ACCTGGGGCTCAGACCCGGCGCCGCTGCTCGGGCGAAAACGCTCGGAGCGGCCTGTTGCAGGGTCTCGGTGCTCAAGGCGCTGGCCTTGAAGTTGATGGTGCTCATTTGAACTCTCTCGCTGTCTGTGGCGGGCCGACGACCAGAGTTTCCTCCGTCCGTGCGCTGCATTGTTCTCCCCCCACCGGCGCTGAAGCCGCCGTGGTCTTCGGGAGGGGGAGTTTTCCGGGAGAAGCGGGCCAGATGGCCTGCATGAAACGACCCGGGAAAACCTGAAGGGAGCGAGAGAGAGCCTCGTTTGAGACCCCAACAGGAGTGATTCTACCCGGGTTCGGAAACGCTAAGCAAACGGGCCACCCTCAGGGGGACCAGGCTTCAGGCAGTGCGGCCCGGAGAAGGGGGGAGGTTTCTGGGCTAAGTCCCCAGACAATCAGGGCAGAAGGGAAGGGGGCGGGCTGAGAACCGTCGCCGAAGCTCAACCTTCCCTTGAGGAAAAAGATGGAGGCCTTCCCGGCGATGTCGTTGTGCCACCACCCCGTATCGGTGCGGGCGGGCACCAGGGCGATGACCGTCTTGGCGTTGCCCACCTCGAACTCGCTTCGGGCCTTGGCGGTCCAGAAGCGGAGTTCTCTGCCGTAGGGCGGGTTGAGGAAAACGGTTCCGGACCAAGGCAGTGAGAGTCCGTCGTCTTCGGCGGTGAAGTAGGTTCGGGCCTTCACCCGAGCCTGACGGCGGTCCTTGGTTGCCGAACACGGGTCGAGGTCGAATCGGCCGAAGACGGAGTGCAGGCGGTCGAGGAGCCACCCTGGGGTCTCCCAGGCCTCGTGGGCCGATGAGTTTCCCGCGTGAGAGTAGAAGTTGGGTTTCTCCCCGGCAGGGGTGATGACCGGGCCAGCCCCGAGGACGGTCAGCACCGCGTTGATCGAGGACAGCCGACCGGTGCTCCTGAGTTCCAGGGCGACAATCGAGGGATGCGTCAGCCCTGACATCGACGCCAAGGTCCGCTGGGAGAGCTTCTGTCGTTTCCGGAGGAGGGCGACCTGGCGGCCGATGGTCTCAGCCTGCGGGAGGTTTCTCCCGCGGAGGGTCCACCCATGCGCGGAGAGAACCTTGCTCCATGTGGTGAGGTTTCCGTTCCCTCGTTCGAGTTTGCGGAGGGCCGGGATGGACACGCCTGCGGTGACCGCGACTTGGGCTTGGGTGAGGGCCTCCTGTTTTCGGAGTTTCCGCAGTTCGACACCGAGGCTGTTTTGGAACGGTTTCTTTATCTGGAAACGGTAGCAACCAGCCAGAAAAGGAACAGTATCTTTACCATTTCTGCGGGGATAGTGGGCGACGACTACCGGGCTTTGGCGAGGGCGGACTCCTTGGCCAAAGCCATCAGAACGGCGGATTCCTTTGGGGTGCGGGTCTGGTCGAGGAGCACGTCGAGAGCGGTCCGGAATTGACCCTGTGGAAGGTTTGCGAGGCGTTTGAGGTCTGCTCCCCAACGCTTGGCGACATCGGCTTCCGTTGTGGGGATGTATTCGGCGATGGAGTCGAGGTCCTGGAGGGGCCCAGCAAGGTCTGCCAAGGCTTCGCCTGCCGCTTCCAGAGCCTCCTCCCGTGCGTCTTCGTCGTCCGCCATGTCGTAGGCGTCACAGGCGGCGTCGAGGGTGTCAGCGACTCCAGTCAGGTCGTCCAGCGTCTCCTGAAAGTCTGCAAGGTCATCCACCGTCGCCCCTTTTGCTGCGAGGGAGTCCGCATAGTCCAGGACCTTGGCGAGAAACGCCTGGAGTTCTGGAACGGTTTCGTCGCTGATGGGTGAGTTCCCCAAGCTAACGATGTCAGCAAGGATGGTTTGGGATGGGGTCAGCATGATTCGGCCATCCTACTCTGTTTCGCCGTCCAGCGACAATGCCCTCACTCGTGGAGCAAAGACGTTTTTGAACTCCTCGGATCGTTTTTTTAGCCACCTGAATCCTCGTTCCCAGTCGGAACGGTTTCTTGGGTCAAAATCGCTGAAGGTGTCGACGATTCGGCAGTCCTGCCCCTCCGGAAGTTCGCGCCAGTCGAGCTGTCCCAGATGGGATTCAATGTCGGTTTGCTGTTCCTTCAGGAGGCGGAAAGCCGCCTTGGCGGTCGGCCCGCGGAGGTACAGCTCGCAGCCGAGGCGGTTGTGCATCGTGCTGACAGTGAGACTGAGGCTGAAGCCGCTGCGGCCAATCCTGACGGTGTACCAGTGCTGAGGTCTTGGGGTTTGGGGGCTAAAGGTTTCACCTTCGGCGCGGCAGAAGTCCCGGAATCCCGTCCAGAACTCCAAGTAGAGCGACTTGGTGTCTGACACACCAGCGGTCGCGTTGTGCGCCGCTGCAACGTAGTCGTTCGGCGTGGAAACAAGACGAAAGTGAGGTGCTGGGATGGAGTTGCCGATGCGGAGGACCTCCACCTCGACGCCGTAAAGGCGAAGCCGACCTGAGGTGCACTCGTTGAGGTAGTCGAACGTCTGGCGATGCTCCTCGGTGAACTTCTTCGCGATCCAGATGAGGATTCTGGCTTCGAGCCCGGAGGCGTAGGTGAGCACCTTCCCGAGGTGGTCGTGGTTGGTCTTTTCGAGCTGGTTTTCGATGACGACCTTGGTGTTGGAGGAGGCGTCCGTGGCGACGATGTCGGCGGAGTAGGGGCCGACCGCCACCTCCACCCGGTCCAGTTCCAACTCCAGATTCAAGGCATCGGACAGGCGGCGAAGGTTCTCCTCCTGAGCGAGCCAAGGGGTGAAATCTCGGGCCTCATCTGGCCAGATGGTCCGAAGGTCCACGGGTTCAAGGATTCCGAGAGGGGAGGGCATGGTGTAAGTCGGGTCGGAAATGCAGGCTCATTCTCGTGCCACAACCGTGTCGTAGAGACCGTAGTGGGTCAGACCCTCGTGACTCTCGATCCCTGTATAAGCTAGTGAGGCATCTTCATAGCGCCGGAACGCGAATACGGCCTGATTCATGTGCTCCGTGTTGAACACGTTAAGCCGCACCAGCAGGTGGAAATCCTTTACCGTCAGACCAGTCACGGTCTGAAACAGGTCCGGTTCAATCTTGGTGATGACATCCTGAAGCGTATTCTCTCGGAAGTCCGTCAGATACATGAACGCCGGAATGCGTGTGGCGAACTTGATGAGCTTCTCCTGCACCAGCTTACGCTTGGACTTGTATTCTTTTTCCTCGTCAGTGAGCTGCTTCTTTTCTTTTGGCGACAGGTCTGTTTCCTTCGCCTTGTTCTTCAGGCCTTTCACCACGTCGCTCTTGTTGATGATGGTTTCGAGGATGTTGTCGCCAAGGTTACGCCAGCCTTCGATGCGTTCCACGGCAGCCATCGCCTCAGGATTTTCGAGGATGCGGCGCAGGGTTTCGTTATCCACGTTCACCAGCATGGCGGACTCCCACTTGCGCGCGAGCAGCGTGGCCGAGGTGCCGGCCATCGCCATGTCGAGGATGCTGCTGGCATCAATCTGCATCATGTTCGCTCCGTCGTAGGCCAGCACTGGTAGGAACGAGACGAGGTCTTTGACGGCATTCTCCGGGTTTGATTCTCCCGGCGAAAGCCCGATGCCGTATTCTGAAATCTGCCGCAACGCGCGTGTAGGCGCGAAGTCGAATACGAAGCAGGCAGGCTTGAGGATCTCCTCTTCGTTCGGGTTGTCGCCGTTTGGGTTTTTTATGGACCAAGGCGATTGCACGCGAAACGCCGCTTGAAAGTAGCTCTCCGGCGATTTCAGGTTGCGTAGCATAAGGATGGATGACCACTGCGGCACGGTGACGCCGGTGGTTAGCTTACCGCACGATAGTGTGATGGTCTTGGCGTCGAAACCGCTGCCAATGGCCTGTCGCACGGGCGGCAGCGCGTCCAACCCGATGCCTGCCGATGAACCGGCTGCGACAACCACATCGTAGTCATGCCAGAAAACATTTTGCTTCTCGGCCAACAGGTTTGCCATTGCATGGCAAGCCGCGACATTGGGCAGAAACCAGAACGAATGTTGGAGATACGGCAGCAGCCGGGAGTCTGAATAAGGGAACGGCGGCTTACCTGACTTGAGGCCTTCCACAATCTTTGGAGCGTATTGACCGCGAATGATGTCCAGCCACTTCTGGACGTCGCTCTTGTGTTTGAACTGCGCCATCACCCCTGTGCCCGCGGCCTCAAAAAAGGCGTTCAGGTCGAACTCATCGAACTCCCCGTCGCTGGCGATAGCCACCAGTTCCTCCGGCATCTGGTAGGTGAGCAGCCGCATTTGCGGAAGCGCGCCGTAAGGATTCCACTTGCCGGGATTCTTAGCGGCAAACTCTTCCTTGGCCCTTTGCTCATCAGTGTAGGTCCAGTTGAAAATCTGTTCTTCGATGAACTCACCTGTGGCCAGCGCCTTGAACGGAGTTCCTGAGAGGTACAGATAAGCCTTGGTGGTGATGGGTAGGAACTCGGTTTCCTTTTCCGAGAGAACCGTGAGGTCCTCGTTCACGTTTTCCAAGCTGGCAGCGTATTCGAGCTTGGCTTCTTTTTTGGCGACCGCTTCTTCTTCTCCCTCGAACAGTTCCTTGGCCGTCTCGCGCCATGCGCCGAAGTGGTATTCATCAAAGACGACCAGGTCCCACTTCACTTTGTGGAGCCAGGTGTTCTTCGGCTTGATGTTCCCCACGTTGTCGCGGCCGAGCAAATCCTGGAACGAGCCGAAATAGACGAGCGGCTTGCTGGCGGAGATGCGTGTCGGGTCGCTGTCGGAATTCCGGGAGAGGTATTGCCAGCCGTCGAAGTCCGCGTGGGATTCGAGGTCCGTCTGCCACGCATCCTCCACGGCGGGCTTGAAGGTCACCACGAGCACCCTCTTCGCCCCAAGTTTCTTGGCGAGTTGGTATGCGGTGAAGGTTTTTCCGAAGCGCATCTTCGCATTCCAAAGAAAACGCGGAACGTCGTGCATGTTCCCTTGCCAGATCGAGTGGAAATAGGCGTGGGTCTTCTCTACGGCAGCGCGCTGCTCTGCGCGCATCGGGAATGTCTCGTGACGTGTGCCGGAGAGCTTCTGGCCGGTACGTAGTTCGGTGAGGACGGTCTTCAAGTCCTTCAGCGTGCAGCGAACCCATTCAAGGTTGGGATTCGAGAACCCTTTTTTTACAAGCGCCGCCCGGACCTGGTGGTCCGTGAAGGAGGTTCCGTCGTTACGCTCGGCGGGCTCGTCGAGTTCAATAGTGTAGTTCTTGATGGCCGCTGTCTTGAGCTGCTCGGCCACGCGCTGCTTCACATCACGAGCGGTTTGGCCCACTTTGAGCAGTCCTGCGTGCGCCTGGTCGTCAATCGAGTAGGCGTAAATGCGCGGACGCGCCTCCGGCTTCGGCGCAAAAATCTCTTCGATGGTTTTACTCATCGTCGTCAGCGATAGCTTCGTCGTTGGTGGCGCTGCCAAGATCCATCGGGCGAATTACCGCTTCGATATACTTAATCTCGTCTGTCGTGAGGCCGTATTTCTTGTAAAGTGCGTTATCTGTCCAATCTTGATTCCAGCGCTGGACAGGCACCCATTCGTAGGTCGAACGGAACGCGTTCTGAGTGATCTTCCGGAGTGAAACTAAGAACCGGAAAAACCGTGTTGAAAAGTATGACTGAAGGCTGGTCGCCTCTGCTTCGGAACTCACGTAGAAAAACATAAATGACCCCGTGCAAACAGATGGAGGAGGCGCTATCCAAGGCTTGCCCAAGATTTGATGTGGAACTGTTTCTCCAGCCCCATAACCACGAACAACCAATACTTTCCACGAATCGATCAGGTGGTCGTTTTTTGTGATTTTGGAGCGAGGCGTGAAACCGATTGTGCGTTTGCTGTTTGCTATTACGTAGATTGGGATGTCGTCAGCCTTTTTATCCTTATGCCAACCCGTGAAGTTTGACTCATACTTGAACGGTTCAGTGTTAGTCAGAATCTCAGCAACAGACGCCTCTCTCTTGGCTAGGACTTTCTCTAAAATCCCAACAGCACGCGAGTCGCGAACAAAGACATCGAACTGGTCGAGCTTTCGCATTGCGGTGATACTCTCTCCGTCTCGCGTTGTCGTCACGTTGCAAGGGCCGTTGTGAGCGCTCTCCCAAAGGAAGTAGCAGATTCCTCCTTTAACCTCTACACCAGGGAAGACCTCACGTGCATTGCCGTAATCTACAAGTTTGGAAAGGTGACCATCCGTCAGCATAAGTTCACGAAAGCCATCAAAATCGCCGACGCCCCGAGTCGCCCCTGCCATCCAACGCGAGGGAATCACCATTGATACATACCGTGGGTCTAATCTCTTTGCCTGCTCTACAAACAGGTGATAGATCGCTGAGGCAACTCCGCCGCCCGCGGCATCAGTCATCTGATATGGTGGATTTCCAATGATTACGTCAAATTGCATATAGCCTCCAAAAATCTCGGCGAGCCGAGTCTTGATGTTGTCGGTGTGAATGAACGCGTAGGCGTGGGTTTCCAGTCCCGCCGCCCGGTCGAAAACGGATTTGCCCGCGCCGCAAAACTTGCACTTGTCGCCATCCCAGGTGTGATTGAGGCGCTGGAACCAGATGTTGCCATCGTCGCTGGTGAAGGATTTGGCGATGGAGTGCTTTCCGGTGGCGTGTTTGGAGCAATACACGCTGCGCCGCGCGAGCAGGCTGGTGATTTGCGTGATGCTGATGCCGAATACCTGCTTCGTCAGGATGTGGTTCACGCGCTTCTCCAGTTCGGGAATCTCGTTCTCCAGCCCGTCGTTGAGGCGCTTGGTGATCTCCCGCAAGAACACGCCGGACTTCGTGCAGGGGTCGAGGAACGTCACCGTCTTGTCGGCCCAGATATTCTTGCCGCCATGGTTCGCCGCCCACGCCTCGGCCAGCGTGTCCAGCATCCGGTTGGCGAACTCGGGCGGGGTGAACACCTCGTCATTGGAGAGGTTGGCTATGCACGTCAGCACATCCGGGTTTCGGCTGCGCAGGGCGAAGCTGGCTTGTGGAATCGTCATAGGGTGGGCTGCTCCACGATGGCAGCAAGTTCACCGACCGTCATCGGCTGGTAGGTCTTGGTGGGGGTGAAGATTTCGTGTCTTCCCATTTGGGAAAAGAGCGAGTCTTCCGCACTGAAAGCCGAAGCCATGGTGAGGCTTTTCAAGCTGAAATCGCGGCGTTGAAACCGGCCTTTCCAAAGATAGCCCCACTCGGCAAACGTGATTGGCGAGCCGTCCCACGCGAGCATCTTCATGGCGTCGCCGTGGACTAGGTTCTGGGAGAGTACGTAGGACGCTGCGCGGTACAGTTCGTCCATAGGATCGAGGCGCAAATACTCGGCAAAGACTTGTAGCAGGTTCCTGCGACACTCGGCGATGTTGTCCGGCAACAGTTCGATGCCATAGACACACATCAGGGCTAGTAGTGCGTAGTTTCGCCGGTCAAAATCCGACTGGCCGTATTTCAGCTCCACCGCAGCGAGTTTGCGCCCCAAGACTGGGACGAGGAAGTTCCCGCTACCGCAAGCGGGCTCCAGAAAGCGGGAGTCGATGCGTTCAGTCTCGCCCTTCACTAGGTCGAGCATGGCCTCAACCATCCACGCAGGCGTGAAAACCTCACCGTGGTCGGCGACGCGTTGTCGGGATTTTACCAGATTCATGGGCAAGGTGGGGGCAGAGAGTTGTCAGTAGGAAACTCTGAACGTAGGTGAGTCCTCAGGTCGACTCTGGCGTTTGTCGTAAAGTCGGGTTGTGGAGATGTCGGAATGGCCCAGCCATTCCTGGACCTTCGCGATGTCCGCTCCGTTTTCGAGGGCGTTGGTCGCGGCGGTAGCCCGGAGGGAGTGGGGACCGAACGATTCGATGGAGATGCCGATGGCCTTGGCGTAGTGCATCACGACGTTCCGGTAGACAGAGTCCGTCGTCAGAGCGCTCTCCAACTTTCCATCTGGCCGATTGACCGGCCGGAACAACGGGCTTTTCCCGTCCTGAGCGTGTCCAACGGCATCGAGATAGTCCTGGACCAAGCTGAGGGCCTTCGGATGCACGGGCAGGTAGCGGAGCTTTCCGCGTTTTCCGTGGACGGTAAGGGTCATGATTCCCCGGCGTTGCACGAAGTGCTCGACCTTGAGGGCTCCAAGTTCCGCGCGGCGCAAACCGTGGTAGAGCAGAAGAGCCAAGATAGCCCGGTCGCGTTTCCCCTTCAGGGTGGTCGGGTCCGGAGCGCTGAGGAGCTGGCGTGCCTGGTCGTCAGAGATGGCCGGTGTCTTGCCTTCGTTGGAACCTTCGGTTGGCCTCTCGACACCGTGGACCGGGTTGATGGTGATGGCGTTCTCCTTGCAGAGGTAGTCGAAGAGGTCGGAGAGCGCGGAGAGCTTCCGGCGAATCGTAGCCGGGGCGAGGGCCTTTTCTTCGAGGGATTTTCTCCAGGCGATGACGTGGGCTCGATTCACCATTCGGAACTCGGTGAACTGCTCGATGCCCACGAACTTCATGAACTGGCTGATGTCGTTTCGGTAGGCCCGCCGGGTGTTCGGGTTGGTGATGTTGGCGAACCACTCTGCTTCGGGTGGAATGTCGGAGAGCCGCTGGAACTCCGCCCGGGTGAGCATCCTTTCCTGAGGTGGCTGCGGGGGAAGGGCAGGGACCCCAACTGGTTCGGGTCCATTGGAGGCTCCCGAAAGCTCGACGGGCGGCGGCAGGGCGACGCCGGAAGGGCGGAGAACTTGGGGCGCCGGGGTGAAGTCTGCCGGTAGAATCTCTATCGGAATCTTGGCGACGTGGTCCTTGCGGATGCGGTAGCGGGCCTGACGCCAGTTGGGCGATGCGGTGATTTCGGCCACCAACCACTCCTTGCGGGTCTGCCCAACGATCTCCACGGGCTCACGCTCCGGCCACGTTGGGCTCGTGAAACGGGTGCCGATCGTGACCTTGGGAGCCGTTTTCAAAGACGGGAAGCCCTCCCAGGCTCTGCGAAGGCTGTCTCGATGACGAATTGCAGGTAGAGCTTCTCGCCAAAGGCCCAAGCCCGGAACCCTCCGGAAGAGGACTCCGAGGAGGAGTCGTCCTCGACAGCCGAAAGGATGAGGCCTTCGGCCATCTTCCGAAGCTGTTCGGTCGTCGGGGTGACGGAGTCCCCGGCGTACTTCCAATCGAGGGCGGCCATGGCCTTGGCGACCCGGTTGAAGTCGAAGGCATCGAGGACGGCAGGAACGAGGCTGGTGAGTTTCTGGACAAGGACAGACCGGTCCGTCTCCAGACTGGGAATGGCTGCGATGAACTCGGCCGAAGCGGGTTCTGCCTCGATGCGGGTGAATCGACCCGGATGGCTCAGGGCGTAGTCCTGGGCAAACTGGGCGGCGGAGGCGGCATCCGGAAACTGACGGACAGCGAACCTGGCCCGGGAACGGTGCAGCGGCCCGTCCTCGGAAAGGAATGCGACGAAGCCCTCGTGGGCGGCGAAGTAGTCGCCGCCGGTCTTCGGGCACCGGGCCCGGACAAGATGGATGGAAGACGTGTCCATGTAGCGTACGGGAATCTCGCGGGAGGAAATCGCACCTGATGAGGTAGGACAACCGCTGTCCTTTCCTAGAGGGTTTTCAGCCCCCTTCCCTGACCGCTTCGGGTCTGATAATCCATTTTATCGGACTTTATGGCAAGAGGGGTTTCCGAGTCAATTTGACCCCTGACCAGTGTCTCGACCACCGTTGGCTAAATGACTCCTACTATGACCACCGCCACGGTTAGCGAATCGGGACCGGTGGTCCGCCCCTATCGGAGGAGCTATCGCCAGTTTGTGGATGGGCATTACAGCGAGGGCGGAAGGTGGCAGTACACAACCCATGCCAGGTATGCTCTTTCGCCCGAACACTACGTCCGCGCATTCCTGCTTCTCCTGAAGGATGTTCAGGAATTGTTCGACTACGTGGAACCAGCGGACGGCAACCTGCAGTGCTATTCCTACCGTATCCATGCCTTGTTGCTCCGGGCGTGCGTAGAAGTCGAGGCCAACTGCAAGGCCATCCTCAGCGAGAACGGGTACCTCCGTTCAAGCAACTGGACCATGGCCGACTACCGGAAGGTTGAAAAAACGCATTTCCTCTCAGGGTACGAAGTCTTTGTGCCAAATTGGAGAGGGGTCCATTCGGTTCGCAAGCCGTTCGCGGCGTGGGCATCTGGGGGGTCGCTTCCTTGGTACAATGCATACAACGACTCCAAACACGACCGGCACGGAAAGTTCGAAACGGCGACCTTCGACACCCTTTTGGACGCCTGCTGTGGTCTTCTGGTGTTACTTTCCGCTCAGTTTGGAACGAACGATTTCTCGCCTGGAGATACGTTTCTAGCTGTCGAAGGCTGTGGTGACGGAATGGAAAGTGGAATCGGCGGATACTTCCGAGTCCGCTTCCCGAATAACTGGCCGATTCACCTAAGGTACGATTTTGACTGGCAGAAGCTGAAGGATGAAACCGACCCGTTCGGGACTATCGACTATCAAAAGATTACGTAGTCGGCCCAAGTTTCCTTGAGGTTTTGTGCCAATGTTCGGGGTCGGTAACTTTCCTGAAATAGATTGGACGGACCCCCGAAATAGATGCGGAAGTGTGGGGTGATGAAAGTCATCGACCACTACTCTCCGCGGGGCTGCGGCAATGGCATGTGCCCCGGAATTATCGTCACCGA
>JACCDP010430607.1_pt1 | contig 10665 bp, 14 predicted proteins | sample 7445841 | NCBI WGS metagenome assembly JACCDP01 (sample SAMN15323441, study PRJNA562643) | freshwater metagenome | isolation source: river surface water | place: USA:Blue River Watershed | collected 2017-08-17
AAGGCAAAGGGTGGCTATGATTATTTGATTGTTTCACGTCCTGTACAGCCAATGGGTAAGGATATTGGTTTCTTACCCGGAACAATGGAAGAAAAAATGGCACCTTGGATTGCACCTATCGAGGATAATCTAAAGTTCTTGCTAGGAAACGACAAAGACGCTCTACAACGTTATATGGATCTAGGAACAATTGAAGTAGAAGCCCTAACATATATCCGTGGTCGCTCAATTGCTAACGCTTTCATTATTATTGATGAAGCACAGAACTTATCAATGCACGAACTAAAGACAATCATTACACGTGTTGGTGAAAATACAAAGATCGTGCTAACTGGTGATATTGAACAGATTGATAATATCTATGTAGACGCAACAACAAACGGTCTAACTTATGCCGTTGAGAAATTTAAAGATTACGAGATTGCTGGTCACATTTCCTTGCAAAAAGGCGAAAGAAGTGAATTGGCAAGTCTTGCTGCTTCCATCCTATAAGGTAAAATAAATGAGAAACGTTAAAGATTTATTAGTAGATTACACATCAAACAAGATTCGTCGCAGAGAAGTATCAATCCAAGATATTATGGAAGTTTTAGATAGAGAATTCCCAGATTTCTTAAGGGATATCACAAGAGCATATTATCAAGCTGGATATGATGACGCTATTAAATCTCAAAAAATGATTGAGGATGACAGCAAGCACAATAAGAAAAACAAAAAAAGAAGAGATGTCAATGAACGAAACTTATATTAAAAATTCTGCTGAAAAAGGAAAGAGAATTCAACGAGAATTTGATCTTTATGGTGGAGATGTTAAGCTTATCTTGCTAAATAAACTTGAAGATAACATCAATGTCAATAATATTGTTTTGGAATTGAATTCTCTCATTCCACATCACCTAACTTATGGATTAGATGCCATTTATTTAGGTGATTTTGAAGAGCTAGAACAAAAGAATATTGATTCTTTATATTATGCAGGGATTATATATGTTAAACCAAATCAAAAATCAGATTCTGACATCATTACCGATATTATCCATGAAATGGCTCACAACGTTGAAGACAACTATCAGCACATTATTCAGCAAACTTCCTCGTTAAAAAATGAATTTTTAAACAAAAGAAAGAAACTATATTCTATTCTCACAGATAAAGGATTCAATCAGTATGCTCTAACAGACTATTTGAATCCTAATTATGATACAAAATTTGATGAATTCTTGTATAAGACGGTAGGATATGATTTGTTAAGAGAGTTAACAGTTGATATATTTGTTTCTCCTTATGCAGCAACATCTTTGAGAGAATATTTTGCAAATGGTTTTGAACACTATTATTATTCTTATAAAAAACTGGGTGTAACAAACAACATATTATTGCAAAATTGTCCTTCCTTATTGAGATTGATAAGGGTGCTAGAAAAAAACTCCTAATAAGTATTTAAAAAAACAAGTGAAGTGCCACCTTTTCGGAGGTGGCATTTTTTTAGTTGCGTCAAAAAAAATACTATGGTACTATGTGTTTGACAGTTTCAAAAAAAGGGTTATATTATGACAAACGAAAATGAAATTAGATATCTATCATATTCTGCTGTAAAATTGTTTTCAGAGTGTCAGCATAAATGGAAATTGAAATACCTAGATGGACTCGCTGGTTTTGAAGGTAATGAATATACAATTTTCGGTACTGCCATTCACAAAGCAATTGAATACAAAATTAAAGATGAAACAGTAGATGAAGTTAAAATTTTTGTTGATACTCTCGCAGAAGAATATGAAAAGCTTCAAGTAAAATCGAGTAAGATTAATATCAAGGAATTTGAAGAGCAAGGTAAAAGATTAGTAGTAAATGTAATTCCAGATCTTAAGAAGCACTTTGGAAACTTTAAATTGATTGCAGCAGAAGCTGAATTACTAAAAGAAATTGAAATTCCAAAGTATGGCTTCAAAGGATTCGTAGATCTTATCATTCAAGATGAACAAGGAGATATCTGTATTCTGGATATGAAGACTTGCACTTGGGGATGGGATGCACAAAAGAAGTCTGATACAATGATCAATTATCAGTTGGCTTATTACAAGCATTTTTATTCAACTATCCACAACATTGATCCAAAAACAATCAAAACTTATTTCGTTCTTCTAAAAAGAACAGCCAAAACAAATCAAGTAGAGATTGTAGAAAGACCAATGGGGCCAGTAAAATTAAAAAATTCACTTAAAGTTTTGAACAATTGTGCTAATATCATTGAATCAAAAACATTTTGGAAGAACAAACTCTCTTGCAATAATTGTTCTTATTACAAAAAGGAATGTAAATAATGAAAAAAGCCGCCATTACAGGTGTAACTGGGCAAGATGGAAGCTGGCTAGCAGAACTTTTACTATCTAAAGGTTATAGCGTAGTAGGAATTATGCGAAGATCAGCCCTAGATGATCGATTAAGGTTAGAAAATCTCAAGAATGTTATCAATAATCCTAATTTTAAACTAGTAGAAGCAGACGTAACGGATTATTTTAGTATTCAAAACGTGTTTAAAACAAACAAAATTGATGAATTTTACAATTTAGCTGCACAATCCCATGTTGGAACTTCATTCACATCTCCAGAAACAACGCTAGAGATCAATGTTAATGGAGTTTTATATTGTCTTGAGGCTATTAGAAGTCTGTCACCAAAGACTAGATTTTATCAAGCAAGCACTTCAGAGTTGTTTGGTGATAATTCCAAGGCTCCACAAAATGAAAATACAGTATTTCAACCAGTTTCACCTTACGCTTGTTCAAAACTATGCGCTCATCAATTAGTTATCAATTATCGTAAGGCATATGGACTACACGCTTCTTGTGGAATCTTATTCAATCACGAATCAGAACGTCGTGGAGAAAAGTTTATCACTAGAAAAATTACTAAAGCTGCTGCGCGTATCAAACTAGGACTACAAAAACAAGTAGTAATCGGAAATACAGATGCCATGAGAGATTGGGGATACGCACCAGAATATTGTGAAGCAATGTGGATGATGTTGCAGCAAGATAAACCAGATGATTATGTTATCTCAACAGGCGAAGCACATTCAGTACAAGAATTGGTTGAATATGCATTTGAATTAGCTGGTTTGAAATGGTGCGAACACGTTCAAATTTCTGCAAATGAAATGCGCCCATCAGATGTTCCAATGTTATGTGGCGATGCAAGCAAAGCAAAAGAAAAATTAGGTTGGGAACCTAAAACAAAGTTCAAAGAACTAATCAAAATCATGTACGAAAGCGATCTTAAAAACGAATTGGAGAAAATGTAATGAAGAAAAAAATTTTAATGATTTCTGATGATATTAGACTTACATCTGGCGTAGGTACTCAAGCAAAATATATTGTTGATGCTCTAATTGAGTCTGGAAAATATAGTGTTGTTCATTTAGCTGGTGCAATTCATCACGATAACCCAACTCCCGTACAAGTCAATCCAGATCTATTAATCTTTCCAGTAAAAGGATTTGGTACTAAAGAAATTGTTAGAGATTTTTTGTCTGTTCATAAACCAGATGCAGTATGGATTATGACAGATCCTCGATTTTGGGGATGGTTGTGGGAAATGGATACTGAAATTCGTGCCAAAGTTCCACTAGTTTATTACCATGTTTGGGATAACTATCCAGTTCCTCACTTCAATAAAAAATATTATGAGTCAAATGACTACATTGCAACCATTTCTAAACTAACTCAAGAAATAGTTGAAAAGGTTTCACCAGAAGTTAAGAGTGAGTATCTACCACACGCTGTAGATCCTAGTATTTTTAAACCAATTGAAGAATCAAAAATCAATATCGTCCCTAAAGATCGAACAATGTTTTTCTGGAATAACCGCAATGCCCATCGTAAAATGGCTGCAACTTTAATGCGCTCATTTAAACGTTTCCTAGAAACATCAGACGGTAAAGCAACATTAGTTATGCATACCGATCCTTTCGATCACAATGGCCCAAATCTAGTAACTGTAGCGGAAATGTTAGGATTTAAAAAAGAAGAACTATCAATTTCTGCCTCTAAACTATCTCAAGAAGATCTAGCTCACTTCTATAATGCGGCAGATTGTGTTGTAAACATTTCGTATGCAGAAGGATTTGGTCTAGGAACACTAGAAGCACTATCTTGCGGTACACCTATTATTGTTAATATGACAGGTGGTTTGCAGGAACAAGTAACAGATGGAACAAATTACTTTGGAGTTGGTATCAAACCTACAAATATTTCCGTAGTTGGTTCTCAATCTGTTCATTATATCAACGAAGATAGAGTATCAGAAGAAGATTTGATAGCTGCCTTTAATCACATTCACAATATGTCAAGAGCAGAAAGAAAGAAATTGGGAATGGCAGGAAGAGATCATGTAATGAAGAATTATAACTTTACAGAATTTAAAAGCAAATGGATTAAGTTGTTTGATAAAGTAATGGAAGAGTGCGGAAGTTGGGAAACAAGAAACTATAAAGCTTGGACTTTGAAAGAGGTTAAATAAATGAGAAAAATTCTATTAAATGCACCTGTTTATTCACGATCTGGTTATGGAGAAATGGCAAGATTTGCTTTGAGAGCATTAAGTTCAAATCCAGATATTGATCTATATGTAAATCCAACAAATTGGGGACAAACCAGCGCAATTACAAATGATTTTGAAGAACATAAACTAATCAACGATCTGCGTCTAAAAACAGAACAAGATACAGAAAAAAAATACCACACAACTGTTCATGTAACAATTCCTAATGAATTTAAAGCAATGTCTAGATTTAACATTGGTTACACAGCAGGAATTGAAACAAACCACATTTCACCAGCATGGTATGATGCTTGTAGACTAGTAGATAAAATTATCACAATCTCCAATCATTCCAAAGATGTTTTTGTTAATTCTGAATTTAAAAATCCAGCTGGTGATCTTTTGAAATTCACCCTTCCATGTGAGGTAGTCTGGTTGCCTCACAATCCCGTAAAACCAACAGAGTTAAATTTAGAAATTAAAACTCCGTTCAACTTTCTCACCGTCAACCAATGGGGAGTTAGAAAAAACCTAGAATTTTTGATCACAAACTTCTTGGAAGAGTTTAGGGGTAATGACCAAGTTGGGTTAATTATTAAAACAAGTTGTACAAACGATAGCACAATGGATAGATTTGATGCGGAAGCAAAACTAAAAATGCTCCTTGCCAAGTTTCCAGATTCAAAAGCAAAAGTATATTTGATTCATGGAATTATGACTGAACAAGAAATGGCAGGATTGTATACTCACCCTAGCGTAAAAGCTTTCGTTACCACAACTCACGGTGAAGGATATGGTCTTTCTATCATGCAAGCAGCTGCATATGGTTTGCCAGTAATTGCAACAAATTGGTCTGGACATCTAGACTTCCTATGTATGGAAGAAGATGGAGAACAAAAAGAAATGTTTAGCAAAGTTAATTATGAATTAAGACCAATTCAGCCTCAAGCAGTATGGCAAGGCGTACTAGAACCACAAACAAGTTGGGCTTATTGTATTCCTTCACACTTCAAGAAGCGTTTAAAAGAAATGACAACGGACTACACAAGACTCAAGTCAAGAGCTAAAAAACTTTCTGAACATGTGGTACAATTGTTAGAAGCAAAAAAACTTGAAAAACAATTCGTAGAACAAGTATTGTCAGTAGGAGTATAAAATGGATAGAATACTGATCTGCTCTATTATTCGCAATAGAAAAAAACATCTAGATAAGTGGTTGTCCCAAATAAAAGAAATTGTTGAGTATTACAAGGATCAGTATTTGTTCGATTTAAGTGTTTATGAAAACGATTCAGTAGACGGTACTCAAGAACACTTAACAAAATTAGATTATTCATTTTTAAATAACTTTAATGTTTCAACAAGAACAGTAAATACAAAATATTTTACTAACTCTATGGATAAACAAAGAGTAATAAATCTATCAGAAGCTAGAAATAATTGTATTTATTGTGAAAATCTAGACATTAGAGATTACAAAAAGCTTCTTTTCATAGAACCAGACTATTCTTATACTTTGCAAGATGCGATTAAAGTAATCGACACACCAGATTGTGATATTGTTTCTGGTGTGTCGATCTATAAAGATAGTTTCTATGATAGATGGGCGACAAGAAAAACTCATAGAGAAGTATGGGGAGAATTCCCTATTAAAAATGAAGATACTATCGAACAAGTTTGGTCAACGTTTAATGGTTTTTGCTTATACAATGCAGAACCATTTAAGAAAAATATTAAATTTGATTGGTATAACGAAAGATTTGAAATGTTTGATTGCGATACCGCTGTTGTATGCGAAAATTTTAGAAGAAATGGCTACATCAATATTGTTATGCATAATGGTGCCAAATTCTACCATGAGGATTAAATGATAAAGCTGGTTGAAGATACAATTTCTAGAGATATGTTGTTAAAATTGTCGGAGTGGATGCTACAAGAAAATACTCCACAATTAACAAAAGGGCCATTAACAAAACAATACGAAAGACTTTGGTCAGATAAATGTGGTACAAAACATTCAGTTAATGTTAACTCTGGATCGTCTGCGATTCTTTTAACACTATCTGCACTCAAACAACTCAATTGGCTTAAAAATAATAAGATTGTTGTACCATCGTTGAGTTGGCACACAGATGTTTCTTCTCCTCTTGAGCTTGGATTTCAAACATACCTGTGTGATTGCAACAAAAATGACTTGTCAGTTGATCTAACATATCTTGAACATATGTTTAAATTGCACGATCCAGCCGCCTTTATTCTGGTTTCAGTTTTAGGTTTGGTTCCAGATATGGATAAAGTTGTAGAATTATGTAAAAAATACGATGTAATTCTTCTTGAAGATGTGTGCGAAAGCTTGGGTTCAGAATATAAAGGAAGGAAATTAGGTACTTTTGGTTTAGCTAGCTTCTTTTCTACCTACTATGGACACCATATTTCCACAATTGAAGGTGGAATGATCTCAACCGACAATGAAAAACTAGCAAACATGCTTCTTTCAATTAGAAATCACGGTTGGGATAGAGATGTATCAGAACAGCAAAAAAATGCTTGGAGATCAGAAAACAAAGTTAATGAATTTGAATCTCTTTATACTTTTTATAATTCTGGTTACAACGTTAGATCTACTGATCTTCAAGCGTTTATTGGTATTGAACAATTAAAAATTTTAGATGAAGTAGTAAAAAAGAGAGTTAACAATTTTAATATCTTTAAAGATAAACTAAAAAACGTTAATGATTTCGAGATGTTAGATTATTCACATCAAATTAATAACAAAGTATCTAACTTTGCATTCCCATTGGTTTCAAAGCACAGAGAAAAATTAATTTTAAATCTAAAACAAAACAATGTAGAATGTAGACCATTAATTGCTGGATCGATGGCTAAACAACCATTCTGGATTAAAAGCCGCTGTTATGATCCTGCACAAAAATTACCAAATTGCGATGTTGTACACAAATATGGAATTTATATTCCAAACAATCAAAATATGACAGAGCAACAAATCGAATTTGTATGTAATGTAATCCTCAAAACAATTGGAGAATAAAATGGAACCCGGATTTTACCTATCAGAACAAGCAATTGCATGTATTATGATCGCTCTACAAAAAGCCCTAATTCAAGACGAAGATATCGTACCAATGCTAAAAAATATGCAATTAGTAAGTGTAGATGGAGAATTGCAAGTAACAAATCCACCAGAACCAATTTCAGCAGAAATTCTAGAAGAGCTAGCAAACAATCTTCCAAAAACAATTGAGGTTGTATGATGACTGAACAAAGACCTTGGGGACAGTATACAATTCTTTCAGTAGGAGATGGATACAAGCTAAAGAAAATTGTTGTTAATCCATCGCAAAGATTAAGCTATCAAAGTCATTCTTACAGAAAAGAAACATGGGTTATTATTAAAGGTTATGCCAAGATTACTCTAAATGATGTTGAAAAAATATACACCGTTGGCGATACTGTAATCATTGATTATGGTGATAAACATAGAATACAGAACGTCAGCAATGTTCATCCAGTAGAGTTTATTGAAGTCCAAACAGGAACATATTTTGGCGAAGATGATATTGTAAGATATTCAGATGATTATGGGAGAGCGTGATGCCTTTTTATGAATATGAATGTAAAAATTGTAAGGTAATTTTTGAAAGCTTTCATGGAGTAAATGATCTACTAACTGAATGTACAAAGTGTGGAGAAAAGACTGTTAATAAAATTCCTAGTTTAATTGCTGGTTCTTCTAAACCTACCTTTGTGCGTGAACAAGTTGGAAACCATGTAAAGAGACATATTGAAGAAACAAAAGAGTTGCTTCTAGATTCACAAAATGCTCCAAGGAAAGATTATGAGCCATGATTTATTTTATAGTAATACTTTTAATTGTATCTTTGTTTATAAATGGAACTCTTTTATGGTATAGTAAAAAAATAACAGATCAGTTTAAGTTTGCAGTTAAAAATGTAGATGTATTTCAACAGCTTCTAGATGATTATCTTAACAGTCTAAAAGCAGTCGAACAATTAGATGATTATTATGGTGATGATACAATCAAGCTTGTTATTCAGCATACCGATATGGTAGCCGAATCTTGTCGAGGTTTTAAAAGCTCCATGATAGACAACGGAGAACAACCAAAAGATGCCAAAAAGAACCTACAAGACAAAGAAGGAGAATCCAAGCAATAAGAATTACTTCACCAAGGTTCACGAAAACGCTATTTTGGAATATGTATCCTGTCTAGAAACCTCTAGACGGGATTTTTTATTTCAAAATTTTATAAGACCTGCGTTCAATGAAATGGTGGACAAAATTGTTTATACTTATAAATTTAATACACAATTAGCAAATATTGAAGACTTAAAAGATGAATGCAAGTGCTACTTGGTTACAATTTTAGATAAGTATAATTCAGAAAAAGGAAGCAAGGCATTTTCTTATTTTAGTGTTATTACAAAAAACTGGTTTAGTCACAAAGCAAAGAAAGCTAAAAACTCTAAAGACATAAGCTTGGATGAATTATCAAAAGAAGAAGAGGAATTGAGTGCATCATATGAAATTATAGATTACGAAAAAGCCGACTCTGATGATTTTTTAAGATTTTTTAGAGATAAAGAAATGGAAGATTGGAAAGAAATAGCGGACTCCGATTCAGAAAGAAAAGTATTAATGGCAATAGAAACTTTATTTCAGAACGCAGAGAGCATTGAAATTTTTAACAAAAAAGCTATTTATCTTTATATGAGAGAAATTACAGGATTAAATACAAAACAAATTGTAATGGGTTTAAAAAAATTCAGAGTGCAATATAGGGAGTTAAGACATCAATGGGAAAACGAAAAATTATAAAAAGCACAGAAGATTATATTTTAGAAGCTTCTAGAAACATTGATGAAGACAGAAAACTAGCATCTAAATTGCTTTCTGATATTATGCAGAGATTGGAAGAGACAAAAGAGAACACTTTAAGCCAAAGAAGACTTGGAGAAGTGGCAGCTAAATATCTTGAAACTCTTCAAAGATCAAATGAACAATTAGTAAAATTAACTTCAATTGTACAAGAACAAGAAGAATTAAATAAAGATGAAGATGATCTAAACGCAGAAGATATTTTCAATAGTATTAATAGCGGAGAATAAACAGCTTGGCTAATGAATATGAAAAAGCAAAAGCACACAATCAAACCTACATAGATCATACTTCTTATCGCACACACAATTTAAATAATGATACAGCAGTAGGTATGATAAGAAATGTCATACAAAAAGCTTCAACTCCAGCAACCTTCCAAAACGATAGACAAATTGCAAAAGTTATTAAAGTAGAACAAATAACTGTTGGAGAATCTAGCGAATTAGTAACAAGAATAATGATAGAAATTCCCGGTAGAGAAATAGATGGTTTAAATGAAAGCGAACTAGCTACCGATGTTTCAAAGCAAAATTCTTCTTTGTATGACCACAGATATTTTTATCCTGCTGATTCAGAAATAAACGATTCACAGGTAAAAGTAGGAGATTGGGTATGGGTCAAGTTACCACCAAATTGGCCCAATAGCCATATAAATTCAGATAATGAAGGATTAAACTCTAATTTATACTATGGAAAAGTAAAAGGCTATAGTAATGTAATAGAAGAATCTTCAGCATCTTCTGTAAAAGCATATGTTGCTGGTCTTGCTGGTGGTATCGCAAGTGCAGCTGCTGGAGTTATAGGTTCTATATTTGGTGGAACCGCACAAACTCCACAAACACAACAGCAAATAAGTGGACAAGAAAAATACAAATTAGCTCCTCCACAATTTTCAATAACTCCGCAGGATTATATAACTTCTCCATTTCCTGCTGGAGTTAGTTTTGTTGTTACTAGTGCGCCAGTTATTAGAAAAGATCCAATAAAAACAATCGGTAATCAAGCACATATGGCTCTTGACTTTGCTTGTCCAGTTAATACTCCAATTGTTGCTGCAAATGATGGAATATTGGCATATGCAGGGTTTGATGAAAATGCTGGCAACCTTATCAAGATTTTACACAATAACAAATATTATACAAGATATCTTCACCTTACATCGTTTATACCAAGAAAATTAGGATCTCCAATTAAAAGAGGAGAGCT
>JACCDP011172974.1_pt1 | contig 10665 bp, 10 predicted proteins | sample 7445841 | NCBI WGS metagenome assembly JACCDP01 (sample SAMN15323441, study PRJNA562643) | freshwater metagenome | isolation source: river surface water | place: USA:Blue River Watershed | collected 2017-08-17
ACCAAACATCGAAATAATAGTGGTTCGCACCGAGGCTCTTATAAAAAACTGCCCAATATTAGGACGTTTGCCATTCGTGGAAATTACCTTGGTTCCCGTCATCATTTTGGCTGGGGTTTGTAAAAAAATCCATTCGAATAAAAAAGTGTAGGCCCATGTGACCCCAAAAAAGAAATAACCAAATCGCACTGGTGTATAGTTCCAATAAATCACTTGAAAATTATACCAGCTATACACGATATAAGTTAAAATGGTGATGAAAATGGTGTCCAATAAAAAGTGTAAAATTCGGGTTCCTTCCCCGATTGTGCGTGTTGTTCGGTTCATGATGCAAAAATATTGCTTTTTAGTAGTTATTTTTGCCTAAAGTATAAACTATGACCTTAATACAAGAACTGCGTTGGAGAGGCATGATTCAAGATATAATGCCTGGGACCGAGGAACTTTTTCAAAAGGAAACTGTTTCAGGATATATTGGCTTTGACCCCACGTCAGACAGCTTGCATATAGGTAGTTTGGTACCCATCTTATTATTAATGCATTTACAAAGAGCAGGACATAAACCTTATGCATTAGTCGGAGGTGCAACAGGAATGGTGGGTGACCCAAGTGGCAAAAGTGAAGAAAGAAATTTATTAAGTGAAGAAACTTTACAATTTAATTTAGCAGGTGTTAAAAAACAACTTGCCCATTTTTTAAACTTTGATACAAGCATGCCGAATGCTGCTGAGATGGTCAACAACTATGATTGGTTTAAAGATTTTAGTTTTTTAGATTTTATAAGAGAAGTAGGAAAGCATATTACGGTGAACTACATGATGGCGAAGGACAGTGTTAAGAAAAGAATTGAAGGTGACACTGGCATGAGCTTTACAGAATTTACTTACCAGTTAGTGCAGGGCTATGATTTTTATTGGTTGTATAAAAATAAAAATTGTAAAGTGCAAATGGGTGGAAGTGACCAATGGGGTAATATTACTACAGGTACTGAAATTATTCGTCGCAAAATGGGTGGCGAAGCTTTTGCATTTACCTGCCCATTAATTACAAAAGCTGACGGAGGCAAATTTGGTAAAACAGAAAAAGGAAATGTATGGTTAGATGCAAATAAAACCTCGCCTTACCAATTTTATCAATTTTGGTTAAACGCGAGTGATGAAGATGCAAAAAAGTGGATCAAGATTTTCACTTTACTTCCTATGGAAACCATTGATCAATTACTAACCGAACACGAGCAAGCCCCGCAATTAAGAATTTTACAAAAAAGATTAGCAGCTGAGTTAACGACCCTAGTGCATAATGCTGATGATTTGGCTTTTGCCATTCGCGCCACTGAAATTTTATTTGGAAACGCAACCACCGAGGTGTTACAATCCTTAAATGAGGATCAATTATTACAAGTCATGGAAGGTGTTCCAACTGCAAATATCACATTAGCGCAACTTTCAGAAGGATACGATTTTGTAAGCTTATTAGCGGACACCCAAATATTCCCAAGCAAAGGCGAAGCGCGCAAAATGTGGCAGGCTGGTGGATTGAGTATTAATAAGGAAAAAATAAGTACCGATTTTACTGTGGTGAACAGCACCCATTTATTACAAGGCAAATATTTGCTAATCCAAAAAGGTAAAAAGAATTACTACTTTATAAAAGCGTCTTAATAAAGTATTTCAACATAGTTTACAGCTAAACAAAGGGTCCCTCCGATTGCTCGGAGGGACCCTTTGTTTAAATATTTAATTGCTAAATTTATTGAAGCACTTTCCATAATTCTTCTGCGACTAAGGCGTCCCCTTTTTCATTTAAATGTACACCGTCTGAAGTTAAAATACCTTTGGCCAAATTATTGGGATTGTTCGCTACGCTATAATCATGAAATATTTTTCTTAAATCAACTAATACAATATTGTTGGTAGCCGCATATTGACGAATCCAGTTACTATATGAATTTAAGTCCCCATCCTGCGTATTGCTATAATCATGTTTCTCTCCTATCGCTGCTGGTGTTACTAGAATAACTTTAGCGCCTTGATTTTGGATCTTTTTAATTACAGCATCATAAAACTTACCAAATTTATCAAAATCAGTGCCTGTGCCTGAACTTGCTTTATGCCAAACATCATTTACACCAATATATACCACAACCACATCTGGCTTTTTAACTAAAACATCATTTTCGATACGCAAATACAAATCATAAATTTTATTACCGCCAATACCAGCCCCAATTAATTCAAAATTTTGATCAATGCCTTTTTGTTGAAGCATGGTTTGCATTAAATCAATAAAGCCTCCTTTTTTAACTGCGGCTTGTGTAATAGAATCGCCAAAAAACACAATTCTTTTCTTTTTATCTGCCCTAAAAGAAAGCAAAAATAAACAGGCAATAAAGGCAGTCAACAGTAGTAATTTGTATCCCATAACTTAAAATTTTTATATTGAAAATGGATTTAGCTAGTTAAGTTAAGTCAAATTGATAATAATGGGCCGAAAACACATAAATATTTGGAAAATTTTACGCCGACCCCTATTTTTGCACTCCATTCTCAGAATGGAATAGGATTGCCTGATGGTGTAACGGTAGCACAACTGTTTTTGGTGCAGTTTGTCTTGGTTCGAATCCAGGTCAGGCAACCAAAGAAAAAGTCAACAGAAATGTTGGCTTTTTTCATTTAATAATGTTTGTGAAACAAAAGGCGGCGAAGGGTGAAGTCAAATTCAAGCTTGCTTGAAATTTGAATAACCCGAGCAGCCTATTCATTGCGTAGCAATGAATCATTATTAAAAAAAGCAAAAACAACCGAACTGTTGACTTTTTTATGCTGGGATTTCCCTACATAATAGGATCACCGAGCGAAGAGAGGTAATCCTGGCTAAATTTAATTCTTATTGGATTTATAGGATCACCGAGCGAAGCGAGGTAATCCTGGCTAAATTTAATTCTTATTGGATTTATAAGATCACCGAGCGAAGCGAGGTAATCCTTATCAGGCGTTATAAGTGGTTAAATTTTAATAACTTATTTAATTTAAAGGAACTAACCCTTGTTCACAGATATCTCGTCAAATAATTTATTAACCACATCTACTAAAGATGTCAATTTTAGATTGTAAATTCATAAAAAGAAACTAAAAATGAACGTAATTAAAAACAATAAAACAGGAGTTGATCCACTTAAAATGGTAAAAATATTATTTAAAAAAATGAAAGTCACTTTTACTTTCATATGCTTAATCCCTGTATTTCTGATTTTGTTTGCATGCAAAAAAGAAAATACAAATCCAATAAACGCAATAAGTGCAAACACTGAACCAACGCTTGAATTTGAAACAATTGTAAATAATTATGAAATAATATGGGGGATGGATTTTCTTCCTAATGGAGATTTAATTTTTGGTGAAAAAAGAGGAAAATTATATGTAAAGAAATCTAATTCAAATGAAATCACTGAAATTACCGGACTACCCGCTATAAACGCTTCTGGACAGGGAGGATTATTGGATATTAAAGTTGACCCTTCCTATAAAGACAATGGTTGGATTTACATGATCTTCTCAAGTAATTCACCTTCCTATAATTTAAAATTGAATAGATTTAAGATTTTAAATTCAAAAATCGTTGAACTTCAAAACTTATTCACAGCCACAGGTCCAAGTGGTCATAATGGAAGTAGGATTGTTTTTGATAAAAAAGGTTTTCTATTTTTAAGTATAGGAGAAGGTCCATCCACTGGAGGAGGTTCTGCAAATACGAATAAAAATGCATCAGATCTAAATTCGCCATGGGGTAAAATACACCGATTTAATTCAGATGGCTCCATCCCTAGCACCAATCCATCTTTTAATGGGAATATAAGTTCAATTTTCACAATCGGTCATAGAAACCCCCAAGGACTTACATTGAATCCCAAAACAGGTGATGTGTGGGAGTCAGAACATGGACCCATGGGTGGTGATGAAATAAATATCATTTCAGCCAAAAGTAATTATGGTTGGCCAGCTTTATCCTTAGGTAAAAATTATGATGGGAGTACCATATCAAAAAATCATGATGCTGAAGGAATTCAAAAACCAGTTTATGCTTTTATCCCTTCCATTGGCACCTGCGGTATAACATTCATCAATGGAACCAAATTTAAATCATGGAGTGGTGATTTAATTGTATCAGGTTTGGCATCTCAGAAATTACATAGATGTATTGTAAAAGATAATCAGATAATTAAGGAAGAAATTATTTTAAAAGATAGCGGAAGAGTAAGAAATGTTATTCAAGGACCCGATGAGTCACTTTACGTTTCCGTTGAGGGACCAGGAAGAATAATTAAGATAACAGCAAAATAAAAATCATAATTCGTTTGACGTCAAATGAATAAGCCTTGAAAGAATAGTAGAGATTGGCTTGGGCGGTAAGCTGGAATTGAAATTAAAATTATAACAAGAGCTAACAATGAGTATTAAACAAAAAATTGGCTATAGCTATTTGGTTGCTTTAACAATCACCATCTTCCTAGGCATTATTGATTCCGACCCAATTATCAGCTATGCAAGTATGGCAAAAGATGTTTTGCTCATGTCTTGTATCATTTGGATTTTAATTATCTTAGCGTATGCAATTATTGTTGAATTTAGCATCCTTGCAAAAAGAGCATTGACAAAATCAAAAAAATAACCCCCATGAGAGAGTCATTTTTAATTATATCCTTAGGCATTAATATTTACTTAATGTTCAAATCACTAGAACTAACTAGAATGTTATATGATAATGCGATCATTGACCTCCCAACAAAAAGAAGCTTTACCCTACTTTCTATCGTAATACCTATATGGGGTTATATTACCACTTACCGAAAATATAAAAGAAGCTTGACGCGCTCTTAAGTCGATTGATGCTTAAATCAGAATTTTAACTGCTTGACGCGCTCTTAATTTCCAAGCACCTGCTTCAAAAACCCACACATAAAATATTTTTAATTTTATAGGGGCTATTTTAGGATCTGTAGAAGTGACTGCATTAAATGTATGACGCACATAACCAATATTTCCTTCCACCTCAACCGTTTGATCAGCAATATTGATAGTTACAAAATCACTCTTTCCATTCACCATATTCGCTATGAACGTTTTTTGATCTTCAACAGCACCCGCAGAATGCCCATAAGATAACTTGGGTGATGTTAATGCATAAAAAGTGGATTCATTAGGATCAATCAGCGTTAATCGAAACTGCTCCAAAGTTTCATTTAATTTTTGTTCTTTTTTCTCCTGTGCTTGTGCACCAAATACAACAAGGCTTAATAATATTGCGAAAGTAAATTTGATAAATTTCATGGCGCTGATTTTTTAATTGAATTGGAAAGTTAATAAAAATTAAAAGAATTACAAATAAAATAGGGCACAATAATTGCACCCTATTTACATGTATAAGTTATGTTATTAAGTAGCTAATGGCGGCCCTTGTGGAACAAATATTTTTTGTCTTGGTCGTTTATTTTGTGTCCTTGTCGCAGTAAATGTAGCTGTCCTATATTCACCCATATGAATATTACCAGACATGGTTTCACCTGCCACTGTACCCGAGAAAATATAGGTTAAATTATCAGCCGCCTGACGCTCTTGACTTTTTAACTTTATCTCATTACCCTCAATGGTACCAACACACTCACGTGTTGAAAAATCACCTTTATGACTTCCTTGCAACCAATTGCCATCCTGGGTCAATGTAATTTGATGTGCAGATTTACTACTAAAAAATTGGATATCAAATTTCCAAGTACCTGTTAATGAAACAGCTGGGGCTTTTAAATCATTATTTTTAGCCGTCCTTGTTTGTGACATAAAATTATAAACACGTTCAGCCACTTGTTCTGCTTCCCCTGGTTGCATTTGACCTGTTGTAATGTTTATGCCTGTAATATTATCCTTACTCATGCTTCCCACTGCAATACGCGGCTTGTTTCGGCCAAATTCCTCTGCCACTTCCTCCCCTGTTATGTTAAATTTATTCGGATCCCAACTAATTCTTAATACAGGTGAGCGATTAGAATAGGAAACGGGTTCAAATACGGAAGTACTGATTCCTGAAATTTTAGTGACCCTTTTTGAAATCAAATCCAACCAGGACAACCATGTTTTCCATTCTTGTTTGTGATCCCTTGTTGTCCATGCTTGCACTGCCGCTAGCATCCCTAACATTTCCTCGCGACCCACTTTATTATCACGACAAGGTCCATGATGTGGTGCACTTGCTTGCCAAGCCGACATCAATATATCCTTTTGACCAATCACAAAGCCAGCACATTGTGGACCGCAGATTGCTTTTCCACCACTATAAGCAACCATATGCGCTCCTCTTTGTAAATGGATATTAGGTATGGTTAAAACTTCAGCAGCAGCATCCACCAAGATAGGTATATTTTGCGCCTTTGTTAATCGTACAATATTAACTAAGGATAAAGGCGCATCATTATCTGCAGGATCATCTGCCATAATATAAATCATCGCAGTTTTTTTATTCACCGCTTTAACTAATTCCTCTGGAGTATTCACTTCGATAATGGTAACACCTATATTGCGAATAGAATGATCGTATACGTTTCTGGACCCTGCAGGTATAATAACTTCAGTTTTTTCGAAGCCTGTTAAATTGGGAATACAAATTAATTTTTCAGGATTACCTCCTGTAACACATGCTGCCGTGACATGCTTCATGGCAGCTGCACAACCTGCTGAAACCAAGGCCCACTCTGCTTGCGTAACTTCTGCAATTTTAGCATGCACAGCATCACCTAATTCATCATATTGCACAAAATTATGCGCTGCGGCTTCCATGGCAGCCCGAACTTCAGGTCGTTCAATAGATCCACCAATAATGGTAAATGTTCCCCTACAATTAATTAGAGGCTCAACACCTAATGATCTGAAAATGTTATCTCCATTCTCAGCAACAGTAGTAGCGGCTTCCCCTTTAACAAATAACTGCGAAGGCAGTGCAGCCGTAAATGGAAGAAGCGATAAACTTTTTATAAGATTTCGTCTTTTCATAGATTCGGATTTTGTAATAATTGAATATTTAAAGTTATTAAATTGGTTAAGGTAATTTACGAATTAATAAACGAATGATTGCAAAAGCTATCAAATACATGCACCCACATATAGTAAACAATATATTATACCCAATAGTGATATTTCCTAAAGCTTTATAAGTATCCAACAAATAACCGACCAGTATCGGAAATAGTATCCCTCCTATCGCACCAGCCATACCGCCAATACCTACTACTGAACTAACCGATTCCTTAGGAAACATGTCAGAAGCCATAGTGAAAATATTAGTAGCCCATGCTTGGTGTACTGCAATAACCAAACTTATTAAAGCAACAGCTACCCATACATTCGTAACAAATTGTGCAAGTATCACAGACAATTCTATAATAGCAAAAATGAACAATGCAGTTTGCCTTGCATTTAATACCCGCCAACCCTTCTTAATTAAATGGGATGATAAATAACCACCCATTACACTTCCAATGGTCGTAGATGCATATATTATCATCAACTCAATACTTGGTTTTTTTAAATCAATATGAAAGGTGTTTGCAAAATAAGATGGCAGCCAAAATAGAAAAAACCAATAAATCGGATCAATTAAAAATTTTCCTGTAACATACGCCCAGGTTTGTTTATAGGAGAATAGTTTACGCCAAGGGATATCTACTTTAGTGATGGATTCGTTTTGTTGATCTGATTCAATATAAGCTAGCTCAGATTCAGTTAACCTTTTTTGTTTTGCCGGAATTTCGTAAAAATACAACCATGCAATTAGCCATACAAATCCTAAGGCCCCTGTAATCCAGAACACTGCCTGCCAGCCATAGTTCGAATAAATATAAGGTGTGATGAATAATGCAAAAACAACACCCACACTCGTACCTGCATTAAAAATTCCGGTTGCTAAACCACGCTCTTTTTTAGGGAACCATTCTGCTACTGTTTTTACAGCGGCTGGGAAGTGCCCCGCTTCACCAATACCTAGGAATATTCTTGCAACACTAAATCCAACAACCGATTTTGCAAGCGCATGAAACATTGCTGCCGTACTCCAAATAATTACTGTAACCGTATATCCAATTTTAGTCCCCACTTTATCAATCACGCCTCCTGCAATTAATAACCCAACAGCATAAGCTGCGGTAAAAGCCATCACAATATGTGAAAAATCGGTTTCAGTCCAATTAAATTCTTTTTCTAAAATTGGTTTTAATAACCCTATAATTTGTCGATCTAAATAATTAATACAGGTTGCCGTAAATAATAATACGATAATGATCCAACGATAGTTTTTAATTTTTTTCATTATCAAGACTGATTACTTAGATAATTGCATTTGTTGTGCAAATAATTTAAAGTGATTCAACAAGGCTTCACTATCTCTTTTTTGAATTATTTTTTTATCGAATAATTCAGAACCTATTCCTAAGGAAGCTGCACCGGCTTTCATAAAAGCCAACATATTACTCAAATGTATCCCGCCGGTTGGCATTAGTTTTACTTTATTTAAGGGCGCCAATACTGCTGAAACATAAGCGGGTCCTACCACTGAGGCAGGATATAATTTAACCATGGACGCGCCCAATTCCCAAGCTTCATAAATTTCAGTTGGACTAAATGCACCAGGAAATATGGGTACTTCCATTGAAACGCATTTTTTAACTACTTCCGATTTAAATATTGGTGTTACGATAAAATTAGCACCAGCATCTAACGCAGCCGATAAGTCATCCAGCGTGCATACGGTTCCTGCGCCAACATTTAACGCTCCATTATATTGATTTGACAATGAACCAATTACCGATAATGCTTCTGGCGTATTGAGCGTTATTTCGATAGTGGTAAATCCCGCTTCCTTATAAATTGGTAAAACGAAATCAATTTCATCTACACTTAGGCCTCGTATAATACCTACTATTGGCATTTTATTAAATAAGTCCCAAGAAAATATTGGTCGATGCATATTTATACAGATTGAATATATTTTTTATAAACGGTTAATTGTCCTACTACAGTTGCCTTATCAAATAAGGCTGGAGGAATAAAAATCGCACGCTCCATTAATCCTAATTCTTTCAATACGGTTGTATAATAGGAAATGAAATTTTGACTGCAACAAACAACTAATTTATTGGATGCTGATAAAATAGGTTCCTTTTTCAAATAATCAAACTCACTACCTATCAATAAGCCACTTAAATAATAAAAATTTTGCTCCTTATTCAGTTTTTTCAAAATGTCATTAACCCTTACCTGAAATAAATTATTTAACAAGGACCCTTTTTTTGATTCACGAATCCCATTTATAAATGCCAATTGGTTATCAGGGTTTGCATTCCTGTCTTCCTGAAGAAAGGCAATTGATTTAGACAAAGTCCCATTACTCCTAAGTATATGAAATAATTCGCCAGTGATAAATGTCTTTATTGAAACTATTGCTTTATCATTGATGCTTACATGTTTTGAATGTGTGCCAGGAAGCACAAATATGCCACTATCGGGCAATATTCTATTTAATTCAGGCGTATGATACAAACCTATAATCTGCGTTTCCTCGCCACGCATTATATCATCTGAACTACAAACACCTGTAACTAATATTATTGGCGCCCCATTTTTTTGGATCCTACATTCAAAACCAGTTGTACCTGCTACAGAAAAAGGTAAATTTTCATAGGGCATATTGATCATTCCAATGGAGGAGATGGCCATTCCTGAAATTACTAAGGGTAATGTTGCAATGTCAATTTCAAGGCCATGATGTATTTCCCTAATTTGACTTTGAATGTATTGCAAATAATAATCAAAACGACGATCCAAATTGTCGTCGTTTTGACTTAGCCACTGATTGTGGAAAAACAATATTCCTTTTTCAGAATGTGTTTCTGCAATCACATCAGCCTTCAAATTAGTTAACCTTAATCGGAAGCTAGTGGTACCCCAATCACAACATAAAATATAATCTGCTTGCATACGACTAGCAATCTAGTTTTAAATTAAGACATATTCTAAATAGCGAAACAGTTTTATTTAGCCAATAATAAAATAGGCGTAGTAATACCATTTAAATCATACACCATTTTACCATTTCTGATGGTTGCTTGACATTCGAATTTCTTGGTCCCTGTTTCTTTATGTCCAATACGATCAAAAAAACCAAAATTTCCTTCACGAATTCCTAAAATAGCTACATCAGCAACAGAACCCACAGATAAATTTCCTAACTCCTCTCTTTTAATTGATTGTGCAGGCGCCCATGTGCTTGCCTTAATAATCGCAGGCACTTCCATACCCATGGTCATAAAAATAGACATCACATTGAGCATATCCTTCATTGCATTATTCATACTTCCTGTATGCAAATCCGTACTAATTGTATTTGGATAAAACCCAGCTTTAATTGCAGGTAATGCTTGATCAAATGCAAAACTTGCACCACCAAAACCGACATCAAATACTATACCTCTTGCTTGTGCATTCTTGATGAATGGTTTTAATTGTCGCGTTTTAAAGTCAACAATTGGATCTCTTCTTTGTAATTCTGTAAAAGTGTGCGTATAAATATCCCCTGGTCTTAAATGCTTAAAAAATAATTCCTCTATGGATAAGGGCGCATGAG
>JACCDP010654342.1_pt1 | contig 10664 bp, 10 predicted proteins | sample 7445841 | NCBI WGS metagenome assembly JACCDP01 (sample SAMN15323441, study PRJNA562643) | freshwater metagenome | isolation source: river surface water | place: USA:Blue River Watershed | collected 2017-08-17
GCTCGGCCCGCAGCGCACGCGGCGGCACGGGCGGCATCGCGGCCACCGGCAGTGCGGCGCCAACACCGGCGCGGCGCAGCGTCGGCCTGCTCGACACCTTTGCCTGACGTCGACCCGGGCGCGGCCGACATGTGCAGACCTCCACGGAAGCGGAAATAGCGACGCCGCCCCGCAGCTAATCCGCGCTTGCCAGACCGCGCCGAAGTCAATAATCAGACATAGCAGTGCCCACCACGCCCGGGGGGCACCGACGTTCAAGGAGTTCTCATGGCGAATGCGCCGGCTGCCGAAGAGGCCGCGCCCAAGGGTGGCGGCAGCAAGAAGCTGATCATCATCCTGGCCGCCGTACTGGTGCTGGTGCTGGTGGGCGGTGCAGCGGCGTTCATGCTGCTGAAGAAGAAGGCCCATGCCGAAGACGGCGAAGAAGGGGCCGAAGCGGCCGAGGTCGCGCCCAAGCCCAAGGCCCACGTCAAGAGCGATCACCCGCCGACGTTCGTGCCGCTGGACCCGTTCACCGTCAACCTGGCTGACAAGGACGTGGACCGTTTCGCGCAGATCGGCGTCACGCTGCAGGTCGACGACCCGAAGTTCGCCGATCAGATCAAGGCCTACATGCCGGCCATCCGCAGCAATGTGCTGATGGTGCTGTCGCACAAGACCGCCGTCGAACTGCTGACCATCGAGGGCAAGGAAAAGCTGGCGCGCGACATCATGCGGGAATCGGTGCGCCCGATGGGCATCGAGCTCGACGACGATGAAGACGAAGCCCCGGCGGGCGATGCGGCGAAGAAGAAAAAGAAGAAGAAAAGGGTGCGCGTCGAAAGCCCCGTCACGCAGGTCCTGTTCTCCAACTTCATCGTGCAGTAAGACATGTCGACCCCGGCCTTCTTCGTTGCCCGCCCCCAAGGTTCGTATGCCTTGGGGCTGCGGCCGTCGCCCTTGGGGCGGCCCGGCGGCACCGTCCGTTGAGGTTCAACCATGAACCAGCAGATCCTTTCCCAAGACGAAGTCGATGCGCTGCTCCAGGGCATCACCGGCGAGAGCCAGAAGCTCGAGGCCGAGGAGGAGCAGGTTGGCGGCATTCGCGAGTACAACCTCGCCAGCCAGGAACGCATCGTCCGTGGGCGCATGCCCACGATGGAGATCATCAACGAGCGGTTCGCGCGCAACATCCGCGTGGGCCTGTTCAACTTCATCCGCAAGAGCCCGGAAGTCGCCATCGGCGGCATCAAGGTGCAGAAGTACAGCGCCTTCCTGCGCGAGATCGTCGTGCCGACGAACTTCAACATCGTGTCGGTGAAGCCGCTGCGCGGCAGCGGCCTCATCGTCTGCGACCCGACACTGGTGTTCGCCGTCATCGACTCGCTGTTCGGCGGCATCGGCAAGTTCCACGCCCGCATCGAGGGCCGCGACTTCTCGCCCACCGAGCAGCGCGTCATCACGCGCATCGTCGAAGTCATCCTGCAGGAATACCACAAGGCCTGGAAAGGCATCTACCCGCTGGAGCTGGAGTACCAGCGCTCGGAGATGCAGCCGCAGTTCGCCAACATCGCCACGCCCAGCGAGATCGTCGTGTCGACCTCGTTCACGCTGGAGATCGGCGAGACCAGCGGCACGATCTATTTCTGCATCCCCTACTCGACGCTGGAACCCATCCGCGACGTGCTGTATTCGACGACGGTGGGCGACTCCGCCGAGCCCGACCGGCGCTGGATCAACCTGATGAAGACGCAGATCCAGGCCGCCGAAGTCGAGCTGATCGCCGAGCTGGGCACCGCGCCGGCCACGGTGGAGCAGCTGCTGGCCTTCAAGCCGGGCGACTTCATCGAGCTGGACCTGGACCCGCTGATCCAGACCAAGGTGGACGGCGTGCCGGTCTTCGAGTGCCATTACGGCACCTCCAACGGCAAATACGCCCTCAAGATCGACAAGATGCTGACCGGCCCTCAAGAGGGCTGGCTGGGAGCCAAACATGACACCTGATTCACCCAGCCAAGAAGAACAGGACGCGATGGCGGCGGAATGGGCCGCGGCGCTGGCCGAGGCCGCGCCCGCCCCGTCCGTCGCATCTGAAGTGGTAGCCCCGCCGGAGCAGGTCTCGACACCCAGCTTCGCCAACTTCGCCCCCACGACGGCGGGCGGCCCGGCGGGCGACATCAACATGATCCTGGACATTCCCGTCCAGCTCACGGTTGAACTCGGCCGCACGCGCATCCCGATCAAGAACATCCTGCAGCTCGCCCAAGGCTCGGTGGTGGAGCTCGACGCGCTGGCCGGCGAGCCGATGGACGTGCTGGTCAACGGCTACCTGATCGCCCAGGGTGAAGTGGTGGTCGTGAACGACAAGTTCGGTATCCGGCTGACGGACATCGTCACGCCGTCCGAACGCATGCGCCGCCTCAGCAAATCGGCGTAACAAGCCCACCCCCGCCCCCCAACGCGCTTCGCCGCAACGCAACGGCGCGCCGTTGGCGGCCGCCGGATGTCACCGCACTTCGAGGCAGCGATCGCTGGACAACGGCAGATTTGTCCGGCCATTTAGCGCGTTCGACGGCTCAAGTCGGTCCGCAGAATGCCGAGGCATGAATGCACCCGGCCTGCTCCCCTTCCTCTGGTTCCTCGCGATCGTCGCGCTGATCCCGGTCGCGCTGTGGCTGCTCAAGCGCACGCCCATGGGCGGCGCCGCAGCGGCCGGCGTGCTGCGCGTCGTGGCCCAGTTGCCCACCGCGCCCAACCAACGCCTGCTCGTCGTGGAAGTGGGCCAGGGCGATGACCGGCGCTGGCTGGTGCTGGGCGCCACGGCGCAGAACATCACGACACTGCACGTCATGCCCCCGCAGGCCGAACCGGCGGCGCCGGCGTCATTCGCCAAGCTGCTGAGCAAGGAGCGCGGCAATGCGTAAGTTGCTGACGTTCGCGCTGCTGCTCGCTGCCGGCAGTGCCGCCTTCGCGCAAGGCCAGACACCTCCCGCCACGCTGCCGCTGCTGGTCGGCCAGGGTGGCGGTGGCAGCAGTTACTCGGTGCCCATCCAGACGTTGCTGTTCTTCACGGCGCTGGGCTTCCTGCCCGCGGTCATCCTGATGATGACGGCCTTCACGCGCATCGCCATCGTGCTGAGCCTGATGCGCCAGGCGCTGGGCACGCAGGCCGCGCCGCCCAACCAGGTCATCGTCGGTCTGTCGCTGTTCCTGACCTTCTTCGTCATGAGCCCGACGCTCGACAAGGTCTATGCCGACGCCTGGCAACCCTACAGCGCCGGGCAGATCCAGTTCGACGAAGCCCTCAAGCGCGCCGAGGTGCCGATGCGCGGCTTCATGCTCAAGCAGACGCGCCAGGCCGACGTGGCCCTCTTCGCGCGCCTGGCCAAGCTCGACAGCAGCATCAAGCCTGAGGAAGTGCCCTTCAAGGTGCTGGTGCCGGCCTTCGTGACCAGCGAGCTCAAGAGCGCCTTCCAGATCGCCTTCCTGATCTTCATTCCCTTCCTCGTCATCGACATGATCGTGGCGAGCGTGCTGATGAGCCTGGGGATGATGATGCTGTCGCCGGTGCTCGTCTCCCTGCCGTTCAAGCTGATGCTGTTCGTGCTGGCCGACGGCTGGAACCTGCTGCTCGGCTCGCTCGCGGCCAGCTTCGTGACCTGACGGCTTCACAAAGCCCAACCCGCCCATCGATCGGCGCGCGCAGCGCCGCACCCCACCGGATCAGAGACATGGACGCCCAACAAGTCTTCACCTTCGGCCAGCAAGGCCTCTACATGCTGATGCTGGTGGCAGCGCCCATCCTCATCGTGGTGCTGCTCGTCGGCGTGGTCATCAGCGTGATCCAGGCCGCCACGCAGATCAACGAGGCGACGCTGTCCTTCGTGCCCAAGGTCGTCGCCGCGGTGCTGACCTTGGCGGTGGCCGGGCCGTGGATGCTGACGACGCTGGTTGAGTACATCCAGCGCACGCTGATGACGATTCCGTCTGTGGTGGGGTGAGAGCTTGGATGCTTTCGCGAAGCGCCTCTCAACTCGGTGCCGTGTTGCCGGGAGTCCGCCCCGGCGGGCGGGTAACTTTTCTCTGCTGCGCCAGAGAAAAGTCACCAAAAGAGAGGCGCTGAACCGCATACCAGCACCACTTGCACGAGTTGCGCCGAGCAACAGACTCTGGGCGAGTGGGCAGACGCGAGCCGCTGCGCTCTCGCTGCTGTCCTTGTCACCCACGCCACTCATCGCGACAGCGGGCCGCCTAACGCGCGGCTGCACGCCGTGCTCACGAAAAATCCAAATGCAGCGTCGCTCGGGCGACGCGATCATGGCGCAGCATCGGCCGGAGCGTCGCCCCAGCGACGCCGTATTTGCATGCACTGGAAAGCCCGGCGTGCAGCCGGCGTTAGGCGGCGTGAAGTGGCGCGCCATGGCGCTCTTCACAAGGACAGCAGCGAGAGCGCAGCGGCTCGCGTCTGCCCGCAATACCAGTGGATGTTTTCGCGCGCCGCTCATGGCGGCGTGCCGCTCGCGTGCGGTTCAGGGCCTCTTCTTTGGTGACTTTCTTCTGGCCCCGCAGAAGAAAGTTACCCCGCTGCCGGGCGGGACTCCCGGCAATGCACCGAGCGGACATGCTCTGCGCAAAGGCAGCCCGCACCTGAGCACCTGAGCACCCATGTTCACCGTCACCGAACCCCAACTCCTCGCCTGGCTGAACCCGCTGCTCTGGCCTTTCATCCGCACGCTGGCGCTGTTCGCCGGCATGCCCACGTTCAGCCAGCGCAATGTGCCGCTGCGGCTGCGCATCGGCCTGAGCCTGTTCATTGCCGTCGCGGCGCAGCCCTCGCTGCCCGACATCCCGCCCACGCCGCTGGACTCGCTGCCCGCCCTCACGCTGTTGATCGCCCAGCAACTGCTGATCGGCCTGTCCATGGGTTTCGCAGTACGCATCGTGTTCGCCGCGCTGGAGTTCGCCGGTGAATTGATCGGCCTGCAAATGGGTCTGAACTTCGCCGGCTTCTTCGACCCCAGCTCCGGCGCCCAGGGCACGGCCAGCGCGCGCTTCTTCGGCAGCATGGTGGCCTTTCTGTTCATCGCCATCAACGGCCACCTGCTGCTCATCAACGCGCTGATCCAGAGCTTCCATGCCTTTCCGGTTGGCGACGAACCGTTCGCCTTCCTGCGCATGGCCAAGCCCCAGCAATGGGGGGCCGAGATCTTCAACATCGGCCTGTGGATCGCGCTGCCGCTCATCACGATGCTGATGTTCGTCAACCTCGTCATGGGCGTCATCTCCCGCGTCGCGCCACAGATCGGCGTGTTCTCGGTCGGCTTCCCGCTGACGGTCAGTGTCGGCCTGATCGGCATGGTGGCCACGCTGCCGCTGATGCAGACGCCGTTCACCGTGGCGCTGGAGCGGCTGCTGGCGGCATTCGGCTAGCCGTTCGTGCGGGATGCGAGCCCGCTGAATCAACCGGTTCGGGCCACAACGCTGGATAAGATCCCGCCGGCCCCGCTCGTCGCCGTCGTCGCGAAATCCTTCAATCAACTGAACCATGACCAACGTCAGTCATCAGGTCGCCTCCGTTGCCCGTTTGCGAACCGGCATTCCGGGCCTAGATCGCATCCTGGGCGGCGGACTCTTCCAGTCCGGCGTCTACATGATCCAGGGACTGCCCGGGTGCGGGAAGACGATCTTGGCCAACCAGATCTGCTACAGCCACGTGAAGGAAGGCGGCAAGGCCATCTACGTCACGCTGCTGGCCGAGTCCCATTCGCGGATGATCCAGCACCTGTCGACGCTGACGTTCTTCGACGTCAACGCGCTGCCCAGCGGCCTCTCCTACATCAGCGCGTTCCATGAGCTGGAAACCGGCGGGCTCAAAGGCCTGATGTCCATCCTGCGCCGCGAGATGAAGCCCGGGCGCGGCATCCTGGTGCTCGACGGGCTGGTCACCGCCGAAGAGGCGGCGCCCACCGACCTGGAACTGAAGAAGTTCGTGCACGAGTTGCAAGGCATCGCCGAACTCCACGAATGCACGGTGCTGCTGCTGACGAGCGGCTACACACAGCGCATGGCCGCCGAACACACCATGGTCGACGGCATCATCGAGGTGGAGGACAAGCTCTTCGACGTCAGGACCGAGCGCTCGATCCAGATCAAGAAGTTCCGCGGCGCCGGCCCCTTGCGCGGCAAGCATGCGATGCGCATCGACCAGACGGGGATCAGCGTGTTCCCGCGGATCGAGACGCTGTACGGCGGCCAGTCCGTGCCGGTTCAGGGCCGCCGTGCCGTTACCAGCGGCGTGCCCAGCCTGGATCAGCTGCTCGCGATCGGCGGCATTCCGGCGGCCAGCGCCACCGTGGCGCTGGGCTCCACCGGCACGGGCAAGACGACGATGGGCATTCACTTCATCGCAGCGTCGTCGGCAGCGGAGCCTGGCCTGCACCTGGGCTTCTTCGAGGCCCCAGACCGCCTGCGCGCCAAGGCCCGCTCCATCGGACAGCCGCTGGAAGCCCTGGAAGCCGCCGGCTGCCTGGAGCTGATGTGGCAGACACCGGGCGAATTCATGCTCGACGAGATCGGCGACCGACTGCTCGCGGCCGTGGACAGAACCGGCGCGCGGCGGCTGGTCATCGATGGGCTGTCGGGCTTTCTGGACGCGGCGATCTACCCCGAGCGCATCAACCGCTACTTCTCCAGCCTCGTCGCCGAACTGCGCAGCCGCCAGGTCACGACCTTCATGACGCTGGAGACGCGGGACGCGCTGGCGAGCGTCGTTTCAATGCCGTGGGGCGTGTCGGGCCTGGTCGACAACCTGTTCTTCCTGCGGTTCGTACATGACGAGGCGCAGGTGGAGCGACTGCTGACCATCATCAAGATGCGCGACACCGACCATCACGCTGAGCTGCGACGTCTGCAGATCGGAGCAACCGGCCTGCGGGTATGCGATTTGCTGGCTGCCGCTGGCGATGTCATCCCGATGGCCGCCCCTGCACCGGAGACAAGAGCCGATGGCGGTGCGGGGTCGACGAAGTAACGCATTACGAAGCGCAGCGTGAAGACGATTCTGGTTGTTGATGACGAAATCGGCACGGCCGAGATAGTCAGCCAGCTCCTTTGCGAGGAAGGTTATGCCGCAACCTATTCCGCAAACGGTGCCGCCGGGTTGGCCCAGGCCCAGGCGCAGGTGCCGGACCTCGTCATCGCGGACTTCATGATGCCGGTGATGAACGGCGCCGATTTCGTCCAGGCCCTGCATGCGGACCCACGCTTTTCCGCCACCAAGATCATCCTCAACAGCGGCCTGCCCGAAGAACTCGTCGGCCGCGACACGGCCGACTACCACCGGTTTCTGCGCAAGCCCTTCCCGATGGTGCGCCTGCTGGAGCTCGTCGAGGAACTGATCGGCCCGGCCACCGACTGACGCCACGCCAAGCATCGCAATTGGGGCAAGCCCGGAACACCCACAGCGTGGCGTTGGCTGCTCAGGGCAGACGGGCTGTCACGGGTACCCACTAGACTAGCTGTTCGGTCATCGGCCTGGATGATGGCCGAACCACCAGAGAACCGGGAAATCCGGTGCCGCACGCAGGGCGCGCAGGAGATGGCGCTGCACACGGCTCATGCCGCCACGCATCCCTGCACAGAACCGACACAAGAAGATCAATGGCCAACGGGGCGGATAGTTTCAGGTTTGACTCATGATGGGTGAGATCAAGGATTTGGGTTTGGACAATTGCGCCAGCGAGCCGATCCACATCCCCGGGGCCATACAGCCCCATGGGGCGTTGATCGCGTTCCAAGACGGGCGCGCCAGCTGGTTCTCCGCCAACCTGTCCCGCCTGACCGGCCTGGACGCCCAACTGGGCTGCTCGATCGCCACGCTGACAGGGCCGGCATGCTGGCTCGCCCAGCTGAATCCCGACTTCGACGACGTCGCCGAGGGCGAACCTGTCACCGACCTCGTCGTCGATCCGGCGGGCGTGGAATGGTCGCGTGCCGTGCATCGATTCGACGGTCAGGTTCTCATCGAGTTCGAGCGCTCGCTGAGCAGCGTCCGCGACCCCTATGCGACGTCACGACTGTTCAACAAGATCAAGGTCCAGAAAGACATCCCGGCGCTGCTGCAGATCTGCTGCGACGAGATCCGCGCCTGGACTGGCTTCGACCGGGTGCTGGGTTATGTGTTCCAGCCCGACCTGAGCGGCGATGTCGTCGCCCAGTCCAAGTCCGACCGGGCCGATTCGTTCCTCGGCATGCGGTTCCCCGGCTCCGACATCCCGGCCCAGGCCCGCGCGCTGTAGGTGCGCAACACGCTGCGCTTCATCTCGGACGTCAGCTACGCCCCCGTCGCGCTGGTCGGCCACGCGGCGGCCGCTCCACTGGACCTGTCGGGCGCTGCCTTGCGCAGCGTGTCGCCCATCCACATCGAGTACCTCAAGAACATGGGGGTCGGCGCCTCCATGAGCGTTTCCATCGTGCTGAACGGTGAGTTGTGGGGCATGTTTGCCTGCCACCACAACGAGGCACTGCAGGTGCCGCTGGCCGTGCGCGAATCCTGCGACATGGTGGCGAGCTTCGTCACCTCACGCCTGCAGGCGCTGCTGGCCGAGGAACTGGCTGCAAGGCATCGCGACGCGGCCAGCCTCACGAGCCGCCTGGGCGCGGAGTTTGCGCAAGCGGACGACCCCATCCTCTATCTGCTCAGGTCTGAACAGGAATTCCGCCGCGTGCTGCGGGCGGACGGGCTGATCCTGACGCATCGCGGCAAGATGGTTGCCACCGGCGACGTGCCGCATGAGCTGGCCATTCGCATCGCGCAACATTTCGCGCAGCCCGATCATCTGGGCCATCCCGTCACTCGCCGCGATGAGTGGCCGGCCACCCTGCAAGACGGGCTGGGCGCCTGGGTCGGCATGCTGCCGATCGACTTCGACCCCGCCGCAGGCGGCCGGATGCTCGTCATGCGCAAGGAGCAGCTCGCCACGGTGCGCTGGGCCGGCGAGCCGACCAAGGTCTATGGCCAAGGTCCCAACGGGCCCAGGCTGTCGCCCAGGGGCAGCTTCAGCGAGTGGCAGGAGCAGGTGTCGGGCGTTGCCCGGCCGTGGCTGGCGGTCACGCTGGAGATTGCCAACACCATCCGCACCGAGCTGTCGCGGGCCGTGGCCGCCATGCACCTGGATGCCGAGGAGGCGCGGCGCCACCTGCTGGCCATCCTCGGGCATGACCTGCGCGACCCACTACACGCCATCCGCCTGTCGGCGACGCTGCTCCAGCGCGACGAAGGCAGCCGCAAGCTCGGTGACCGCATCGACCGATCCTCCGGCCGCATGCAGCGGCTGATCGCCCAGGTGCTCGACTTCAGCCGCGCAGAAGCCGGCCTGCCGCTCGTGGGCCAGGACGCCGACGCCGACATCTGTGCCATCGTGCGGGACCTGGTGGAGGAATCCCGGTTCAGCCACCCCGGTGTGGATTTCCAGGTCGAGACGCCGCCCAGCCTGTCCTGCCGCACCGACAGCTCGCGCCTGTCTCAGGCAATGGGCAACCTGCTCAGCAACGCCCGGCACCATGCGGCGGTCGGCACCACCGTCAACGTCAGGCTCGAACAAGCGGGCAGCCAACTGAGATTTGCGGTGAGCAATGTGGCCAGCCCCATCCCGGCCGACCTGCTCGCAACGCTCTTCGACCCGCTCAAGCGCATCGGGCGCGCCGCCACCAATCGCTCCGGGCTCGGGCTGGGGCTCTACATCACGAAGCGCATTGCAACGGCGATGGGAGGAGACGTGACCTACGCCTACCGCGACGGCCGCGTGGAGTTCGTGCTCGCCATCGCCGCCATCGTGACTGCGGAAGGTGGCCAGGCCGGCCCCGGCAGCTTTTAGGACCTGATCGGCGCCGCCGCAGAGGCAGCCGCCGTTCACCGGGGCGCCGCAGCGGCCGCTGGCGGCGTTGGGCTGGCGCCTGGCCGGGCCGCAGGCCTCGCATACGATCGCCCGCTCCTTCACCGGCCAAGACCCAGCCCATGCAGCGCATCGGCATCACCCGCCTCATCGCCCACCCGATCACCCGCCCGCCACGGCCCGCTCGAGGCAGCCAGCCATGACGGCGCCTCAACCACGCCAAGCCACGCGCCGCCTGCGCCTGCTGCTGCAGACGCTGCGCGACATGATGGTCTCGATGGGCCCGGTGCTGCTGCTCGGCGGCGGCCTGCTCGTGGCCGCCTATTGGTGGCTGGACCCGCAGCCGCCCAGCCAGGTGCGGCTGGCCACCGGCCCGGCGGGCAGCGCCTACGCCGGCTTCGGCGAGGGCTATGCCAAGGCGCTGACGCGCGAGCGCATCCAGGTGCAGTTGCTGGCCACCGAGGGCGCGCAGGACGACCTCGCGCTGCTGCGCGCGGGCGCGGCCGACGTGGGCTTCGTGCGCGGCGGCATGGCCGACCCGGCCGCCGACACCGAAGCCGGCATCGTCTCGCTGGGCAGCCTGTTCTACGAACCCATCTGGGTCTTCTACCGCCGCGATCTCGCCATCGCCCGCCGCCAGCCCGGCGGCGAACTGCAGCGCCTGACGCAGCTGCGCGGCCTGCGCGTCAATGTGGACCAGGACGGCAGCGGCGTGCCCCAGATCGCCGAGAAGCTGCTGGCGCTGAACCAGCTCAAGGCCAGCGACCTGCGGCTGTCCAACCTGGCGCCGGA
>JACCDP011016713.1_pt1 | contig 10664 bp, 10 predicted proteins | sample 7445841 | NCBI WGS metagenome assembly JACCDP01 (sample SAMN15323441, study PRJNA562643) | freshwater metagenome | isolation source: river surface water | place: USA:Blue River Watershed | collected 2017-08-17
GATTCAATGGACTCTTTCATAAGTAATTTTCTCTACTTAAGACCATTTAAGTACATTGTAAATCAATTTTTAATACTTTTTCTAGAGATGAGGATCTGATTTTTTAAGTCCAACAGAAATTAACGGTGGGATAATTTGTACTAATGAGAATTAAAATTTATCAAAGTTAAAAATTCTTTATGGATTGTCACACGTTTCTGTTAAAGTTTACAAATTTTAAGATTGCAATTCTAATAATAAAATGATTGGTTATTATTTATGTATAAATTCTTTGTTCTAATATTTTTATCTCTTTTTCTAAATTGCAAAAAAAGCAATGAAGGCAATCAAAATCTTTTTTTAGCCCTCTATGTTTTAAATCAAAACTCAGGATTTAATTGGAATCTTCCCCCTGGATTCCCTGTTCCAAATGTACCTGCAGACAATCCCATGACAGTAGAAAAGGTCAAATTGGGAAGATTTTTATTTTATGATAAAAAGTTGTCTGACAACCAAACCCAAAGCTGTAGCAGCTGCCATTTGCAAAATATTGCTTTTTCAGATGGTAAAGATCTAGCTATTGGTTCTACAGGCCAAAGCCATCCTAGAAATGCTCAGCATTTATCGAATGTAGCGTACCACCCAGCACTCACATGGAATGACCCAAATACATTGACCTTAGAAATTCAATCTAAAACACCCCTCTTTGGAAGTTCTCCAATTGAGCTTGGACTGGTCACTGAAAACTATTTAGAAAGATTGAAATCTGATTCCATTTATAGAGAATTATTCGCAAGTGCTTTTGGAGCGGGGTTAGGAAATATAAATGAAAAAAATCTTAGGTTTGCATTGGCAAGTTTTCAGAGAACAATGATATCAGGCAATTCAGCCTATGACAAAACAGTATACCAATCCCAAAATAAGTTAAGTGCCTCTGCAAGGAGGGGCATGAATATCTTTAATTCTGAGAAGGCTGAATGTTTTCATTGTCATGGAGGGTTTAATTTCACCGATACTGTATCACACACAGCTTTAACTTCAAGTAGTTCTCTCTTTCACGACAATGGGATTAAATCATTAACTGAATACAATGCACTCACTACTGCCCAAAAAGGATTGTTTAGCATTACAAATAATCCTTCTGATATTGGTAGGTTTAGGGCTCCATCTTTGAGAAATGTAGCACTTACATATCCATATATGCATGATGGTAGTTTTCATTGTGACTCAGCTTTAAAGCCATCCATTGGAACCTACTCAGAAGCATGTGCAAGAAATGCCTTGGGAAAAGTAATTGATCATTATATGTCTGGGGGAAAAACTCCATCCAATAAAGATCCTTCTTTTATCCGTAGTTTTAGTTTAACTTCCACCGAAAAACAAGATTTAATAAATTTTTTACTCAGCCTCACAGATGAAGAATTTATAGTAGATCCAAAATTTTCCAATCCATTGTGAGATTTATTGCAAAGCCCCTTTTTCAATCCAACAATAGATCAGGTTGTTGAAAGTTGTATTCGAACGATCGTTCATAGAACCACCGGGAGCAACTTTTTTCCAAAGTCTGCTAGTGCTAGGACTGCCAGGAATCACTTGGTTTCTACCACTAGAATTGATTGCATTAGCATAGGTGCTAAAGTCATACCCTGAAGAGTGTGCTAGAGTATTATGACAGCTTGTGCAGGATGTGTATGTTGCGTTGGCTTGGATGTCTGTAAATTTTTTAGTTTCAGAGCAAGTTGGTGTAGTCGCTGTAGTGCTTGAGGCACTTGTAGAGTTCAGGGCAAGCAGGGCAATTACTCTCGAGGTGGAATCACTTTTATCATTTTCTGTAGTGCAAGAAGTAAAAAATGATAGTATAAATATTTGTAATATAAGAATTTTCATGTGTTCTCCTAAATTTTAGAATAAAATTAACTATTTAATAAATACAGCAATCATTTTTTTTGTTTTTTTATCCATAGTTTTATTGACTCTTTTTGTACAGAAATTTATATTGTTTTTAATGAAGAAGATTTTATCAGCACTTTTGGTTTTTGTAATCATTACTACCACTTCTTTATTGAGTGAGGGCTATCTATGCTTTCAAAATTTCCAATCAGTAAGGATGTGCAAATGCAATCATTCTTCCGAAAAAGAATTGCATACCACAAGCAGTCAAATATTGCTTCCTGAGCACAGTGATCTATTCAAATCATCTGTTTCTCTCCCAAGCTGCCATAGTTCCAAAGGTTCAGCACCTCATATTTGCTCTTGTAAGAAAAATGAAAATACATTAGGATCATTTTTACTCCAAAAATCTCTCTTATTTTTATCTTCAGTTAGTACCTTAATCTATACACCAAGCTTATATTTTAGTCATATTCCAAATAACGTCATTACTCTCTCTTCTGGTTACAATAGAGTGATTACACCACCGCCCAAATCTACTTCCATTTAAACAAAATTTAATAAAAAGCAATTAGTTGTACGCCATGGCGTTTCTGCAAAAAGTTAGTTTTTGCAATTTTATTGGCAACAATCCTAGGCTTTTTTTCGCCTGTCGGCGGAAAAGGATAGTTATTGCAGTTGCGTCCATCATTATATAATTGGGTATTAATAAATTTATATCCTAACTATATAGGAAAATATGTGGAAAATTAGTATTACTTTCTGCATTTACCTAACTAAATTACAACTAGCTATTTGCTTACTATAAGATTAGTATTAAGAAAAACTATAAATTTGCTTCTCAGCGAAGCTATACCTGAATGTTTCAGGAAAGGAAAAAAACATGAAAATAAAAATATTTATTATCTTTCTCATCATTTCATTAAATGCCTGCGGAGTGGTTGGTAATAAAAAGGATGACAATACAACAACCAGAAATCTCCTTCTAGCAGTTGCATTGTCAAACACCACTACTACCATTAACTTTGGATTGGATTCAGGGACTTTGAGGAATGTAAATTGCACAGGGTTTATATCTAGTGACACTGTAAAAGTTTCAGGAGGATCTCAAGTAGCTCTAAAAGATGCGAGATTTTATGTCCATGATATAAACCTCATAAAAACGGATGGATCCAAAGTAGCATTTTCCATGAACAAAGATGGTGTATTCCAAAATTCATACACTGCAAATGGTAAAACTTATAATGTAGGACTCCTAGACTTTGCGGATGGAACATCCAATTGTGCAACTGGAGTTTTTGCTGCCGGAACTACAACAACAACAAATACCAAGATCACTGGAAGCGGTGTATCGGGTTCTTTTTCTGGGATTGAATTTACTGTAGGTGTTCCACTAGATTTGAATCACCAGGATGATACAACTCTAGCTGCTCCTTTAAATTCTACTGGCATGTATTGGAGTTGGAATAGTGGTTATAAATTTATGAAGCTGGAATTTTTAAATGGTAGCGTTGGCAATGCTTGGCATATAGGAAGTTCAACTTGTACAAATAGCGTATGTACATACTCTAATAGAGCAACAGTAACGGTCACAAAATCATCAGGCACATTTAATCCATCTACTGATACAGTAGCTTTAGATATTCAAGCCCTATTGAATGGAACTGATACTACAAGTTCAGCGATATCTTGCCACGCAGGACCTCAATCTAGTGATACTAAATGCGGAACGATTGGCACTAATATGGGTGTCACAAAGGCAACAGGACTATCTTCTGGTACCCAGTCTGCGTTTATTATAAGGTAAAAATGATCTTGGAATTACTGCAAAATTATCTTAGAATTACTACTATATCCAAACCTATTAATAATAAGGTTATAAAAACCTATAGTAAAACATCTCTTGCGGTAATTTCAACTTTTTATTTATTTTTGATGTACGGTATTTTGGTAGGTTGTACTCATGAAAAATCACAAACTGAAAATCTAAAATTGGGATTATTGGCACTTTCAACATTAAGTCCCACAGAAGAAATTTATGAGTGGAATCTACCACCAGGGTTTCCTATACCTTTAGTACCTTCGTCCAATCCAATGTCAGAGGCAAAGGTAAACCTTGGTAGATTTTTATTTTATGAACCAAAGCTATCCGGGAATCAAACCCAAAGCTGTGCATCTTGCCATCTTCAGTCCATTGGATTTACAGATGGAAATTCTGTGAGCAAAGGCTCTACGGGAGTACCTCATCCCAGAAATCCACAAGCATTGGGAAATATGGTTTACTTTCCGAGATACACCTGGATGAATAATAATTTAAAAACATTGGAGCAACAATCCAGGATTCCTCTTTTTGGAACCACACCTGTAGAAATGGGATTAGATGACAAGGACTATATCGAAAGATTCAAAAGGGATCCAAGGTATCAGAGTCTATTCCAAAAGGCTTTTAAAAGTTCAAATGAACCTATTTCAGAACAAAACATTCGATTTGCACTCTCTGCATTCCAAAGAAGTCTGATTTCTGGAAATTCTGCCTATGATAAATATATATACCAAAATATACCTTCCGCCCTTACAGATTCCATGGTAAATGGAATGAAAATATTTAATGGGGACGTTGCAAAATGTTCTAAGTGTCACTCGGGTTTTAATTTTACAGACTCGACTATAAGCAGTGAGTCAAATAACAACAAAGGAGTATACCATGACAATGGAAATAAATCAACAACAGAGTACAATTCATTAGAATTAGACAAAAGGGGTCTTGTGGAGTTAACCGAAAACCCTTCAGACACAGGAAAATTCAGAACACCATCCCTTCGAAATATAGCCCTTACCTATCCTTATATGCACGATGGTAGCATTCATTGTGATACAAATCTAAGACCCACGCCGGGAGTTTATTCTGAAACTTGTGCAACCAATGCATTGGGAAAAGTGATAGACCACTATATGAGTGGGGGAAAAATACCATCCAATAAAGACACTTCCCTCATAAGAGCTTTTAGTCTTACATCCCAAGAAAAACAAGATCTTATAAATTTTTTAGTAAGCCTAACAGACAAAGAATTTATATCCAATCCTAAGCATTCCAATCCTTTTTGAATGTTTTAAAAATAAAATGTTAGGAAAAAATATTAAAGATGCAAAAATAATCCCTTACTTTTTTCGAAGGGAGATGAAAAAAAATCTTGGATTGTTACAAATAAAATGGCAAAAACTGGCTTATTGCAGGTACGCCTTTAAAAATATAATTTATACACTAGCATTTTATTTTATACTAAATTGTACGCAAGGTTCCATTGGAAATTCTATGACAGAAAAAGCATTTGTACTGCAAAGAGTTATTTCTATATACAATACAAGTTTAAGTTCTGTCACACCACTTTTTTATATATATGATGACCAGGGAGATTCTAACTTACTAAGTTTTGATTTAATTAGTAATTCAATAACATACACTGTTACTTTTGGAAATAGCAGTGATTTATACTTAGAGTCGTATTCTATGTACCTCTCCAAATCATCTGATGTTTTAGCTAGAGATATAGGTAAACATGCAGGAGACAACATTATCACTGAAAACCCTAATACCACATCTAATGTTTTAACAGAAAAATTTTATTCCAATTCCATACCCGCACCCATTCAACTTGGCAGTCTGGGTACAGGGGAAGATACCCAAGGTAAATTTCTCCAAAAAACCATTTCCCCTTCCTTGCAGGTTCCCCGTGGAGTTCTAACAAAAGGATATTTTATATTCAAGCCATCCATACCAATTAGTATTACAACAGGGGGTGTTACTAAATCTTTTTCAGTAAACGTATCCACCACTGGTTTTCTTTTTACATTTGAATGTCCCATTGCTCATCAAGGATTCCAAGAAAATAAAATTTTACTCAGGGCAAAAATTTCAGATATGTTCAAAGATACAGGAACCTCTAAACCGATCCATGAAGCATACACTGTGGGTTCAATCACAACCTCAGTACTCTCTTCTTTCCAAACTGCATTTGCTGCCTCGGGATTTGTAAACCAATACAATTGTGTGAAAAAATGAAAATATATATTTTTATAATCTCACTGCTTTTATTTAAGGGGGAATCTAATTTGAGTGCCCATCACACACCGGGAGGGGGAGATGCTATGAATGCTAACAATACTAGATTCATAGATCCATTCACGGGAAAACGTGAAAAACCAAATAATTATGCCATCCTAAGCTATGACCAACAGAGGGGAGCAAAAGATAATAAAAATATTCACACTGCTTCAGTTTTTACAGAGATGATACTTGGGAGTGGAAACTTTGCACTCAACTTCAGTGTTCCCTATCTGTACTACGATCAAAAGGATAGAAAAGATTCTTCACGTGTTGGGAAAGTATATGTGGGTGCAAAGTATATGCCCCTGTTTGATTTGAATAAGTCGTACATTTTTATATTGGAGTCGAGGATCGGATTTCCCTCGGGACCAGACACTGATAGATTCACCGGAGGCGATTATTATATAGGGAGTGCTATTGGAACCGTTGGATATATATGGAATAAATTTGCTTTTATGGGAAAAATTACTGGAAATTTTCCATTGAGTAAACTTCATCCAAAGAACCAAAACGGTGATGATGGAATACCATATTGGGCAAGGACTTCCACAGCGACTTCTTCTACTGAATCCATTGAATTAAAAAAAGTTAGCATCTATTCGGCATATATCACATACTATTTACATGAAAAAGTATCACTTTTTTCTGGATTCTTATATCGAAATCCTTATGAAGGCATTGAAAAAACCTTAAACACTGGCGATAGAATTCCATTGGTGTTTAGGGAGGCAAGCATTGGCTTTAGTTATAATTTCTCAGAGAAGTACTTTTTTGGGCTTTCTTATAGGCATCCTTTGGATAGGGGAAAGGAATTTAGACTCTATGAATCTGCAATCACCACTCTATTTTCTATAGAATTTTAATATATTTTTTATTTACTATATTGGCAATTCCAAAGTCATAAAAAACTCAATTGATTTCCAATTAGAATTTTAGAATCTGTCTAATAAGGGCGGAGGCAAATGTGGACACATTGAAAGCAGCACGGATTTTAGAGGCAGGTAGAGAGTGTGGGGCAGATTTTACAGAAATTTTTGTGGAGGAGACCAGGCACTCCTCGATTGCATTTTCCGACAAAAAAGTAGAGACAGCAACAGCTGGAACCGATTTTGGAATTGGAATCCGTCTTATCTATGGAACGGATGTCCTCTATGCGAGCACCAGCAACGAAGAGATTGAATACCTCATAGGACTCATCCAGAAGCTCTCCAAGACACGTCCTAGTGTCATAGGGAGTGGCACATTTGTTCTTCCAGACAAGAGCCAAAGAGTCAATGGTCAGATGATTGCTTTGGATCCCAGAACAATTAGCCAATCAAAAAAACTTCCCCTTCTCAAACAGGCAGACCAGTCTGCACGGGCACTCAGCTCAAAAATAGTCCAGGTAAATGCAAGGGCATTTGATTCTGTCTCCGATATCCAAATCATCAATAGTGAAGGATTGTACCTCACAGATCATAGGGTTCATTCCCGATTCACCCTCAGCGTGACAGCATCCGATGGAAAAGAGATTTATACGGGCACCGAGACCCCGGGAGCAGGACGTGGATTTGAATTTTTTGAGTCTCTCAACACGGGAGAATTAGGTAAGAGTGCTGGGGAAAGGGCGCTTCGAATGCTCGATGCTGGGTATATCAAGGGCAAAAAAATGCCCGTGATCATGGGAAATGGTTTTGGGGGAGTCATCTTTCATGAGGCATGCGGACATCCTTTAGAGACAGAAGCCATTCGAAAAAAATCATCCCCCTTCACCGATAAGATGGGAAAAAATATTGCACAAAGCTGTCTTACAGCAATTGATGATGGTACCATTCCTAACTCATGGGGCTCTATCAACGTAGATGATGAAGGAACCCCCCCACAAAAAACAGTTTTGATTGAAAATGGAATTTTAAAAAATTATCTCTCCGATAGAATAGGAGCTTCTGAAGTTGGTGTTCCCCTTACGGGTAGTGCAAGAAGGGAGTCCTATGTATATGCACCCGTATCACGAATGAGAAATACTTATATAGCTGCGGGCAAAGATTCTTTGGATGCAATGATATCTTCAGTAGAAGATGGCCTCTATGCACTAAAAATGGGAGGGGGTTCCGTCAATCCTGCTACGGGAGAATTTAACTTTGCAGTGGAAGAAGGATATATCATCAAATCTGGAAAAATAACAGTTCCCGTTCGGGGAGCAACCTTGATTGGAAAGGGGCATGAAATACTTCCCATGATTTCCATGGTTGGATCCGATTTGGAAATTGCCGCAGGGATGTGTGGGGCTGCTTCAGGATCCATCCCCGTAACTGTAGGACAACCTTCTCTCAAAGTAGATGAAATTTTAGTGGGTGGTAGATAATGAAACTTACCGATGCAGCAGATTTTTTGTACGACAAAGCAGTGGAAAAAGGAGTAAAGGTTTTTGATATAGTGGGCGGGATTTCTGAATCTACTGGTTTGGAAATTTTTGAATCCAAGGTCCAAAATACTGAGATTTCCTATGGAAGCGGAATTGGAATTCGAATTTTCAATGAAGGTAGACCAGGAATTTCTTTTACTGAAAAACTCTCCTCTCAATCACTCATCCAAACACTTGAAGATGCTATCTCAAATTCAGAAATCACAGATGCTATGGAGTTAGAATTGCCGGAGAAACAATCCATTCATGAGTTTGATTTAAAGATCTATGACCCCGGCGTAAACCAAGTAAGTTTTGAAAGTATGATTCATTTGGGTTTAGAACTAGAAAAAATTGCAAAGTCAAAAGATGTCAGAGTAGAAAATGTGCCTTACCTTGGAGTTTCCAAATCGGAGAGTTTTTCTGTATTTCGTAATTCCAAAGGTGTATCATTTGATCGAAAATCAAATTCTGCATCAGCGTATGTCGGTGTAACTGCATCACAGGGTGAGCAAAAGAAAATGGGTTTTTATTCCAATTCCTATAAATCATTTTCTGAATTCAATCCCGAATTTATGGCGGGGGAGGCAGTTACCCGTGCTACTGAACTCTTGGGTGCCAGCTCAGTTCAGGGAGGAATGTACCCTGTTGTATTTAGTAATCGTGTATCACCTTCAATCATTGGTATGTTTTTATCTCCCTATTTTGCAGAAGTAGTACAAAAAGGTCAATCCAGACTAACAGGAAAAGTGGGAGAAAAAATCTCCTCTGAAAACTTTAGTATTCTCTTGGATCCTCATATAGAGGGCATGCCAGGCTCCAGGCTCTATGACGGGGAGGGTGTTCCCACAGAGAAACTTGATTTGGTCTCCAATGGAAAATTAAATACATTCCTATACAATTTGGAATCCGCCCACAAAGACAAAGTCAAGCCTACAGGTCATGGCAGTCGTTCCTATGCTGGTAAAGCAGGGACTGGTGTATCAAATCTCTTTGTTAAAAAAGGAGAATCCACACTCACAAGACTTCTCAGGGCATACCCTGAATGTATCTATATCACACGTTTGGAGGGAGGGAGTGGATGCTCTGCCATCTCCGGGGATATATCCATAGGGGTTCAGGGATTTCTCTACCAAAATGGAATTAGAATTCGTCCACTCGATAAGATCACCCTCTCTGGAAATTATTTTGATGTATTACATAAAATAGAAGATCTTTCCAATGAGTATTCTGATTCTTATAGTTCTATGAAAGTTCCCGATATCTTAATATCACAGATGACTATTTCTGGATAAAAATGTATATCTAAAAACAAGAAATAGAAGTACCTTTCTATTTCTTATTTCCATAAAAGTCCCAGCTGATCAGGTCTTCAAATTGCTTTCTTTCGTCACTCACCCAATCAATGGTATTACGTTGGATAGAAGGATCAGTATAACCCAAGCGATACACTGCCATTAGTTCGTGAGTGTTTGGTATCTGGAGGAGAGAATTAATTTTTTCCCACTCTTCTGGGATTTCCATGGGTGTGGAGACAAATTGTAAACCAATGCCCAAAGAGGTGGCTGTGAGCCATATATTTTGGAGTGCTGCTCCCATGGAGATAAGTGTGTAGATCCCCGATTTTTCTCCTGGTTTGTATTCTTCTCGATTGAGCATGAATCCTAGAAGGAGGGGGGACCCCGATACTATTTTTTCCGCATCTTTCCCTAATATTTTGGGAACTCCAAAAAAATTAAGAATAGATTTCCCATTCTCTCCCATTAAAAATTTTGCAAAGGGCTGAAGAAGAAAAGGTATTTTGTCTATATAGATTCCAGATTTTAGAGATTTTATCTCATCTTTGGAGAAACGAAAGTATCTTCTGTAGCGTTCAAAGAAATCTCCTCTCTCCATTAATTTTTCCATTGAAAATCCAGCTATTTTTCCTATTTTGTCTCTAAAATTTGGATCGGTGACCAGTATAAAATCCCAGGGTTGGCTGTTGAAGTGTGATGGGGCACGGTTGGCTGCAAGAATTATCTCTTTGATATGGTTTTCGGTGAGAGGTTTGTTTAAAAAAGCATTGTTACTTGTTCTCCTTTTTTGTATTGCTTCTCGTAATTCCATCCTTTCTTTACTCCTCTATACAGGGTTTTTCATGTTAATTTTTTTACTATGAAAAAAGCAGATAGATCTGTAATTTTGAAGGTTCTAATCAAAAAAGAAAATCAACCGATATGTATATTGGAAGAGTCTTGGAATCTTATTAACGAAAGAATGGTTCTCCAAAAATGTTTTAGGTGAAAAAATTACACACCTTATAAC
>JACCDP010537539.1_pt1 | contig 10663 bp, 12 predicted proteins | sample 7445841 | NCBI WGS metagenome assembly JACCDP01 (sample SAMN15323441, study PRJNA562643) | freshwater metagenome | isolation source: river surface water | place: USA:Blue River Watershed | collected 2017-08-17
CTCACCTGCCAAGCGTACCAGTACGAGAGACCATAAAAGCCAAGGACTTCATTGAACTCACTGATTCGCCACATATCCCAGCGACTGGCCTTATCTCCATAACCTTTCGCGGTCAAGAGTGTCGCGAATACTTGCTCCTGACGAATAAACTGAAAAAAATCCTCATGCCATTCGCCACTTTGATCATCGCGCTTGAGAGCTGTGAGACCTTTCTGCTCAAAAAAACCAATCGTCTTTTCGACCAGTTCTTTGGACTTAGGGTCGGGATGATGACGCTTGTACTGCTTGGGATTGAACAAAAGCATAAGTGCCCCCTTTGTCTATATCTGTCGGAGGCTAGCATACTTTTTAGGGGAGGGACAAGCGGACTCGTTAACTGAGTTCATGCTCCTGCTGAGCTTGGCTCCGAAAGGGGTTTTGCTTTTGCAAGGCACCCATCACCCCATGGACATGCTCTTTTTCACTCTCAATATAGCGTGTGATTGGCTCAGCAAAACGCGGATCAAGAATGTGATGCGCGCTCAAAATTGTTTTCGGCAAAAAACCACGCTGAATCTTATGCTCGCCCTGAGCCCCTGCTTCAAAGAGCGTGAGGCCACGCTCTATAGCGAACTCAAGAGTCTGATAGTAGCAAAGCTCAAAGTGTAGGTCTGGATAGTGTTGAATAGCTCCCCAGTAGCGGCCATAGAGCTTTTGCCCCTTAAAAAGATTCAGACTTGCAGCCACGACACGACCTTGATCTTTAGCTGTCACAAGGAGGATACGATCAGACATAGAAGCGAAAATGGTCTGAAAAAAGCCAGGCTGGAGGTAGGCGATAGCTTCCTTCTTATCGATAGTAGAGAGATAGAGCTCCTCCATGATCTGTCCTAACTCAGGCCTGAGTTCATCCCCAGTGAGCCTTTGGATCTCCAATCCTTGCTCAGCGACATGCCTGCGTTCGCGGAGAATATCGCGACGTCGCTTCCCGATAAAGGAATCGAGATAATCGGCAAAGTCACGATAGCTTTGATTGTGCCAGTGATACTGGAGCGAGTGTCTCAGGATGCAGCCTTGAGCCTCAAAGATAGCTGCTTCGGGAGCTTCCAAAAACAAGGCGTGATAGGAACTCATCCCAGAGCTTTTTGCCAGAGAAAGGACTGAGGACACCAGCGTGTGCTGACGAGCGAGCGAGTCCTGAGTATCCCTTAGCAGCAGACGTGGTCCTGTCGCTGGAGTGAAAGGAATGGAACTGAGTAGCTTCGGGTAATATGGGGTTTTATTTTGTGCATAAAAGCGTGCCCAGTCCCAATCGAAGATGTATTCCCCATAGCTATTGGACTTTACATAGGTGGGATGGATAGCGCAAAGTCCCTCCGCATCTTCTAAGGCGATATAGGCTGTCTGCCATCCGCTCTGGAGACCAATGCTCTGGGTCTCTTCGAGCGCTACTAAAAACTCATAGTCGAGAAAGGGGTAGTCAGGACTTTCAAAAGCCTTCCACAGCTTCGGATCGAGGGAGCGGAGGGATGAGATCATTTTGACTTGCATGGGAGAGGCCTCGCTGAATCGGAAAGTGCTGATCGATTGCCTGCCTCTGAGAGTAGTCGATCTTACCGGGGTATGACAAGTGGTCGTCCAGGATCATCCTGGCAAAAACGAAAAGTGCCCTCGAATGCCTGGACATGTTCAATGTCCTTTGCCTTCTTTAGCCAAAATCCTTAGTTTGCATCACTCAGAGATCTTTTGGCCACAGCCAAAGGTACCAGCAACTTTTCAAAACTTACCTAAGTTCTATCTCAGTCAAATTTTCACTTAATGATCTCAGGGGCTAAGACAAATTCTCTCAAAACAAAAGGAATCTGACTAGAAACAGCAAATACATCTTGAATATACATACCTTATCAGGGTATACCTTAATAAGGTATCTTTCGCAATGAAAGCTACTTTCATGATTCAAAGTTTTTCATGCATCGAAACAGAAAAATTCTTTTATTCCGGAAAGATCAGTCCCAAAGTAGGCTGGCAATCGATCCAAAAAGTCGTCCAGAGAAAACTCGATATGATAGAAGCAGCAAACTCACTTCTCGATTTGAAGGCGCCTCCGCAAAATCGCCTAGAAGCTCTACAAGGTGAGTTCAAAGGCTTCTATTCCATACGAATTAATAACCAATGGCGCATTGTTTTTAAGTGGCTCGACAACAGAGCTTACGACGTATTTATATGTGACTATCACTGAGGGCTCAACTATGCTACGCAAACCCACTCTTCCTGGAGAAGTACTTTTAGAAGAGTTTTTACTTCCCTTAGAGCTATCTCAAGCCACTCTTGCTAAGCATATGGAAGTTGACTATAAGGTGATCAATCGCATCGTCAACGGACGTTCTAGCGTGACACCAGACATAGCTTTTAGACTTAGCAAGGTTTTGAGAACAAGCCCAGAGTTCTGGCTCAATCTCCAACAAAAGCTTGATATTTATGAGACTCAGCAAAAACTGAAAGGACTAAAACTGAGGCCCATCAAAGCTTCCTAAAACCACCATCGCAAAAGTTTCCCAGTTTCTCACTTAAGCGCTGCTTTGTCGTAGACAGACTAAACTCATGAAGCTGAGATGTCCCGATGCTGCCAAGTCAAGCCAAAGGAATTTCCATCTGCATGAGTGGAAATTTCTACTTGGAGTGGTAATAGCATGTCTTTCAGAGTCAAAGATATAGCCTCAAATAGAAGCCTGTTTTTACCCTCGCTCACTTGGCAGTTAAACGTCCAGCACTTTGCCTGTATGCGAGTCCAATCTTTTCTTCGGAAGCATTGAGATCTACCCAATGAATCCACTTTAATTCCTGGACATTCAATAGCTCCCCTAGGCTGAAGAGACATTCGCTCCGGAGTTCCTTGAGACTTACATCCCTCAACGACTCTCTGTCCACACCACTCAGCGACGAATCTCTTGGATAGATTCGCTAGCCCGTAGAACACCCTCTTTCATATGAGCGAGGGGTTCGAGGCTTTCAGCGAAGATTTGGTAAAACCCATCCTGACATTCTCTCACCTCAGGATCCGTGGCAAGCTCTTCGCCCAGGAGGGCTTTGACCGCTTTTTGCAGCCTATCGAGGCTTTGTTCTAGCAATTGCGATCCTATGTGTATCGCATGCAAAGGATTATTCAAACGATGTGCCATGAGCGAAGCCATTTTAAAGCGAAGGTCTACCTCGAGACGCTGGGCATTTTCACTTGCTAGCTGCTCACGCTCAGGATCCAGGGCTAGATTTGCAGCTCGCACCTTTTCATTGTAGAGATTCTGGTCAGCGCCTTTGATACGACTCGCTAGAGCGATTGAGAGCAATATAAATTCTATAGTCGAACCAATCTGTAACGCTAACTCCGTACTGAGACTAGGAGGCAAAAGGCCTACTGTCTTGAGGGAGGTTGCCAAAACACTGAGGAGAAAAGCCCCCCATGCTAAGATAAACCAGTATGCAACATGTTCACGCCGTGTGAGCGAGTCTACGGTATAGATAAGGACACTTAATATAAGTGGGATGATGGAAAAAACTAAGAGAACAAAAGTCAACATGCATATCTCAAGCAGAAAATCAGCTATAAGAATGATTGGCAGATTTATGTTAAAGTACGAGTTCAGGACGTTTCTAAGCCTTGCCTGCGAGCCGACCAAACGCAGCGCAAACGCATGTGAGAGAAAGCAGCTGATCTGAGCTGCAATGAGAAGAGAGCGATCGACGAGATAGGGATCCAATCCACTCCATAGCCACATAGGCCCGATGCCGCTATAACAAAGCTGAAACACACAAAAGCTGATCAAAAATCCTGCATAACACAGGTAAGACCCTATGCCAGCTGCAATGCCGAGCAGGAGATTGTAGACCAAAATCGAGAGAAGTGCCCCAAAATAGAGGGCCACCGTGATCTCACTGTGCGGGTAGATAGCCTCTGTAATCTGACGAGTTCATACCAGAACCCGTTCTTCCTAGCCCCCTCACGATTTAAATACAGGAGAATTCTTACTAAAATATAAGATACATTCGCATTTAGCTTAGCAATTCAAAGCCGATCTTCCCGTTGTACTGTGATAGGATCAAAATTATGGCAAAAATTCTCGTTGTCGATGATTCCGATGCCTTGAGAGCGACGGTCGAAGACGTGTTGGTCGAAGCTGGACACGAGGTCGTCCTCGGTGCAGATGGCCACGAGGGTCTGTCCCTAGCCATAGAAACTAAGGGTCTCGACCTAATCATCACAGATTTTAACATGCCCGGTCTCGATGGAATAACAATGTGCCATGCGATTCGAGATAGGCTACCAGGGCACACGATTCCCATAGTGATGCTGACTACCGAGGGTCTTCAAGCCGTAAAAGAGATGGGGAAGGCTGTCGGCGTTGTCGCTTGGGTGATGAAACCTTATGAGAACGAAAAATTCATCTCTATCATAACAAAAATTCTCCAACGTGAAAAAAATAAGGCTGCATCCTAACGTACCAAGCCGGGTATAAACCTCGTCACATGTTGGTTAAATTGGCCATAAACCTGCCTCATACGCAAGGGCATGGTGATATAACGCCCTTCATTCCATAAAGCCAACTGATCTGAGAGTTGAGGACTGTTCAGCCATCCGTCTTGTCCTCCTTTGAGAACAAAGTAATTGGCATCTTCATCTGCTAAATCGCTGATGTGTCGCGCGCTAGCACCGTAGGTGACCGCGCTAGGTTCCGCCCGGAGAACATGACCATTTTTATAGAGCGTATCATTGGAACCTGACTCCCCATAGGTGGGGAGACGTAGCTTTCGTCCTAGCACAGGAATCAAACCTAAAGGGCTTTGCATCGTCTGGCGGTGAAGATCGCCCCAAGTTGGGTACTTTTGATGGAAAGGCTCTGCAGATGCAAGCCAAGCTTTGAGCGAGGCATCCAGGGCCGAGGGCGAAAGCTCTTCGAACCAGGGTTTAAGGAGGGCCTTCCATGCGTCGAAAGAGCTAAGAAAAGTACTCATTGTCTTCGATGCAGAATGTTTCTTCTGGTATTCGAGCCACGCTTGACTGAGTAGCTGTTCGAAGGCGGCAGCACCTCGGCTTTGACTTTCATAAGAACCATTCCACGATAAAAGATCGCTCCAAAGCTGACTTTGAGGAGCGAGCTGAGCTCTATTGCGCGTAAGATAGCTCTTGATGCGGTAGGACGACTCAGAATACACGTCTGTTTGAAGAGCCTTGAGATCATCGAGTCCAATCTGAGCTTTAGGACCAAGCAAAGCCAGCATCCGGTCGTGACGATCGCTCGGGGCAAAGGTAAAGGCGAGTGGAATCTTGGGATCTAGAAAAGGCTTGTTATTGGCTGAGGCGATGATGGGAATCTCTCTACCGTAAGTATAGGGAAGGCTAGTAGGTGCTAAGACTCCCTGGATCGAGTTATCGCGCGACTTGATCAGATCCAAAGTGTGACGAGGATCATTGAGCACAGGTTGACCGTAGGCGGGGATCATGCCGACTGACCCTTTTTTCTCGGCAAAGAGCATATTCATAGCCGAGACACGGTAATCTCGAAAGGCTGCATGAAAGCTCTTACCGTCCTTTGCACGACTGGCTGCGAGAAAGCTTCCGATCTCATCACTGGGGGCGTGACCCACCCACTGAAGGGCTGCCACATGCTTTTGGCGAGAGCGATCAAAGTAATCAAGATCCGTGAGGATCGGCCCAAAGGGCGTTTCTCGAATCGTAAGCTCTGTGTCAAACCACCAGCGTCTTTGGATCTTTTCCGTCCGAGTCTGAATCTGGTCCGAAGGCAAACCAGAGACATCGATCAGATGCGAACTGATCGCACGCATATTCGTCCCACCCCAAGCCAGATCGGGATTGCGCCCGATACCAAACAAAGGCAAGCCTGGCAGCATCATACCAACGACTTGATAGCTTGGAGCGCGGAGCCCAACGAGTAACCAAAAGTTAGGAAGAAAAATGCCCACGTGCGGATCATTTGCTATCAAGGCGGAACCACTGGCTGAGCGATCACCGCTGACGACAACTGAATTGCTGCCACTGCGCGTCCACTCTTGGAGAAGTTTGAGCATGGCTGGGTCTTGCTCACCCTGAAAACTCACGGAGTCGAGCCCTTTGTGATGTAAAAGCAGATCCAAGGCCTTCTCCCAGCCCTCGTCTTCGGAGAGTTTGAGAAAACGCAGATAGATTCCCCATGTTAAGTCTGAGCTTGCGAGCTTTCCGATTGTAAGAACATCTTGTTCCGTGAAAGTCTCGCGTGGCAAATCAAACAGCTTTTGCTCAAAAGTTGGCCTCGTTTGCTGCTCTATATACCAATTGAGACCACGTGTAAAATTCTGGAGCCAAAGTCGTGTGGCCTCTGGTGCTGCTTGCCAAGATGTCTCCGCAGCTTTACGGAAGTTTAAGATACGAATCCCATGATCGAAGGTTTTCAACTGCGGAATAGGTCCAGCAACTTCAGAGAGTCGCCCTTGCGCCATGATCCTCAAGACCTGCAGTTGACCTAGGCGCAGATGGGCATGCACAAGGCCGAGAGCAAAAGCTGCGTCCTGATCATCCTCCGCTTCGATGTATGGGACTGCGTGCTCATCCCAAAAGATATTTAATGGCTTTTGAACAGGGGCAGGCCCAGTCGGTATCATCGCCATACGGTCCCGAAAGCTCAATATTTCAGGACTCGCACGAAAGAGTGAACAGCTCGTGAGTCCTAACACAAAAAGCAGATGAGATAAAAGAGTGCGCAAGATTTAGCTCCGTTTCTACCAAAGCGAAACTTCTCCAACCCTGAAATTAAGGACATGCATTGACACATGACTTTTCGGGAGAGTAAAGCTTGATGCTATCACATGTCCCAGAAGGTACTTGAGTATTGTGCCCGACGTCGAGCACAAGCGATTTGCAAATTACGAAGACGTAAAATTTTTGAGATCTGTATGGCTTTTTAGGCCTATTTACGAGCTCATCACCTCAGCTCATGCGTCCCAAAAGCAAAGCTCCATGAGCTTACAATGGGTAGCTCCCTTGAGGTCTTCAAACGGTCGTAGGCCTTCGAAGGCAAAATCCTGATAGGCAACTTCGAAGCGAACGGAAAAGCCCAGTTTTTCTAGCAGACCTTGTGAACCGAGGCCGGTCGCCTCAGCCAGCACTCGCTTGTAGCCATGGTCTTTGGCTTTTTTTAGAACGTATTCAAGCAGCATCTGACTATAACCAGCTTGGCGTGAATGAGGAGCAGTTCCGAGCATATAAAGGTGTAAGGTATCATCGATCTCACCCTCTCGAAAGTCCTGATAGAGCTGATCGAGGTATTCGAGAATGGCGATAAGTGGCTTAAACTTCGGAGAAATCTTAGCAGCAGAGTACTGAGGAGCAGTCGTCAAAGGCTCGGAGATGAGAAAACACACAACCTCCTGCGCAGGCCGATGATACAGTACATAGGTCAAACCATCTTTCAGTGCTTTGTGACAAACCATGTGGGTGTAAGCTAGGTAGTCGATTGGAAATATACCTAAGTGCTTTGCCATCACCTCGCCTTCAGGAGCAGGAAAAGATGATTGAACACATTGAATAAGGCTATCTATGCAATCTGCGTCGAGCTTCTGAATAACAAATTCTTCCGGAAGAGCTGGACAGGGAAAAGGAATACTTGGAATAGGCATTATATTAGTCTCCAAAAAATCTTATATTGCTTGAGCAAAAGTCTTTTCATCCATTAAGTCTCTGACAAACAGATCGATGAGACGATGACTAACGCCGGGTACTGTGATGATATGAGCAATGTCCCCTTCGACAGCGAGCTTCCACTTGCGAACGAGACCTGCTGAAGGCCGCTGCAGTACGATAGTATTCGAATGGGGATTCGCCCAGCAAGGCCAAGCTAGTTTTTTGATTTCAGCTAGCCCGTACTGGGTCAGCGCCATCATGCTCTCGGCTCGCTTGCGAAAGCCCTCGACACCATGCGTCTGAAACGCCTGCCAAAGGATAAGGGGCGTAAGACCATTACGGGATCCAGAAATAGTCTGATCGAAGGATCCAATATACTCGACTTTACTCTCATGGGGGCCCAGGTGTGCCCCGCGCCTCGAAAGAAAGATTCCACAAGGTATAGGTGATCCAAAAAACTTGTGCCCCGAAACAGACATCGTGTCAATACCGTTGCGAAAGTCAAAGATCTCGCCCAAATCTAAGAAAGGCAGATAGCCCCCAAATTGAGCGGCATCGCAGTGCAGATGATAGTCTCTAATCTTGAGATCAGTCAACAGACTCTGTATCATTGCGATGCGATCGATCGCACCCTTCATTGTTGTGCCGATGTTTGCACAGATAATGAAAGGGTAGGCTTTCAAGCTCTTAGCAACCTGGTAAAAGTGAGAATAGGAGATCTCCCCTTGAGCTTGACTGTCGATCGCTACACACTTTAAACCAAGTAATTTTGCAATTTTAGCGATACTATAGTGAGTATCCCTGGAGCAGAGAACGACCGCATCCGGGTAGGTATTCCGACCTTGAGCTAAGGCTTTCAAATTGGATTCTGTACTTCCATTTGTCACATAGCCCCAAGGATCTTCGAGCGAAACCCACGAAGCAAAGGTGCGAATGACTTCTCTTTCTACTTCGCAGGTGTGTATCCCTGAATTACCAACAAAAGGGTCACCGAGATTGTTAATGACAAAGTTAAGAAAGGGAGCGAGGTTTTCATAATTGAAGTCATAAGCATTGGGATATCCCAGATAATGCTCTTGCTCCTTCTGAATCTGCTCATGCAAGCGATATAGCTGCTGGGTGAGTTCGGAATTCATGCATTTATCCTCCTTGCGAATGCTTTCGCGGGGAGGATTGTCGATCACAATTTAAGATTTTGAATAAAGTCGATATGAATATAAGATCAAGCTTAACAAAGGATTGAACTTTGTTTATTTCTCACTAGATTTTACTCTCATGAGGCCCAAAGCCTCGTTAGGCCTGTTAGAAAAACATACAGATCAAGAAAAAAAACCGTAAAGGACAGAAAACATTATGGGGACTTTACCGGATCCTAACTCTAGCGATCTATACCAGACGTCTTTTGAGGCAGACTGATCTGCATAATGGGTAGAAAAAATCTTCCCTAAGATACTAGAGAAAGTATTCGGAAACATTTTCTTCTGCCTTCTCAAGCTTAATCTGTTGACCAACCCTCACCTTGTGCACGAGAAATACTTGTGAATCAGCAAACACCAACTCAGTCTCAAGCGGAGAGCTTCTTGTAATCTGCTTTAGCTGTGCTGACATCTCTCTCAACTTCTCACCAGAAAATAGTATATTCCCCTTGATCACGACCTGAAAGCCATCTTCACTTCTCATACGCATAATGTTCACACCAAGATTACCTTTTGACGAAATTAGGGTCTTCTCGAGAAAGATACTATTATCTCTATCCAGAGCAATTTTATTGGATATCCAATGCTCATCTTATTCCATCTCTAAAACATTTAGGCTTTGCTTTTTGCTCAATAAAAACTTACTGAAATCAGATCCAATAAAATACTGAGCACCTTTCATACTGAGTGATTCGACCTGCGACAACGCTCTTGGCAACGGAATAAAGCGTAGTGGTTCGACGTTTTCACTTTTTCGAGACAGGCTCGACAAAACCGTGATAAGATTACACTTCTCAGAGAGTACATAGAGTTGCCCTTGAAATACACTCAAATCTGAAATATCACATTTACTTGAACTCGAAAAATTCCAAACACTTATTGGACGAAAATCGATGATATCAATAGAGTTTTCAAAACCTGAATCTACAGCTTCTTGTGGAAATTCGAGAGACAGAGAAGATTGCTTTTCAGCTTGGCTCGTTTCTTTCCCAAACTCTATCAGATAAGAAGGATACTTTTCTTTGCTAATCAAAATCCTTCCATTCCCTAGCAGGACCATACCCTCTCCGAGAGAGTTCTGTTCTATTTCTAAAGACAAAAGATCCTGTTGGTTTGCTTCAAATACGTCTTCAAATCGAGGTCGCACTACCCCGAGTACTTTGCCTAAATCAGAAGAAAGCTTGTATACAAGTACAGGATTCTCTTGCAAAATATAGATATTTCCCTGCGCATCTGTTGCAATAGCTTCCCAGTTTGTGAGTTTCGCTTTTTCATCACAAGCTTCTGAGCCTTGTGACCTACAGAAATCTTTGACCGCCTGAGCAAAATCCCCATAAAATTCGATGACTTTTCGATTGAAATCGTAAGCTTGCACCTGAGTCGACCTATCGGACAAAAGTAATAGTTTTTCCTCAGAAGCCCAAGCCGACCCTGACAGACCTGGCATCCCAACCTCAATCCCTTGGACAATGGTCAAGGACTTCCCAGAAAATTGAGAGTACCAATATCCATAGAGTCCTATGGCGATCATCCCTATAATAAGGATAAATCCTTCTGTCATCCTATGTCTCTTGCGGGCCACCACCTCACACACCCCCTTCGGACAGAAGGTTTACCCCGAGATAAAACTTGGAAAAGGAGGTTTGTGGCAGCTCCTCAAGATGAAGGCTTGGCAAGACAGGTGCGTCCGAAGCACTTTTGATCTCCAAGACATTTTCAGGTAATAAAACGTGGCAACGAGGGAAAGGATAGCCATTGAAAAAGGCTGTAGCCTCAATATGAGTATCAAGTGTGATGCGATAGTCTTCGATACGGTAGC
>JACCDP010483202.1_pt1 | contig 10662 bp, 8 predicted proteins | sample 7445841 | NCBI WGS metagenome assembly JACCDP01 (sample SAMN15323441, study PRJNA562643) | freshwater metagenome | isolation source: river surface water | place: USA:Blue River Watershed | collected 2017-08-17
GGCAAATACCTTGAGTAATCCGCTGCGCACCCAACCCAGCCAAGCCCAAGTCCAGTAATTCCAAATATCAACGCACCAACAAAGCCGGCCCAACTACCTGTAGGAATTGAATTAACCGCTGCCCAATCAACTGAATCAATAGTTAATGCAATGTAACCAAGAGTAAGAATTATTGTTGTAATTGTTAAGTAAATATGTAATCTCATAATTACTTTAAACCCTAAAACTCCACCAAAAATGGTTAATCCACCAGCAACTAAAAATCCTAAAACCTTTGCTAAATCCCCATCAATTCCACCAACACGATTAAAAACTGTCTCTGTCGCCAAGGTAGCAAGGGATACTAAAACCGTCTCCCAACCAACAAATATCAAATAAGATAAAAAGCCTGGAACGACATTTCCTTTAACCCCAAAAGCTGCCCGCGACAATGTCATTGTCGGAGCATTGGCTCTCTTGCCAGCAAGGGATGAAATACCAACTAAAAAGAATGAACCCACCGTTCCAATAACAGCTGCAATCGTTGCCTGCCAAAATGAGATCCCAAAGCCCAAGAAAAATGAACCATATGACAATGCCAAGAATGAAACATTTGCTGCCGCCCATGGCCAAAACAAAGAGCGAGCGCTTCCTGCTCGCTCTGACTCTTTAATGAAGTTAATGCTATTTAACTCAAGGCTTTGCATAGATACCAATCCTAGAAAATAAAAATCTAATTATCTTGGACGCTTGCGCCGCTCATTTGGACGAGGCCTTGATTTCTTCTTCTTTCCTCCACCACGAGATCTTGAATCTCCATAACCACCACGTGATCTGCCAGATCTCTCTGACTTCTCACCCTTGCCACCATCAACAGCCACAATTGGAATACCAGATGGCTCAATCGCACCAGTTATTTTCACCAAGTTTTGATCCATTGGACCAACCTTTGTTTCAACTAACTTAACGCCTGCTCTAGCAGCTAATCCACGCACACCCTTAACCTGCTTATGTGTTGAAAGTGTTACCACTGTTCCAACTGCACCAGCACGTGCTGTTCTTCCTGCTCTATGTAAATAATCTTTGTGATTTTCTGGAGCATCAACATGCACCACAAGTGACACATCGTCAACGTGAATACCACGCGCTGCAACATCGGTTGCAACCAGCGCATTTGTCTTTCCCGTCTTAAATCCCTCCAACACTCGAGATCTCTGCGCCTGTGTTTTACCGCCATGTAATGCACCAACAGCAACACCAGACTCATTCATTCTCTTAGCCAACTTATCTGCGCCATGCTTGGTTCTAACAAAGAAAATACTCTTACCCTTACGTGCCGCAATTGATGCCGTAATCGCATCTTTATGAGCCTGCTCCATCACCAACACATAGTGAATCATATTTCCAGCAGTAGATTTCTCATTAGCTAATGAGTGTGTAACTGGATTCTTTAAATACTTCTTAACCAAGCTATCTACATCTCTATCTAATGTGGCACTAAATAACATTCTCTGTCCACCAGGCTTGGTCTGATCCAAGATCTTCTTAACATCTGGCAAGAAACCCATATCTGCCATTTGATCTGCTTCATCCAAGATAGTTATCTGGACATCATCTAACTTAATATGCTTCTTATTTATTAAATCAATTAATCTTCCAGGTGTAGCCACAACAATCGGCACACCACGCTTCAACGCTTGAATTTGCTTTGAATAAGAAAGCCCACCTGCTACTACTTGTGAATTTAAATTAACTGTCCGTGATAGCGGCGCAATAACATCACTAATCTGCATCGCAAGCTCGCGAGTCGGTGACAACACCAATCCCAGTGGCTTCATCGGAGCCGCTGTCTTACCAGCCAACCTTGTCATCAAAGCCAAACCAAAAGCTAAAGTTTTTCCAGAGCCAGTCTGCCCTCTACCTAAAATATCTTTTCCAGAGATCGCATCCGGCAACGTAGCCTTTTGAATCGGAAACGGCTTCTCTATTCCAGCACCCATCAACGCCTTAACTAGCGCAGGATTAACACCTAATTCTTTAAATGACATAAATCAACCAATCGAGACATGATGCGTGTCTCGGTGGTGATTGGAGATTAAGACTCGCAAAGTATTTGAAAGTACAAATACTGGGGGGAATTACTCGCTAATTGTAGCGGAAGATTATGATTTTATAAATTCGTAAGCGTCATTTACCATATTGTCTAAATTTAACTTGGGCTTCCATCCAAGGATCTCTTTAGCTTTATCAATTTCAGCAACTAATATTTCTGGATCTCCGTCACGTCTTGGGCCAATTTCATATGGGATTTCACGACCACATACTTTTTTAGCAGTATTCAATATCTCAAGAACGGAACTACCGGTTCCACTTCCCAAATTTATGCTCATATTTTCTTTAGCCTCTATCTTTTCCAAACTTGAAATATGAGCTTCTGCAAGATCAACTACATGTACGTAATCTCTTATGCAAGTTCCATCAGGAGTACCCCAGTCGTCGCCAAAAACTATTACTGGTTTATCTTTTGTCGCCTTCAATACATTTGGAATTAAATGCGTCTCAGGATTGTGCCGTTCTCCAATAATTTTATTTTCGATTCTATAAGCCCCTGCCACATTGAAATATCTAAGAGAAATAGCACCAAAATTAAATTCTCGAGTTGAAGTATTTAGAAATTCTTCGACAGCGATCTTGGTTTCGCCATAAGGATTCATTGGGCTTGGTTTGGTTGTTTCTGGTATTACCTTCATTATTGGATTCCCATATGTAGCCGCAGAGGAGGAAAAAACAAATTTAGAGATTTTGTTTTTCTTAACTGCTTGAATTAGTGATTTACTTCCTTCTAGATTATTAAGCCAGTACAAATCCGGTTTATTAACTGATTCACCAACAAGTGATCTTCCTGCGAAATGAATTACCGCATCACAGTTTTTGGATACCTTGGCCACCTCATCTGTATCCAATATATTTAACTCTACAAAATTCACGTCTTTATCAATTGCCTCAAAATTGCCTGTCGATAAATCATCAATACCTGTTACTTCGTATCCTTTTTCTATTAGCATTTTTGAAGTGATAGAACCAATATACCCAGCACATCCAGTTACTAAAACTCTCATAAATTAGAGACCCATAATTCCGGCTTGTTTATCAAAATCTGGAACTTGAGCGCGCACCTGTGTAAATGTACCAATTGCAAGTATCTGGCCACCATCCATATAAATTACTTTATCGGCGTTACGGATTGAAGATAATCTATGCGCAATCATAATTACTGTACATTTTCCTTTTAACTTATTTATAGATTCAGCTATTCGAAGTTCAGTTTCACCATCCAGTGCGCTAGTAGCTTCATCTAAAACTAAAAGGTGGGGATCAGTTATTAATGCTCTTGCTATCCCAAGTCTCTGACGCTGCCCGCCACTTAAACTCGCCCCGCGTTCCCCAACCTCTGTATGCACTCCATTTGGAAGAGAATTCACAAAATCGTTCAGCGATGCTGTATCTAATGCAAAAGTAATTGAGTTATCTGGTACAGATTTTGAATCATAACCAAGTGTTAAATTTTCTCTTATGGTTTTGTTAATGACAAAAACATCCTGTGGAACATATGCTATTGCACCATCCCATTTTTGAATGGCCCTTTGTGGGGTTTCACCAGATATTGTCACCGAACCAGAATCAGGATTTATTAATCCTAGAATAATGTCAACGAGAGTAGTCTTTCCGGAACCAGATGCACCCACTATGGCAACGCTCTCACCCTTGTTGATTTCTAATGAGATGTTTTTTAATGAAAATCCAGAACTTTCATATTTTAAATTTAAATTTTCTACTTTAACTATGGGTTCAAACTGAGCGTGCGTATTATTAAATTCAACCGTATTGCTTGAATTAAACGGAAAATTTTCTAGGTGTTTAACGAAATTTATAGTCGGAAGCCCAGTTCCAATACCGGTTTTTATTTGAAGTAAACCTTGCTGAATTCGCAAGGCGGCTGGTGCAATTCGAGAACCAGCAGCTAGAAATATGGAAAGAGTCGCAATTGCATGAAATGCATCTTGCATGATGAACTGAAATGCTGTTATCCCGAGCGTACCTAAAAGCAATGCCGATTCAACTACATATTTGCTGATATTGGGCATTAATGTTCGATCTGCTTGAGTTCTAGATTTCTTTTGCTGTATTTGCCCAACGTAATCTGCGTAAAAAGGTCGGCGGTTCTTGATAACTGACTCCCTATAAGAGGATAAAACTTCCAATAGTTTTTCATTTTCTTCTATTGAGTAAAGCCGTTCTTTTTCACCTATTTGCTGAGCTTGTTTATGCATTGCTCTGTAAAGAATTAAAACAACTGCTGAGAAAAACAATCCAGATGTTAATGCTATTGCTGGATTTATTACAACCAAAGCAACTAAAAGAATTATAAATAAAGAAAAATCGGCAATCAGAGCAATGCTCAAACCAAGCACAGAAAGTATCAAAGCATTTACGCCGGTTGTAACTTTATATATAACATCTTGATTTGAAAGCTTTTGAATCTCTAATAGGGGCATACTCAATAAACTCTGAATCGCCTTTTTTGAAATATCTGAACATTTTCTACCTAAGAAATATAGAGTTCTTTTCATTAAGAATAGTGAAACTAGGGTTTTCGTTACTAATAGTGAAACAGCCACGACTCCAAGTATTGCTACCTGTTTTTGTAGAGTGAAATTTTCTAAGTTAACAAATTCCAGAAAGGAACTAACGCGGGTTCCTGGAGTTCTAGAAGATATTCCGTTAACCGACAATGCACCCACTATTCCAATTAACGCAACGCCAATTAGGTCTAAAATATTTAATAGAATTTGCGTTATGGTTTGAATTCCTAAAAGGATACGATCCCTCTTGCTTATCATCGAAAGAATACGATAGATATTATTTGTTTTCATATACTTCAATTAATTTCTACTTTCGACTGTTTTGCAAGAGATATAAGTGTATCTGTTAAAGCCTTATTCCTGACTTCCCAATTATAGTTTTTTACTGCGTATTCAGCTATTTGCTCAGGGGTTTCTCGAATTTTATCTAGAAAACTTCTAATGTCATTTGCTTCAAAATTTTGATCTAATACTTTTATCCAGGGCAAATTTGTATTTTGTGAACCTATGGAATTTGTACTAATCACTATTGGTAAACCTGCAGCCTGCGCTTCATATAGAACAAGGGCATCCGCCTCGCCATTTGAAAAAAGAAAAAGCCCAGAAAATTCACATAAATTTTCTTCAAGAAATTGCCTGGTTACTGGACCTATAAAAATATCCCGTAAATTGGAAGAATTTTGAATTTCAATTAAAACGCGTTGGTCAACAATCGGACCAGCAAAAATAACATCGATTCCAGAATTGGATAATTTTTTCCATATTTCATATTGATATTTTCTTTTTTCAACTTTCCCCAAATAAAGTAGAGGTTTGATGCGATTACTTCCTATTTTTGGCCTAAAAGAAGTACCGTTTGGGCTAATTATCAGTGAATTTTTAGGTAAATATTTTTCATATATTTCTAGAATTGCAGGAGACAAACAAATTATTTTTTCTGATTTTTTCATTCCGGTTAATATATTTTTATAAGACTTATCCCATTGATTCTCTATGGCACCAAGGCCATAATGAGAAACTGTGACAAATTTTGTGACCGGGAAATAAATGGGAATTTTGTTGCAGTCTCTATCCGAGTGATTTAGAATTACGTGAAAATTTAATTTACTGGCTTTTTTCCATGTTCTAGGTTTTTGGGAATTTAATAACCAAACATTGAATCCGTTAGACTCATAAATATTTATCGTTTCACTAATTATCGTTTCAACTGCCCCCCAACCCAAAGTTGGGATTTGTACTTGACCTGGGGCGATTATCAATAAATTGAAGCTCTTGTTGGTATTTTTAGAGATCAATTCAAATTGATCACAGTTTACAAAAAATCCATATCTGTTTAGTTCTCGTTTAAGTTTACTTACAATTCTTTTAATCATGCTTTATTTTTCGTAGATCATCTGCGTTTTTTTCAACTGTAAATATTATTGGTTTAAATCTTTTCAGATACTTGTACGGCCTATAACCGCTATATCTGCTTGAAAGCACTGTTGCATTCTTTGTTGCATAAAAATGATTCAGGTGGCTTTCATCATGCCACTTTGCAATTATGTTTTTACTGTAATCCTGATCCGTATTGAGATCCAACTCTCTACACATGTTTAAAAAATGGTTTTTTTCTCCAAACCAGATTGCACCATGTACATATTTTTTCCTTTTTTTTGGCGGAACAAAAGCTGTCGAATTTTTGGAGTGCTCCCAAGAGCCAATCCCTTTAGAACCTTCTTTAAATTTGGTTAGGTAGGGTCCAAGCAATCGTGGATACCTGATTAAATCAAAAAACCATCTCATCCCTGAATTTCTTGTAAACCCTGGGTGGGCTACGAATGCCAAACCACCTATCCAGTTTGTTGGATTTAATTCAGATCCGAAATCCGCAATAATTTCCATATCACTATCTATGTACATTAGAACATCTTCCATAAATTCATTTCTTACATTATTAATGAATTTAAACCTAAATAATGTTGCTTCAGGCCAACCATATCCGTCAATAAGGTGAGTTTTTAACTGTATCCGCTTTAAATTTAATTTTGCCCAATTTTCAGCTTCTATTTTTTTGTTTGTAAATAAATGAATTGTCACACTTTCACTTTCAAGAAATGCGTGTTTTTCTAAATCAAGACTGCATCTTTTCCATAATTCAATGTATTTATTTGTTGCCACCATGCAGATACCGACTGAACGTATTGCCGGAGATAATTTATCATTCGTAGCCACTTACATATTGTATCCTGACGTCAAATCCACCTCTGGATGATTTAATCTGAGATAATTAAATATGGTTTCAGTTAGTTACTTACTCCCGATAAAAAATGGCGATATCTATCTGAGCGGTATTTTTGAATATTTAGAACGTAATTATAATAAGGTAGATCAAATAGTTTTTGTAAATGACGCAAGTACTGACAATACTTCAAAATCCCTAAAAGCTTTTGCAGATCTACATAGCGACTGGAATATTAAAATCATAGATGGTCCGGGGATGGGAATTATTAAGGCTTTAAATCTTGGCGTAGATCAATGTGACAACAAATGGATAGCAAGATTTGATGTCGACGACAATTATGTAGACGGAAGAATTGATATACAACGGCCCTTTTTGAAAGAAGATGTTGCAGCTGTATTTTGTGATTATGAGCTTCATTTTCCCAACGGTCGCAGTGCTGGCTTTATTCCCTCTCCAGTTAAAAATACATCTGTAATTTTATCTCTACCGTTTTCGCAACAAACACCTCATCCAGGCGTCATTTTTAATAAACATAAATTCCTACAAGTAGGTTCATATTCTGAAAATGATTTTCCTATTGAGGATTTGGGGTTATGGCTCCGGTTAGCAACCGTTGGCGAATTATTATCTGTGCCTGAAATTCTTTTAAACTACCGAGTGTCAAATTCAGGAACAATAGGCACTAAGAGGAAATTGGCCAGAGAGAAACTCAATGAACTTACTTCTGATCTTGAACCTATTTGGTCTGGAATAAAAAACAATATATTTGCTATTCCAGATTTATATAAAGAATTAGATGCATTTCCAAGATCATTCGAAAGAAAATTGCTTTTCTTTCGAAATGTAAAATACTGGCGGCGTCGAGGTTATTTAATTCCTAATGTTACAAAGCATGAAAACATTTCTATGCTATTTTTGGTCTTTTCCAATTTAAACAAGTTTGCAACTCTTATATATTTCCAGATTCTTCGAAAAATTTATCGAAGTAAAATCAAGTCTCCCAAATAGATTTTCTTTTTATCCAACTTGAAGGTAACAAGTTAGTTGAATATTTAATTTTTTTGTTCCAAGGTTCGGGTGCATAAACAAATTCAGAATTATTAGAGATGAATGCTCCCCACCATGAAAAAGTTGAGTTTCCCGTTATATGACCGGAGCATTTCGAATACAAAACAAGGCTCTCTAGATCGTTTAGCTTTTTTTCATAATCTACAAAATAAAGATGTCCGAAATATTTACTTTTTGAGAATAATTCTTCAATTTTTTGTATTTCATTACTAAAAATCCAAAATTTTTGATTTGGTTTATTCTGAAGAATGTCTTCAAAAATTAACTCGTAATATTCTTTTGAGAGTAGGCCATAAAGATCTTCTAGCTTTATGTAATCTCCACGACGGATATGTACTCCTACCGGTTTTTCAATTTGGATTTGAGTTGATAACTCCGAAGCTGTGATTGATAATTGAATTCCACTTAGTATAGAGGAAATGATATTCCTACTGTAACTTGCGAAAAATGAGCTTTGAAAGTAGCCACGCAGTTCTTTGGTTGAGTTCAATAATTGTATTTCATCTATCTCAGCCAGGTTTTGTAAGTCTTGAACTCTGCGTATTGAAGAATAAAACTTTGATAATTTGATTAATTTTCTATCAATTCTCCAGAGAAATCTTAGATACTTGAAATACAAAAGTTTATTTTCAAAAATCTCATTTTGTGTTGAAACTGTATTCAATAGATGATTTTTTTTCTTGTTTTCATAATTTGTTAGGGGTAACTTAAATTTTAGAGTTTTACCAAATGTTTTTGCAAAATAATTACCCGCTGAGATTTGGAATAATTGATTTCCTAAACCACCGTCTAATTGGATTAAGAGATCGTTTTTTTTCATTTTACTAAATCAAACTACACATAAAGGAAAAGATGTTTAAATCCAATGATGCATTTGTTTGTAATCTGTTTCGAGCAATTTGAATATTATCTAAATTTTTTAAGTTTAAATTATTGAATCCACTTCCTAATGCCAATTCCAATAGAGCTCCGTCTAGAAAATCTTTCACTAATCTTGAAGAACGAGCCTTTTGTTCTTTTTCTAATTCCTTAACAGCCTTACTGCCACCAGTTGCCAAACGACTTCCAGTTGTTCCATACGATTCTTTTAATTTAATGATTTCTTCTTCATCTCTCGTATCCGACTCTTTTTTTACTTGTTCTTTCGCCATTTCCAACAATGTGTTTGCTGCTTCTAGAGCTGAAGCTAGATCTAATACCGTGGAGGGTATATTCAGAATTTTTTTCCTAGTTTCACGAGCTTCTTTATTCGTCGCTAAATACCTAGCCCTACCAACATGTCCTTGTGCAGCAGAGGATGCAAACTCCGCTAATTCAGGATCTATCCCATCTATTTCAATCAATAGTTTTGCAACCGCTTTGATTGATGGTGTTCTTAAAATTAAATGACGACATCTTGATCTAATGGTTGGCAAAACATCGGTGAGTGTAGGTGCGCAAAGCAACCAAACAGTTCTTGCTCCTGGTTCTTCGATTACTTTAAGCAATGCATTCGCAGCAGATTCAGTTAATCGATCAGCATCCTCGATAACAACCACGCGATAATTTCCAACAAATGGTGACCATGAGGTTCTAGTAATTAATTCTCTAACCTCATCAACCTTTATTGATAATCCCTCTGTTTTAATTAATTCAATATCAGCATGAGATCCATCTTTAACTGTTAGGCAATTTGTACAAACACCGCATCCACCTTTTTCGCAAAGTAATGCGGCCGCAAATGAAATTGCTGCATTTGATCTGCCAGATCCTGGTGGGCCAGTGAATAACCACGAGTGGGTCATGCCCTGAGTGTTGTTTGCAGAATCTTTTGAGGCAGCAACTGCATCTTTTAACGTTGCAATAACCGCTTCTTGATCAATCAGGTCATCAAATACTGAACTCATGATTTTATATTTTTCTTTAATTGAGGAAGTGTTGCAACTCGTTCGACAATAGCTGAATGGATTTGCTCAATTGTTAATCTGCCATCAATCACTAAGTAGCGCTCTGGATCCACTTGGGCCATATTTAAGTACTCTTGGCGAACGCGTTCATGAAAAGCCAATGGTTCTGATTCAAGGCGATCTGTTGAGTGCAATCTACCCAAACCAATCTCTGCAGGTAAATCCAAAATAATTGTAAGAGATGGTGTTAATGATTCAGTTGCCCAACGGGAAATTCGTGCAACCTCTGCTGGAAGTAAAACACGTCCGGCACCTTGGTAGGCAATTGATGAATCGATGTAACGATCTGTAATTACAACATCTCCACGATCTAATGCCGGTCTTACGACTGAAAATACATGGTGCGCGCGATCTGCTGCATACATAAGTGCTTCAGATCTTGGACTAATAACGCCAGTGTTGTTATCTAACAAAATTTGTCTAATTTGATTACCAAGTGTTGTGCCGCCAGGTTCGCGCGTAAGAACAACGGTTTCACCTTGTTTTTCCAGCCAATCCTTTAATAATTTAGTTTGGGTTGATTTACCTGCGCCTTCGCCACCTTCAAATGAGATAAATAATCCCTTAGTTACATTTCCAGTAATGGCACCTAACTCACCGCGAAGTGCAGATAGAACATCTGACCAAAGCGAAACATTTGGACGATCGCGCATTTGCCGATAGGAAATAATTCCAACTAATAAACCAATTACTCCGGCTGCAAACATAGTGAATGCGGCACCGTTGTAGGTAACTGAGGTAGTTCTAAAGGAGAATGTGTGTTTACCAATTGCAGCAGCAATTATTGGTGCAATTGCTAAAA
>JACCDP011539002.1_pt1 | contig 10662 bp, 13 predicted proteins | sample 7445841 | NCBI WGS metagenome assembly JACCDP01 (sample SAMN15323441, study PRJNA562643) | freshwater metagenome | isolation source: river surface water | place: USA:Blue River Watershed | collected 2017-08-17
CGGCTTTGACATGTGCAAAGTTCACAAGTTCTTTACCATTCCTGCTAAACTGATCAACCCTGCCGTCTGGATGCACAATAGTGATAACACGAACTCCATCCAACTTGACTTCGACCAGTTTCTTTCCTGTAACTTTGCCCTCGTGATTAGCACTATCATGAGCAAGTTGACAGCCAAACACAGGCACGCTATAGCCAGGATAGTCACGCTCTACCACCTTGTTAATAGTTTTTTCACTAACACCGCAGCGTAGGTCCTTGATAAGGATACGACGGTACCACCCATTCCATTGTTCCTGTGTACTAGCCAGCATCATGTGGTTAAGCATGTAACGAGCCATGTTGCCGGTGACTTGTCTGGTAACAAAGCCCGTGATAGCCAAGGCAAAGGTATCCCAGTTCATACCATGGTCACTGGTTAGTTGATCAGTGGCCTTCTTTTCTGGCACTTGCTTGATACCAAAGGTGATCATGGGATCCAGTGCCAAGCGACAACCCTCAAAGAATTCGGCGTTGCCTGCTTGGGCTTGAGCCTCAATGATCTGCTCCTTGTTAGTACGCAGATTATGGGTTTCCAATGCTGAGATAACTTGCCAGGGTTGGTCCATGTTTATACTCTGTTAATAGATTGTTCTAGGCTCAAACGCACATCTTTCTTTGGTATCAGAAATTCTGCTTGAGTGTAAGGATTACAGTCACCTCGCATCTCAACAGTGTAAGTGAGACGATTTACTCTCAAGACTTTTCCGATTTTGACAATTTTTTTGTCACCTTTGCTAAGGTCATATTTTTTCCAAACTTGTATTCCTGCCTTATGCCCGGCTGGCATGCGTCTGAAAGATAAACGAGTATAAAATTGGTATCGTTGGGTAACTACTACGATGTCACCTTTTTTAATAGGATTGTCAACAGTCTTAACCATAGTATTCTCCAATTAATGTACTAAACCAAAACGCCGAGCGCACACTGGGCCATAGCCTAATTCAGTGCTACGACTATCTTTGAGACCGTGATTGCAAAAACTACAAGCACCAGTTAGACGCCCATACTTGCCAGCAGTAGCCTCGGGCTCTGCTGCAAACTCTTGTACCAATGCTAACACATCAGCACCAGCTTGTCTAGTAGCATGGAAGTCACCGTTGACGTCAATACGACCAAAGTACTTGTTGGCACCAAACGGGCCACCGTCTGTTACAAGAATTTGGCCAGCGTACTTGCTAGCGGGACCTGCACGACCAAACGCAACAGGCTGACCCTCTGCTGACTGTAACTTAACTCGAATACGCTTAAGGGTTTTACCAGCACGATCAAACATGTCTTGAATGCGCTGAACGTTGACTTGTACAGCGGCAGCGGGTGCCGGGGCAGGATTAGTAACACGCTGAGTAAGCGTATCAACCCATGCTAACTGCTTGTCGCTGAGACGACCAAAACGATAGAAGTTGCTGACTAAGCTGCCAGCAAACTCTGCATCACGAGCAGACATCGCGCTCATAGCATCACGCAGAGCTTGCACTTGGGGTTCCTGAGCAGCGTCAGGGCTAACAACACGAGGAGCACGATAAAAACCTTTGTATGCCATTTTGATCTCCGTTGTTTCAGTGTACCGTTAGTATAACATAAATCAATAACCCTGTCAAGCGTAGGGTTAATGCGTGTTTAGTGCTGGAGCACATGAATTTACAATTTCGCGCTCTGCGGCATGTGCGGACTTGCGTCCACGTACAATGTCAACTAGCAACATGACGTGAGCGTCAGTGCCATGAGTGCGAATACTGTTGCACAAAGCCCACGACTTATTCTCAGTTACAGCACGACGAACATGCTTTTGCCAACGTATTTTGAGAGCACGTTTGACTTCGCTACCACATACTGTGATGCCAACATAGTGCTCATTGGTGACAACATTCACTATCATGTATAGTGCATGTTTGGTGTCTTGCCTGCGTTTACGAGTGCGTTTTTCCATACTCGTAGTATAGCAAAAACGGGTAACCCTGTCAAGTTTCGGGCTTTTGTGGCGCAAAAACCACAGTTTGTGACGGGATTTTCAGCAGAATTTTGTGGTTTTTGCGCCACAAATCTGCTGAAATTTCAAGCACTAGTGCAAGGTGCGATTTGGCGATGTAAGCTCGTTGATACCAAAGATTTCCAGGATTTCCGCCACAGTTTCGCTGGGGTTTTCAAAGCCGCTAGCTGGCCCAAACACAGTTTTAAGATTGCCGTCTTTGTCAATCAAAAAGCCCACATCAGTATCTTCGATGTCCAAGCTATCTACTTCTTCGAGTTCCTTACTGGTGTAATCCTCTGGGTTTGGGTGTACTTGATCTTGTTTTGACATTTGGAACTCCGTTTAGGTTATATGGATATTTACTCAAATTTACCAGGATGATTATCAAGTCTGTTTATTTGAAAAGGATCAAACTCATTAAAATTGTTTGTCCCACAAACCCCAAACACACTGTGGCAATGTACAAATAGTTTCTTTCAAACAAGCTCTTGAAAAAGATTGCTATGAGTCCGCCCCAAATAAACAACATGATATCCACTGGTGGCATACGATCACTTTGATGTGTAAGTACGGCCAGCAGAGTCGGTACACTGCTCAAGTGTAGCATGACTATGGTTAACCATCCTAGTGTATGAGCACTGACATTGACCAAGTGATCTTTGATAAACATCAGTATCATGCCAGGGATATTCAAAAATGATTCTAGTGCTCGTGTTACTGGACCTACATCTTGATTCATATCAGTTCCTTATTTGTAAAAAATGTGACGACCAATTTGGGTAATACGTTCTTTCTTCCATCCAGGTCTGACATAGTCTGCATGATAGTATAAAGCACTAGTCAAACTTGGTAAACGGAATCCTTCTAATAAAACCTTTTTAGCCACCTCCATGCTTTCATTGTACACAGACTTGTTGATGATCCTACTGGTACTTTCGCGGTCACAGTACCAGCTGAACTGACAAACTACTCGTTCATAGATCACGTTCTTTTGATAAATTACCTGGCAAATGTCATCAGGAAATCCACGAGCTTCGGCACGATTAATGGTAACCTGTGCTACAGCTACTTTGCCTTCAAATGGCTCGTTACCGGCTTCGAAATAAATGTTTCTAGCCAGGCATGCAAGTTGCCGTTCGCGATATTGAGCAGTGATTTCGTTGCCCACTGTGGCTTCAATTTGCTGATACTTTTTGTTTAGAACCCAATTGAACATGTTAAAACAACCATAGAGACCAACGGCCATTAACACTATGGCCACGACGTGAATTATATACCGTTGGATACCAATCTCCTTCTTGGCGGTATCTGTGTATAAATTTTCCATAATCATCTCCTTTCTGAGGACACGAAGTCCTTAGTATACTAGTTTTGAAACTAAATTACAACTAATTTGAGTATATGAATCTGCGTTGCAGGATTACCCAGCTGGTGGGCAGCAGTTATCGATAGATCTTTGTGCTAGAACTTGTTGACCATATGCATCGGTGTCTAATCTAGTATTAGGCGTCACACCGAGTAATTCTAAGAGTTTTAAATTTTTTCCTTCTAAAATAGCAGCACGTATGGCTTCACCGTAGACATCATTGGTGGTTAATGCTATGATAAAATCTGCATAACCCAGTGCCCTGGGATCCTCGTGCATGGTATGTAGACTTTGTACAAAAGCCAATAAACTGTCTACAGAGCCGGTGTTTTCAGTGATGTCGATTCTTGCAGCAATGAGATTTCGTTTTTCAGTGATGATCTTGTTGGCTACACCATTGAAGTTTTCATTTAGTATGAAAACTTCTTTGGCCAATGTTTCACTGGTGGGATTATTAAATGCTGCTGCGGCTGCTGTAATAGCAGCAGCATTGGCTACATCATCGCCGGGATTGGCAATGGCGTTGTTAAGTGCAGTTTGTAAAGCCTGACCTTGTGGTGTGGCAAGAACACGCTGTTGACTGGCAGTCATATTAAGTATTCTATCAGTGAAACCAATGCCCGCAGCAACACCAATCACATCTGCCAGAGTTGGATTACCAAAAATGCCGCTGCCAGAACCTACTTTGGATTTAACTTCAGCAGGGTCTACAAAATAATCATTCCAGGCATTGCGATCAGTGTTGGCAGCATTTAGCAAAGGCACAACAGGTTGACTGATCTGTTGCAGAGTTCGGCCTAGTTCTGGAAATGTTGCAACCAACGGACTGGTACCTATTGCCACAGCAGCTTTGTCGATTTCAGTTTTGAAATCTTTAAGAACATCGCTGAGTTTGTTAACAGTGCCTTGAAATCCAGTTTGTTCAACAATTGCAGCAATTTGCTCTTTGGGTATTGAATCTAATGCTTGTGTGATCAAAGCATCATTGCCGGCCACAAGTTCAGTGACATTGGTGATTCCCACTTCGTTCAGGGCCGCTAACACTGGTTCCCCAAATCCTTGATTAATTAAGTTTTCTGCAAAGCCAGCTGGTGTTGCAGCTTTTGCCAAATCTGTGGGATCCAGCATAGTGCCTAGTTTTTCAAAGTTAGCGAAAAAAGTTTTTGCATCATTGGTTATTTGACTGATTCCACCAGTAATGGTATCTGTGATACTTTTAAAATTAATTCCTAGATCACCTGCAGGTAGATTCAATGATTGCGCTTGACCAAGAGCTGAACAAATATCATATGATCCTTCACAGAAACTGTTGGCTGCTGCCGCAGTTTCCATGATACCGGTTACTTCGTTGCTGAATAATTGTTGAGCCTGGCCTAAACATCCGCCCACCACGTTGTCGGTATTGATACCAAGTTCACCTAAAGATGAGGCTGTGATCCCTGAAGCAATGCCCGACAAACCACCGGGTAAACTGCCTAGTGCTGATTGTACCAATGGTCCACACGCACTTAACGCAGTTTGACATAATCCACTAACACCACCAGTGATAAATCCTTGACAAGCAGCAGCGAAAGGAGCAGGAATAGCTAGTCCTAGTCCTGCTAATCCGCCCGACGCCACAATGGCCAACAGTGTGGTTAATCCACCAAGATCACTTCTGCGAGCCGCTGGTTTGTTTTTTATAACAACCTTGGGATCCGCAGGCAGGATCTTTTTGATGATATTAATTACACCGCCGGCTTTCATAGCTGATTATTCTTCTGCTGTGGTGATTGATATATAGTGCTCACGCATCTTGCTGTGTGTAGTGCAAGTGGTAACCACATGATGGGCCTTGTATGTCAGGGATTCTTGGTCCGGATCTAGACCAAACATGGCCTGAATTAAACCAATACCGTCAGGACTGGTTACCACCACACAAGGTTTTTTGAGATCATACACATAGTCGTCGATGTGTACTAGTTCGCCTACAATTTCATCTCCGCTGATCAATTTTAAATTGATAATGTCGCCTACTCGATATTTGGTTTTTTCTACCAGCATTAGTTGCCCCTTAGTACTCGAAAATCATCTTCTGTTAGATTTGCTAGGCCGTTGTAACCACCTTCCACAAACAGTTCACCATCGCGGTAAATTTGTGGCACAGTTCTATGTCCACGATCAACAAGAAATTGTCTGGCTGATTGCACTAGGTCCACACGAACTTCTTCAAAGGCTACATCTTTGAGTTTAAGCAGTGCTTTGGCTTTGTCACAAAATTGACAATTTGATTTACTATAAATTGTTAACATCAAGTCCTCTCTACTTCTATAACAATACTTTTATCATTGATTAATTCATCGGCCACACTGGCCAGGGCATCCAATACATCATCACTGACCATGGGTGATTCTAACTCTTCGGTATTTTTAACTAACTTGCTCAGTCTTATTACTATCAGTTCTTCATGTATCTTGGGCATGGATCTACCTTAAATATCAGGCAGTGCAGCGTGATCAATCACTTCTGACATTACACCAATCACATAATTGGTACTTTCAGACTCCTGCAAAGCCGTTTGTTTTTTATTTATATTGACATGTTTGTTGAACCAAGGAATAGGACTGCTCTTAGGATGCTCTTCCGAATAACGAACTCCAATGTCTCTAAGACGTGAAAACGCAGTATAATCAACAAAATCACGCAAAATTTGACTGTTTAGACCAATGACTACACCCTTTTTAAACAAATAATCAGCCCAGGCTTTTTCTTCTGCTATGACTTCCATATACATGTTGTAGACTTCGCTACGACACTCTTCGGCTGCTGCTGCAAATCTATCATCTTCTTTAACTACTTGGTTAATGATCCAAGCAGTCCATTCGGCATGTAAGATTTCATCCTGCAGAATTAGTGCAATGATATTACCATTGCCAATGAATATGCGATTTTCCACCATGGCCAAACTGGTAGCAAAACTAACCATGAACCTCAGGGCTTCTAGTGCATAGCTGGCATTTAAAGCTAGCCAAATTGCCTTAACGTGTTCCTTCTCACTTACCCGCTCAGGGTTGACTTCTTTGAGACTGTTTAGACGATGTAGTTCATCATAGTATCTACCAACACTGGCTGCCATTTCAACAATTTCTTGTGTGTTATGAATCTTGTTGAATTCTTCTTTGGGCACTCCATAGATATTGCGTATGATATGACTATAGCTTTTGCTGTGAATATTGGTTTCAAAAAATCCCCAGTTATTAACTAGAGCTTCAAGTTCAGGAATACTGATCACTGGCGAAAAAATCTGCCCTGGTGCTCGACCTTGAATACTGTCTAGGGCAGTTTGACGCAGCAGATTACTGGTAAAAATATGTCGTACAGCATCGCTGGCTTCTTTGAAATCGATTTTGTCTTTGGTCAGTGTGACTTCTTCAGGAACCCAAAAGAATCCCCGAGCAGTTTCTTCGAATCGTTGAATTTTAGGATATTTGACTTCTTCAAATCTTTGCACAGTAACAGGACCTTCGGGATCCAGAAACATATGGCGTGTAAGATAGTTAGTGGGTTTTTGAAGATTATATTGTGCGATACTCATAGTACACAGGCCTCGCAATTTTCTTGATCTTCTTCAACAAAACTGCTTACAGTTTGTGTCTGTGCTGGTGTGTTTGCTAACATGGCTTTGGCTCCAACTTTGTTAATTAAACTATAATAGATAGTTTTAATGCCCCAATGATATGCCAGCATCAAGTTGCGAGCAATCACAGTGGCTGGTACTTTGTTGTCGGCAAAGTAAGCCGGATTGTAAAACGTATTGGTGCTCAAACTTTGATCGACATAAGCACCAAGTACTGCCGCAGTTTTAAGATAATCAGCACAATCACGCTGATCCCACATTAGTTGATAGCGGCTTTTGAGGCGGCGATATTCGGGTACGACTTGTACAAAACTCCCCGCTTTAGATTCTTTAACAGATATCAGTTCCATGGGCATTTCGATGCCGTTGGTTGAGTTCAATACCACCGAGCTGGATTCTACCGGTGCAATGGCCATTAGTGTAGCATTACGTATGCCCGACTGTTTAAGTCGAGCACGTAGTGGTTCCCAGTCAAGACTTGGAGCAAAGTCCGTTAGCTCGTTGACCCCATTGGCGCGACGTTCCCAAGGGAAAATGCCCCTACCGTAATAGGTCTGCGCCGACTTACTGCAAGCACCGCGCTCTTCGGCCAATTCTACACTCATTTCGGTTAGGTAATAAGCCTGATGTTCCATCCAACGCTTAACCTCCGCCAAAGCTGCTGGTTCGCCGTACTTGAGTCCCTTACGGGCGTGCCAATATGCGAGGTTAGTGATGCCAACCCCAAGTGGTTCAAAGTCCCGGTTAGCCAGTTCACTTTGTATACTTAGGAAGTCTTGATAGCCGAGTAAGTTGCTGAGACTACGTACCAGTATTCTACAGCACTTACGCATTTCTTGTGGTGTGCGGAATGATCCCCAGTTTATGCTGCCAAGAGTACAAAGAGCGATTCTTCCCTCAGCGTCTTCAATCCTCTGGAAAGGTCGCGTGGGTAATAGTATCTCTTGGCAAAGATTTGATTGATATACTGGATCAAGCTCGGTGTCAAACGGACCTTGACGCTGAACGTTGTCAATGAACACAAGATAGATGCGACCAGTGTCAGTGCGTTCCTTAAGTATGCCATTCTTAAAGATCTCGTCCGCTGGTAGTACCTTCTTCTTTTTTGTCGCATCGTGCTCATACTTGGTGTATAACCTTTCAAATTCCGCTGTGTTACGATAAAAGGCTTCGTATAAGTCAGGCACCTCATGTGGATCAAACAAGGTAATGTTTTCTCCACGTTTGAACCTACGCCAGAAAAATCCATTAACCACTACCGAGTAGTCCATTTGTCTTACACGAGTTTCTTCTGTGCCTTGATTATTCTTTAACACAATAAGGTCTTCAAACTGTGCGTGCCAGATAGGAAAAGTCACAGTGCATGATGCATTGCGTATACCACCTTGGCTGCAGGAACGTAGGTCCGAGAACCATTTCTTCATAAATGGTACTAGTCCTGTGTGCTTGATTTCGCCGTTACGAATGGGAGCACCAAGTGGTCTAATGCGTCCAATCTCCAAACCAATGCCAGCACGTTTACTGGCATACTTGGCCATCATTTCACCAGCAGCGAATATGCTATCAAGGGTATCATCACTACTGATAAGAACGCAAGAGCTGAACTGTTTAGTAGTAGTGCCAAGCCCAGCAAGCACAGGGGTGGCAAGAGTGAAATGACCATCTGAAGCGCACTCATAGTAATCCTTAACATACTTTAATCTCTTATCTTTAGTCTCGGCATGAAAAGCAGTGGCAGCAGCCACAGCATAGCGTACCTGAGGTGTTTCAAAAACCTGTCCAGTAGCACGATTTTGTACTAGATATTTTTCACAGAGTTGTGCTATGGCACTAAATGTGTAATTTTCATCTTTGGCATGATCAATGAAAAGATCAATGATATTCCATTCCTCTTCAGTATACCACTCTAGCAGTTCCGGGGTATACATTCCGGCATCTACGTTCTTTTTTACAATTTGGTAAAGTCGAGGTGGATCATACTCACCATAAACTTCTTTGCGTAACATGCTAAGACGTTGCCGCCCTGCTACGTATTGATAATTAACATTATTGATTTCGGGATTTTCTGTTTCATCTATTAGACCAACCATGGCTTGCAACAGCAGGCTGTCAATGGTGCGAGTGGTCATGCCATCGTGAAACTCCAACTGTGCTTTGATTTCGATCATGCTAGGGCTAACGCCATCAATGCCGCGACAGGCATTGAGCACTTGTCTTTGTATTTTGGAGATATCCAGTAACACACGGTGACCGCTGCGCTTTATTACATAAATTTGGGACATTACTTTTGATTCCTTATTATTGTTCTAATAGAGGTTGAGGTTCAAGTCCTCAACAGTATACTTGTACTTGAGTACTAAATTTTCAGTGATTGAAGTTTTATTTACGACAGTGTCAAACATCAAATTAAGTATATATTTTCCTCTATTAGTCCAAACTACATTGTAAACATCGTGATTCTCGATGTCTTTATATATCCTTATTTCTGGGTTGGTGATCCCATGATTATAGTGAGGACTTAGATAAACAGTATACAGCATTCCTAGTGCTTTTGCAAGATCACAATACATGTTTTCATGTACTAATGTCCAGGGATCTGGCCATTCGTCTTTGAGATCAGGCAATAGATAGTGTGTGACATAAGGAGCATAACTCCACAAATGGCAGGTCTCTTTTAAGGCAAGATCCACACTTAAATCGCCTAATTTTGTTCTAAAACAGCGCCATTCGTGCAATCTTTCTTCAGGTTTTAGATTCCACATACTCGTTGATTAATAATTATTGATTTTGTTATGATATAGTTATTTCAAAACTTCCGGTCCTAGTTACTCCGTTTGAGTCTGTGACTGCGATGGACACAGATCTATTTACCGTGCCCACGGTCGGTGTTCCTGTTATTGATCCTGTTGAGGCTGTAAAGATTAAGCCTGTTGGTAAATTAGCAGATGTTATAGCATAAGTTAACGGAGCTATTCCGCCTGTCACTGAGAATATGTTAAATGGTGTGATACTTTGGTTTATAGTAAATGTTTTATTTGCTGTGGCTGTAGCAGTAAATGTAGCTACACCAAGCTGGAATGTAGAAGTCAGAGTTGGGTTAGTCGCTCCGTATCCAGTGTCTATCACTGTCATGGTATATGTGGTAACTGCGGAATTAGCATTAGCTGTGCCCGAAATCGTACCATTACTGATATTCAAACTCAATCCGCTGGGCAGCGTTGGGCTCACTGAGTAATTGGTATAACCTGACCCGCCGAGTGCATTCACTGGTTTATATGATACCCCTGTTTGACTTTGTGTTAGCGTTTTGGTTGGAATCACAGTTTTTAATGCGAAAAGAATTTGTGCTGCACACCATGGGTTGGGATATTCAGAAGTGTATATACTGTTTTCATACGAAGCCGGGAAACCAGTTTTGATACCTGAGCAGTTAATGAAAATCTTCACTGTTTCACCAGGTATAGCCAAACCTGAATGAACAACAGCTCTGGCCCAATCAGTGTCATCGGTATATCCAAAGTTATTGTCTCCCCAAATACCGCCGCCATTTAAAGTACCAGTGACAGTGATGATTATGTTGCTGTTCAACACACAGCTGGGGAATACACCAGTGGTGTGCGGCGGTGGTGTTGGAATTGGCATTTCATAGTTTACGATTTCATAAGTGACA
>JACCDP010265150.1_pt1 | contig 10661 bp, 8 predicted proteins | sample 7445841 | NCBI WGS metagenome assembly JACCDP01 (sample SAMN15323441, study PRJNA562643) | freshwater metagenome | isolation source: river surface water | place: USA:Blue River Watershed | collected 2017-08-17
AAGTTGAAAGTTCATTAACAAGATTGTTTGAAATCTATAATAATTTAGTGCAACGTTATATGGTCGCTGCCCGAAATGCTCAACCCCGAGGTGAACGAGAGCCATATGGTAAACAAAGAAAGCAAGTCGGTCCTGGAGAACTGGCAGCAGCAAGAGAGAGATATAATAAATGAGTAGACTACTCATAACAAAGACGTGAAATTATGGCTTGCTTAAGCCTATAAGTTAATATATACATAATTATCTATATGACGACGTTGCAAACACAAGTTGGAATTTATCAAATTGTCAATACAAAAAACGGAAACGTTTATATTGGAAGTAGCAATGATTTAAATCGTAGAAAAAGTCAACATTTTTATTGTCTTAAAAATGGAACTCACGCAAATCCCAAATTACAAGCTGCTTATAATAAAATGCCTTCTGTTTTTAAATTTTTTGTTATTGAATATTGTGATGAATCAGAGTTAAAAAATATAGAACAAAAATATGTTAACGTTCTTTGGGATAACGGTAATCATTGTTATAACGTTTGCAAAGAAATTGGCAGAGAAAGTCCACCTAAAAAAACGTTTAACGTTAGTCTAATTGACAAATACGGCACAGAATATTTTTTGGCTGCCGGTTTGTGCGATTTTGCCAGAAAACATAGATTACGCAAAGAACATTTAAGTTCTCTAATTAATGGAAAATTAAAAACTTATAAAGGTTGGCGTTTAAAAAACGGTAAATCAATTCGTCCTCAATCATTGAAAAAAACATGGAGTATAGTTTCACCATCTGGTGAGATATTTGATAATATTACTAATTTAACAGAATTTGCCGAGCTTCATAATTTAAATCCTTCTTCTTTTAACCAATTGGCAAATGGCAAACGTAATAGTTTGTTTGGCTGGAAAGTAGTAGGTTAATATTTCACGCTTATTCATAACCAGCCGAGAGATCCAGTTTATCAATGACGTAACCAAAGAGGTTATAAAAGACGTTATTGGTCAACAGATCATCTATTATCCAATCTCTACCATGAAAACTCAGATTCATCCGATATATGAAGAGGCAGTAGAAAAAATATTTGAGAATCCAATCAGATTGGACGTATTAGCAGGTCAGCCTAACTGGGAAACAAAATGGAATCAGTTTGGTAATGAACAAGTCAATAAGTTTGAGTTGTTTGTTCAAGCTCGTGATTTGTTAGATAAGGGTTATAAGTTAAGTGAAGGTGATTTCTTCCTTTATGGTGATCAACTATATGAGTTGGTAACGTTTATTCCTATTAACAACATATATGGACAGGTAGAGTATACAACTGGATATAAGTTAGAAGGCAAAGTGGCACGTAAAGGTCAATTTGACGTTAATATATTTAAAGAAATGCTTCGGGATCAAGGCGTTAAGTATGTTGATAATAGCGTAACAAAGGTTTGGCAACAACAACGTGGTTTAACTGAGAATATTGAGGGTGACACACTTGATCGTCGTCAAATGCGTGAAAGATTAGCAGAAGATATGGCTCCGATAGCTTTAAATGAAGGTGCTCGTATTGTTAATGTCGATTCTGATCCGGATCCAACACATAAACCGGAGGAAGCTTCCTCATTTGATAATAATAGTCCAACATATGTTACACCGGTAGATATCTACAATGAAGACTGATAATTAGATATATGACCGATCCAAAAGAGAATGTAACCCGTCAAAACATACCACAAGACCCAAGAAATCCAAAAGACCATTTGGATAGTGGTTATGAGAATTCTCCTTCTTTGGATTTTACTATACCACCAGTTGGTATTGAAGATATTGATATTGCCATTCATCGTTTATTTGATAAAACTATTGGATTTAACACATTTGCAATGAGTGCTAATAAAGGTCCACAGAACATTAAGAAACCATATGTTATTTTTGCGACCGGGGAAAGATTTGCATTAGCAAAACGTTTAAAACCGCCTCGAGATAAAAACAAGGTATTAATATTGCCAGCTATATCTATTCGTAGAACAGCTATAGAACAATCTCCGGATGATATTTTATCACGTGGTATGAATGGTAGAACCGGTGTTTTAACTATTAAGCGAAAGCTTTCATCAGAGGATAGAGATTATCAAAATCTAGTTAATAAACAAGGATTGAAACATTTACAGAATGTTCTTTCTGGTTTACCTACGTCTACTCGCCCAACCGGAGATGATAATAATACTTTAGAGGTCATCCAGGGTGGTTTATTAGAAAATAGAATCTCTGCTAATAACATATATGAAATTATAACAATCCCACAGCCACAATTTTTTACAGCAAAATATGAAATAGTATTTTGGACAAATTATACTCAACATATGACATATATGATTCAAACATATATGAATTCATTTTTACCTCAATTTCGTGGTCATAAGTTAGAAACAGATAAGGGATATTGGTTTCTTGCTTATACAGAAGATGCATTTAGTAATGGTGAAAACATCGATCAGTTTGAAGGCGAAGAAAGATTGATAAAGTATACTTTTAGTATTAATGTGAAGGGATATTTACTAGTTGCTCAAGCTCCAACGGATGCAGTTCCAGTTAGGAAATGGATAAGTGCACCAAATATTATTTTTGATGTTGCAATAGCTAATGACGTTCAACCAAAAGAGCATTTAGAACGTCCTCCGATAAAAGATACTCCAAATGATGGTTTCACGTTAACAGATATTAACGTAGATACAGAAAATAAACAAACCTCTACAACACAACAACGATTTGCAATAAACAAAACAATTGTAGAGTTAGGAACTGGAAAGAAAAGAAAAAAATACGTATCTATTTTAGATAGCAATCAAAAGAAGGGAGAAACTGTGTTTGCTGCATCTGACATTGAGACTTTAGAGGAATATTTAATATCACAGAAATAAAGAAATAGCATATTAGCGGCTCTATTTAGGAAAAGAAAAGGATTTAGCAAATGCCAGAACAAGTTTTTAAATTCCCAGGCTTTTTTGATCGTGAAATTGATCTTACAGCGAGAACTGTCGCACCGGTTGGCGTTCCTGCTGGCGTGATTGGAGCGGCGCTTAAAGGACCAGCCTTTGTTCCATATACAATTGGATCATTTTCTGATTTCGTTACAAAATTTGGTGGTTTCGATCCAAATATTCCAGCTCCATATGCTGTTGAAAAGTTTTTGCAAAGTCGATCAGCTCTTACTTTCTTAAGAGTTTTAGGTGCCGGTGCAAATACAACACAATCGGATATATCATTAACGCAAACTGCTGGCATTGTTAAAAATGCTGGTTTTAAAGTTAGTGGTGTAGTTGGTGCTGGTACCGGTAATAGAGCACTTGGTTCAGTGCAATTTTTAGTTGCTCGTCATGAGTTACAACCAGGAGAATCAGCACCATCTGGTTTTCCAATGTTTACTGATAATGACAGTTTCCCATCTTCTTCCTCTGGTGTTAATCTTGTTCGTGGTGTAATATTTGCAGCTTCTGGCTCTAGAATCATGATCATGTCAGCAAGCAATGAGACTTTTTCGAATATACTTGATGATACAGCCGTATATTCTACACCAGCAACTAGTGAAGAACCTTATTTTAAAATTGTTATATCAACTTCTCTTGGTACAACATATGGAGTTGATGATGGGTTTGCTGGAGTAAGAATATATTCTGCATCGTTCAATCCAACTTCTGACCTTTATTTTGCAAAACTTCTCAATACCGATCCTAATAAGTTTGAAGAAGAACAACATTTCTTATATACAGACTTTGCTGTAGATGATGAAGTAGCTACTGTTATTCAAAACACTGTATCCGGCGTATTAATTGCTTCTGGCTCTGCCAATACATCGGCAGCTTCAGGATTAGATACATTACCGTTTGTAGAGTTATTTGGACGTTATGACACAAGATATAAAACTCCAAGAACTCCAACATTCATTTCTCAACCATTTGGCGTATCTGAATACGATCTGTTCCACATTGAATCTCTAGATGATGGTCAATATGCTAATGATAAGGTTAAAATCTCCATTTCAAACCTTCAAGCTTCAACAAATCCTGTTTATCCATATGGTACATTCTCAGTATTAGTACGTAGATTTACAGATAGCGATTTAAATCCAGAAGTTATCGAACAATTTAATGATTTAACTCTTGATCCGGAAAGTGATACGTATATTGGTAAAATTATTGGTGATGCAAAGGCATATTATAATTTTGATGTAGAAGATCCAGATGATCGTCGCATTATTCGTTCTGGTAAATTTGCAAATCGTTCAAACTATATTCGTGTTGTATTGAACAATGCGGTCGAGGAGAAGAAAGTACCTGCAACATGTTTGCCATTTGGATTCCATGGTGTTGATGTACTAAATACTAATCCAACGTTTACAGATATCAGTGGTTCAGCAGGTCAACTACGTCTTGCTGGTAGTGGCTCTGCCTCTACATTTGGCTGTGCAGGAGCAATAGTTCCTCCAGTGCCTTATCGTTACAAGGTAACTCGTAACTCCGGTTCATTAGAAATAACTGATTCTCGTCTATATTGGGGCGTTAAGTTCGAACGTAACAATAATAACGTAGAAAACGCTAATGTTAATAACGAAATGAATCGATATGTTTCTGCTATAACAAAGTTCCAAGGTATTGAAAAGTTGGATACTCTTGTTACAGGTTCATCTAAAGATACTTTTAATAACAATAAGTTTACTTTGGCTCGCATAGCATTTACTGGAATTGGAAGTATTAGTGCTTTAACTGGACGCATTGAAAAACAAATGATTAAAGCACATTATGTTCGAAATGGCGTCGTTGATCCAACAACATATGATATTGGTGGTGAGATTACATTTGCAACTCTTATACAAGATATTCCACAGCCATTGACATTCAACAAATATAACAATTATGCTAAGTTTACTACTGTATTATATGGTGGTTTTGATGGTGTTAATATATTAGATAAACATGAAGTAAGATTTGATGACAAATCAACTTCTTCAGAGACTGGCGGCGGTGCCTGGTCTGGATATACATCCCCCGGTTTTGGTTTTGCACAAGCTGGCAATGGAATAGAAAACAATCAAGTTAATTCTTATCGTGTAGCTGCTGATATAATCACTGACCCAATTGCATCAAATATTAATATTCTTGCAGTCCCTGGTCAACGTGAACCTTTCGTTGTTGATTATATATCTAATGCAGTATCAGATTTTGGTTTGGCTTTATATGTAATGGATGTTCCAAACTATAATTCTGCTGGCGAAAGAATATATGATGGACAAACGGTAGGAACCGGTTCGTATATCGATGTACAACAAACAATCGATTCGTTTGATGCACGTTCACTTGATACAACATTTGTAGCTGCATATTTTCCAGATGTAATAATAGCAGATCCATCAAATGGAAAGAGAATAACAGTTCCTGCCACCGTAGCATCATTAGCTGCTATCGGTTTCAACGATAAGGTTGCATATCCATGGTTTGCGCCTGCCGGATTCAATCGAGCTGCACTTAACTTTGTATCTCTAACAAGAACTCGGGTAAATCAAACAGAACGTGAAAAACTTTATGCTGCTAGAATTAATCCAATTGTGAAATTCCCAAATGAGGGCTATGTAATCTTTGCACAAAAGACATTAGATGGAGCACAAACATCTCTTGATAGCATCAATGTTCAACGCATGATTATGGATGTTGAACGTCAAATAATCGATGTTGGTAACAGATTGATATGGCAACAACTAACGCCAGCTCTATATCAAGAGTTTGTTGCTAGAGTTACTCCAATATTGTCATTAGTGCAAAATCGTGGTGGCATCCGACAGTATAAAGTTGTTTGTGATGAAACAAATAACACTGTTCTTGATCGTGAAAACAATAGAATGAATGCGAAAATATACGTATTGCCAGTCAAAGCTGTTGAATTCATTGCTGTTGACTTCATTATCACAAGAGAAGGTGTGCAATTTGGTTGATATCAATAGTTAATAACAATAACCAATCATTTAGAAAAGGCAAATAGAAAATGACTCAAATATCCTTTAAATCGGCAGGCGTTTCAGCACGAGTAATTAATCTAACAGGACCAACGGCAATTCAGCCAACCGGTGTACCTGCTGGTGTAATCGGTACTTCTATAGCTGGTCCAGCATTTGTTCCAACAACCTTGGCCACATATAACGATTTTCAAGCAACATTCGGTGAAACAAATAGCGATATATATAATGGTCCGTTAGCTGTATCTGAATGGTTAAGAAATGCACAAGCAGCAACATTCATAAGAGTTCTTGGTGCTGGTGATGGTGGTCCAAGACAACAAAATACCGATGCTGCTGGTGGTAATCGTGGCAAAGTAGCTAGTGCTGGCTATATAGTAGGAAATCAAATACCGCAGTATTGGGGCTCATTTGCCGGTGAACTAACAGCTTCTCAGTATGCAACTCTCGGTGGTCCTCTTGGAAGAACATATTTCTTGGGCGCTTTCATGAGTGAATATGAAGTCTCTGCTTCCAGTACCATAGTAAGCTCATCAGTATTTACAGAAGCAGGACTTGCCGGAAGTGGTGTTCCTGTTATTCGTGGAATTCTTTTTGCCGCTTCTGGTACCTTACTTACACTTTCTTCATCTTTTGCATCTGCAAATTCTCCATCCACAAACGTATCGACGCCTGGTGGTGCTGTAACTGGTTCTGTAAACCTTAACGCAAGTTTGGAAGAATTCGTTTTGTTGGTAAATGGTTTAACCAACACAGATCCATCATATCCAAGTGTTATAACTGCTTCATTTGATGTTGAAGCTCCAAATTATTTTGGTTTGATTCTTAATCGTGACCCATTGAAGCTTGAACAAGCAGGTTATGTATTACAAACAGATTGGGTTATACATCCTACATTTGCAGTTGTAACAGGAGCAAATGTAATTGATGATTCTGTGGGCGCCGTAACTGCTTTACAAGCCATTGGTTTGGAAAATGCTGCATTCCTTATTACCGGTTCTCAAGTCAGAAATAGCGGCTCTGCAACAGCTCCTAACTATGAAAATTTTGAAGATCGTTATCGTACACCAAAGAGTCCATGGATTACATCACAAAAGTTTGGTGGAAAACCTGTAAATCTATTCCGCATACATTCTCTTGATGATGGCGCTTATGCAAATAATAAAGTTAAAATCTCAATTGAAAATATAACTCCAAGTCTTTCAGATACATATCTTTATGGAAGATTTGATTTGTTAGTAAGAGATTTTGCAGACAATGATAAAAATAAGGTTGTTCTAGAAAGTTTCCGTGGTTTATCATTAGATCCAACATCTCCAAATTATATTGCCAGAGTAATAGGTGATTATCATACATTCTATAATTTTGATGCTGTAGAAGGTTCTTCAAAATTGGTAACACTTGGCAACTATACAAATCTTTCCAAGTATATTCGTGTAGAAGTTGCTGATGCTGTTGATGCTGGCGATACAGACCCAACCGCACTTCCAATTGGTTTCCGAGGACCAGCACACTTAGTTACATCTGGTTCGGCTCCATTAGCAGCTTTCAATGATACATCTACATTAGCTGTTTCAAACCCATTACGTAATACAGTACAACTTCCAGTACCTTATCGTCAAAATCTTACAAGAGGTATTGCTCCAAATCAAACAGCAGATAAAGGATTATATTGGGGTGTACAATTTGAACGTAAGATATCGGCTCTAGAACCGAATAAAACAACTCTACGTGAAACAACAATTGAAAGCTTTGCTTCTTATTTCCCCAATTTCCAACTTGATTGGCAGAATATGATTGTTATGGACAATGAGGGAGTAGTAGATACAGTTGCAAATGGTATACTCGATGCCGATCGTTTCAATAACAATGCTTTCTCACTTGAAAATATACAAATAGTATATCGTACAATACCAGGTAGTACACTTTCTTTCCCCAATAACACTATACCAGATGTCAATAGTCTAATCGATTGGGAATATGTTAGAAATGGTCAGGTTGTTGTCGATACAGTAACCAACCTTACAAGAAGATTGTCAGTGGCTGATCTTGCTGATCCTGCAACACGACAACTTGCTAAATTTAACGTTTATCTACAAGGCGGATTTGATGGCGTTAACATATTCAACTATGGAGAACGTTATCTAACAAATAGAGCCGTTTATGAAGAACTTGATTTTGTTTCCCGTGGAGAACAAACTGGTTCTGCTGTTGTGGCTTACAATACAGCTCTTAATCTTATGTCTGATGCGACAGAAGTTGATATACAACTTTTTGCTGTTCCAGGTATTACAAACCCCGTTATAACAGATAGAGCATTACAAATAGCAGAAAATCGTTTTGATGCCCTTTATCTAATGGATATTGAAACATATGATACAGACGGCAATATTGTACTTGAAAGTACCCAAATTCCATCTGTAAGATTTACTGCAAACGAATTCCGTGATCGCAATATCAACAGTTCTTTCGGTGCATGTTATTTCCCAGAAGTTATAATGCGAGATACAGTTGCAAATCAGCTTCGTCAAGTTCCTCCATCAGTTGTTGCTCTTGGCGCCTTCTCTTTCAATGACTCAGTAGCCTTCCCATGGTTTGCTCCAGCCGGTTTTGCAAGAGGTGCTCTATCAACAACAGAACGTTCCACAATAGAACTTTCTAGAACAAATATGGATGCACTATATGAAGTAGATATCAATCCAATCGTATCCTTCGCCGGTTCTCAAGGATTAGTAATCTGGGGACAAAAAACAATGTATGCACAGCAATCGGCTCTTGATCGTGTAAACGTTCGTCGCCTTCTTCTCTCCATTCGTCGTCAAGTTCGTCAGGTTGCTAATCGTATCCTATTTGAACAAACTCTTCCAGAAACACTTGCACGTTTCTCACAGTTGGTTAATCCAATACTTAAACGTATACAAGATCAACGTGGCGTTGATAGATTCCTTGTACGTATCGACACTTCTACAACAACTCAAGCAGATTTCGAGAATAAAACTATTCGTGGTAAAATATTCTTACAACCAACACGTACCCTCGAATTCCTTTCCGTAGATTTCGTAATCAATAACCCAAATAACTTTGGTCAAGGATGATATAATTTATAAACCTTAAAAGAAAGAAATATTATGCGTATATCAATAAAAGATTTAAAAAAAATGATAAAAGAAGAAGTAACTGCCATGTCCGAAGCTGATATGGTAGAAAGTGGTATGGGATTAGAAGATCAAATTTCTCTCATGCTTAAAGCAGGAGGCGACGAAATGCATCCAGAAGATGTTAAAATGATTCTACAATATGCCACACCAGAACAACTTGAACTTATAAAAAAAATGAATGACTTGCATCTAAACCGTTTAGAGAAACTACTTGATAAAATTGGTGGTCCTCAACGTGATCGTGCCCGTTATCCTGGTGCCAGACGAGGCCGCTAAATTATTTTGGAGAATTTAAATGAAGCTTATTTATACAAATCTTGGCATCTTAACTGAAGATCGTGTCCGTGAATTAAAAGAATACGGATATGAATTGGAAGAATGTGGTATGGCCGGTTCTTATGATGATCAGGAGCCATTACGTATGGGCGCAGATTATCATGAAATGCCACAACATGATATGCCAGCTAAAATCATTGTAGTTCGTGGAGGATTAGAAGAAGACGTGCTAGAAGAAGGAGATACCTCATCCCCTGCTGATGGTGGTTCTGTTACTGGTACTCAAGTAGCTGTAGCAATGCCAAATGGCCCTGCCGGGGCTCCTTCACCATCTGGTGGAGCTGTAGTAGCAGAAACATTTAATCGTCGTGCAGAAGCCCTTCTAGAAGCTTGGTTGGAAGAAGAAAAAAAATCAGATGATGATTTAGAAGGCGATCAAGATGAATTAGATGTGGCACCGCCATTTGGTAAGTTAACTGGAGCCGATTTTAAAACTTTAGGAAAAAAAGCCGCTCATAAAAAAAGCACAACAAAGAAAAAGGTTGATTTATAATTTCAATCATATTTAATATAAGAATAAAGGGTAAAAAATTATGGCCGAAACACTATCAGTAACAGATATGTTACCTTCGAAATTTGAACCGCTTAAAAAACATCGGTTCGTATTTGCTATCGAAGGTATCGATTCATTCCTCGTTAAATCCGCCGCTCGTCCTCAAATGACGTTTGAAGAAACTGCTATTCCATGGATTAATAGCACACGTTATATAGCCGGTAAAGGCACTTGGGGAGAAATGAACGTAACTCTTTATGATCCTATCGCTCCTTCCGGCGCTCAACAAGTTATGGAATGGGTTCGTCTTTGCTTTGAATCCGTTTCCGGGCGGGCAGGATATGCCGATTTCTATAAACGTGATATTCAAATCAAAATGCTAGATCCAGTCGGTACCGTAGTCCAATTATGGGACATCAAAGGCGCTTGGTGCAAATCCGCTAACTTCGGTGATATGGCATATGAAGGTAATGACCTCGCTGATATACAATTATCTATTCGCTTCGATAATTGTGTGTTACAGTTCTGAAGGTTAGTTTTGACAATTATGTATTCAATACGCAATACTCAATATACAATGTGACTTAAGTATGCCATACTTCCTATAAAGGAGTATGGCATATGTCATTTAAATGTCCTAAATGCGAAAATGAGTATGATAACATTATTTCATTATCAAAGCATTGGAGTCGTA
>JACCDP010667724.1_pt1 | contig 10660 bp, 9 predicted proteins | sample 7445841 | NCBI WGS metagenome assembly JACCDP01 (sample SAMN15323441, study PRJNA562643) | freshwater metagenome | isolation source: river surface water | place: USA:Blue River Watershed | collected 2017-08-17
AGTGTCATCATCCCACGGACATCCATTTTCGCGCGCCCATTGAAAGACGTCTAAATAGCCGGATCTTGCGGCGCATGCGCAAGTCCGCTCGCTCCATGGACATCCGTTTTCGCGCGCCCATTGAAGAATATGTAGATAGCCGCTACCCGCCGCATAAGAACATGTATGCTCATCCCATTTACATCCGTTGGAGCGCGCCCATTTAAGTATATACAAGTAGCCGCCCATTGCGGCGGCGGAGCAGGTGCTCGCGTCCCACGGACAACCATTTTCGCGCGCCCATTTCAGTACGTGGAGGTGTCCGCCGAGTGCGGCCGCTTTACACGTACTGGAATCCCACGGACATCTTTGAGCGCGTAGATCTTGTAATTTTGCGAGTTGTCCGTCCCGGGCGGCCTCGCTACACATGCTCGTCGTGAGACGAGGCATCTATAAGTTTGTGATTTATTTGGTTGTTTTTTTTATCTACAAATATATGCCTTTGTCAACTAACCAAAAGATTGGAGCTGGAGTCCTTGCCGTAGTTGTCTTTATTGTTGTTGTGTTGTACGTAACGGATAGCGGAGATTGGAGTGAATGGACTCTTGTAGGAGACGCGCCTACCTGCGGACATGGTACTAAAAAGTATGTTAAAAAGTGTACTATTGGATCAATTGCGAGAATGCTTGGTAAGAAGTGCTCAGAGTTAGCGGGCGGCGACTCAAAGACAGAAGTCTATGATTTAGCTCCTTGTCCAGTAGTTGGCCGATATATATGGCTTGAAAGAGTAGCAGCTTCGCGCGAAGCTGCTACTGCTGACGATAACACGATTAACCTTGCTGAGGTAAATGTTATTGGAGCAAACGATCGTAGTTTGATTGACGCAAATACCGTAGCTACCTCCGGATCAATGCATAACGCAAGTCACGACGCTTTGAAATTAATAGACTCAAAACCAGCAACATTCGCGCATACTAAGGCGGCTGACGACGCTTCCGATTTCAGTCAGCAATGGTTTAAGATTGATTTAGGATCCGATAGGGTTATTAAATCAATTGAGCTGGTAAATAGGATTCAAGGGTGGAAGTATAAACTCAGCGGAATGCGATTGCGTATTCAAAATAGCGCCGGCGTAGACGTATTCGCCGGGCCGGAAATTACGGAATCAAATGTTCCTAACGTAGTGTACGACAAGTGGCAATAATTTGTAGAAATATATTTACCAAAGTATATGGATCCGTCTATTGTAAAAAAAGTCGTAGCGGGTGTAGTCATTTTCATTGTATTCGTAATTGTAGTTTTGTACCTTATGGACACTGGAGATTGGAGCGAGTGGACTCTTGTAGGAGAAGCTCCTACATGCGGATCAGGAATTAAAAAGTATGTCAGGACGTGTACAATTGGCTCAGTAGCGCAGGCTCTTGGTAAGAAATGCTTAGGTGATGCGGGAAAGACGGAAAGATATGATTTGTCGCCGTGTCCAATCAAAGGTAGATATGTTTTCATTGAGAGAGTCACAAAATCGTCTGACGAAGACTCAACTGAGGAAAATATGCTTAATATTGGCGAGGTGAAAATCCTTGGCGTTGACGACAAAACTTTGATTGACTCAAACACAGTAGCTACTGCTGGATCAGTATACGGTCCTGGATATGAGGCCTCAAAGTTGATAGATTTTGATACTTCAACATTCGCGCATACGAGCCCTTTGGCTTCAGCTACTGACTTCAGCAAACAGTGGTTCAAGATTGACTTAGGATCCGAAAAGCTCATTAAATCAATTGAGCTAATCAATAGGACTCAAGGATGGCAACACCGACTCAACGGCGTAAGGCTGCGTATTCAAAATGGAGCCGGCGTAGACGTATTCACTGGCCCGGAAATTAGAAAACCCGGATCAGCAATTCCAAAAGTAGTCTACGATAATTGGCTCCAATTTACTTAAGAAGCCGACTATAACAATTTCCATTTTTTTTCGTACGGGTAATGAAGCTTACAAATGAGGTTTGAATTTGACTCATTGTGAAGTATAGGGGCAAAAAAAGTCAATTTTTACAGTACGGGCATACTATGCGGTTTAACCTGAAAACGCAGGTACGGCATATTGATTTTAGACAAGTCTCGCATATCCTAAACACATGGTCCTTTTCCGAGCATATTGGACACTCTATAGGGTGGCGGGCTCTTATATACCGACCAAAAGGTACAAAGGATACGACCATAATTATGAGCACTAAAAGAATTAGTATATCGTAGAATGGCGTCATTTTGAGTGGTAATTTATTCACTTTTGAAGAAGTCAGCTGCCGCAATTGATTTTGTTCCATTTTTTTTTTAAGTAATGAAGATATATGGTACCCGTAGTATTGGTCGTCATTTTGCTCATAGTAGTACTCATGAATAGGAAAAAAACTAAATGCTGTAAGCATAGACAAGTCATTCATTCAGCCGGGTCATCCAGTTACGCAAGTATGAAGGGCGCCGACGAAAGATCATTAGTTGAGCTTGAGGCGTCGTGTAAAGCACATGTCCAAGATCAAGACATGCCTGACTTGGTGTCTAACATGTGGAAATCCGAAACGTCGCATCCTGAGTTGGATCATATGGGTAGATACATGGACGTGTCCGGATCCGATCTTGTTACGCCGACTTGGAATAGATATTCTATTCATAATATGTGTGGTACTGGCGTTGAGGCAATGGCTAAGGCTCGCTCGCCTCCTAAGGATTTGGAATTTACCTCTTGAGCTTGTCCAGCTACGCCGGGGTCTCATGAGGGTTGAGTACTTAAATGTGGTTTATTTAAATTCCGCTTCCGGGTTTGCTTTTTTTGATCGCTATGCTCCGGTAGGCCCGCTTGAATTCCGCTTCCGAGCTTGCTATTGCGGATTTACAGGCGCCGAATAGTTGGTTTGTATTCAAACTCCGGAATCTGTTTACATATTTGCTCCCACACACGATCTTGTTCATTCAGCGTATTTGGTAGCTGTAAGTGAATATACGAAAAGAAACGGTTGCGTCTGTCTTCTGACTCCGGGTCGCTCAACATGTGCTCCAAGATCTTATAGATAAAGTATGGGCAGTAGGGGCAGTTGACCTTTTTTTTGGTTGAGTTATAAATGTTGATAACGCGTCCAAAGTACTCATAGAATAGATCCGTCTCAGCCTCCGTCAGCTGAGGCGGCTCAATTCCGGTAACGAGTTTGCGGATCTTTGGAATGTGCTGATTGTACTTAGAGGTCTTTGGCATTTTTGAAAGGTAGCCTCTAATAGTAGAGCATGTAGCCTTACTCATGTCAATTATACGATCCTTGCGCATACAGTCTCGTACGTGTGTTATAACGTATTTAGGAATCTCCTTAGATTCAAGCCCCTGTAGAGCGTCCAACCACGCCTTACCATGCTTACGTGATTGGTACTGATTGCTGCGGTGATTTCTGTCAGCTATGTTTGCTTGATCCTCACTGAGCATCATTCCTTTGGCGTCCATTTGCGCAAAGCATTTTGGACATTCCAATATGCTCTCTCTGGAAATGAAACTCATTTGCTCATCACAAATGGAGCATTCATATCCACGGCTCTCACGCGGCACGATCTTCAACTTGATTTCTTCATATTGAAAGAGCAACTTTGATAGCTCCGGGGTCCTGGCCTCGTACTGAAGAACTATATTTTTGAGGTGCGCATATATACTGTTGAGCCGCGATACTACGTTTTCACGAATAATGAATCGTATGTACTGGTTGAGCAAATCAGCCTTTTTCTTTTTGTCAGCCGGCGAATCAGTTGATAAAAAATAGTAATCTGACAGGATCTGTAGACTACCAAATTCAAAGTTTTCCACTACTTTTTGATACGCTAAGCTTAACTGGTCTATAGAAGCTACCTGACAGCGTGTTTGAAGCTCGTTTATAATCTTTATTTTGCTATTAATCTTTGAGCTAATGCCCTCCACGTTGGTCATATATCATTATTAATGAATTAAAAGCAGGTATATGTAATGATATTTCTCCACTACGTTGATAAAAAAGGTACATTGCTCGCTTTTGGAGCTCATGACAACTACGATATTCATTATGCTCTATATAAGTACGAAAGCGGTCATATCCGGAAGCTGATTCAGCACGAGCATTATATAGAAGTGTGGTTGCGTGCCGTAGAACCAACCAAATTGATAGTAGACGAAGATTACGACGTATGTATCAATAATCGGGGATTTTTGATTGGATTCGGAAGGAGCTCACTTCCGGCGGATTGGAAGAAATCCGGCTTTACTAAACGAGTACTTAAGCGGTACCTGCCTCCGGAAATCATTGAAAATCCATACTGCTCTCCACAAGAAGAGCTCTATTACTCAGTGGAGTCCAGGAGCTCGGAAGAAGAGCAAAAGACAGCGGAAGAAATTGAGCGCGAGTTGGATGAGCTCCATAAAAAAACAATGGAAGCAGACGAAGAGCCGGTGTCATACGACTTATATTTCAGCGTCAATAAGACTGGATTCTACTCGTGATCCGCTGGTGCTACTACGTAGCACTGCGCGGCGGCTACGCCGTGAGCTACCGCACTTTTTTTTGATAAAAAAAGCAAACCCGGAAGCGGAATTCAAGCGGGCCTACCGGAGCATAGCGATCAAAAAAAGCAAACCCGGAAGCGGAATTCAAGCGGGCCTACCGGAAGCGGAATTCAAGCGGGCCTACCGGAAGCGGAATTCAAGCGGGCATATTTTCCTCCGCAAGACCCAAAATAGCCGCCCCGCGAGGCCGCCCGTAGGGCGTGACGCGATGCTACGTAGTAGCACGCGTCAAGGTAGTAGCACGCGCGTCAAGGATGCTTCTCACGCTGTCGGCGCATGACCAAACCAACGATCTTGAAGTTGCTCTTATTTTTTTTCTCATACTCCTCAATCAACTCGGACTCGGATTTCGTGAACTGAAGCCAAGGCGGATATTTGTCATGTAGATTGTACTTTGGATCCGCGTCGGCGTCATAAAAGTCGCAAATTGAGTCAGCAACTTTGGTGATCTCTTCGTCGTCGGCCGCTACGTCGCTGAAGAATTCCTCAATTAGAAGAAGCGACGGCCAGCGTCGGTTAGCATACTCGGAGGCGCGGCCGTCAAGTAGATCCTGAACTCCAGTAGAAATATAGTTATCAATGTAATGGTACATATTATTGACCTTATCAACTATACGCCGCGACGCTCCTTTAGCCTCTTTACTTGAAAGAAATTCCACCAGCCGCTGTAGAAAGACATACATATCCAGGGCGGAAAACACCTTAAAACATATGTCGTATTTGTCGTTTATAAGATCGCGTAGTTGGTGTCGCCGCTCAGTGTATATCGGCTTTACTGAAATCAGGAATTCAAGCAAGCTAAGTGATTGACTCAATCGGAACTCCTCCTGATCGCCAATAAAGGGGAATGTAATCGGGATTGAGGGATCGCGTAGATTAGTTGCTGTGGAGTATCGGACAATTGAGCGGCTGTAGTCAATGAGCGCGGCATAGTAGAAATTGAACTTCGCAAAAAGGTAGCTCTTCTTGTTGATAGAATATAGAATATACTTGTCCTTGGTGTCAGCGGATGTACTGTATATGTACACAATAAGATTCAAAAGGATGTTATTTAGATGGAGGTCTCCGTGGATGACGCCCAGCTTATCATTCAGGAGGAATATGTTGTAGCATATTTCAAACAAGTACCTGTTGAATGTGTCGTAGTGGTCGTCGGCAATAATGTTGGTCATATAGCGCTGAAAGTGCTTAGACTTTTTGGACAGCTCGGCGGAGTTGTAGAGCGTCCGGCCTAAGTACTCACTCAGCAGGATCAAGGAGGCGTTGCTCATGATGATGTTGTCCTTAGCGTGGTTGATAGAGCCGCGGATCATGTAATAAAGCTTCTTGAATTCCGCGGAAAGCCATGAGGTTTGCTCGGCCGCGCGGTCCTCTATTTCCGGATTCCGCTGATTCTTGTCTATATGCATAAATGTGTAGGTTTGAGCTTGTATCAGGATATCGGTGATCTTTTCGGCGATCTTACTTCTTTGGAGCCGCTGTATGTGATCCGGATTGTCAAATACGAAGCGATCCTCAGTCTTGACGATCAACCAGCCTGCAAACACTGAAAAACCAGGAGTCATATCATTGACTACGAGGTCGGAAGCGCGCCGCGATATGAAGTACTCCTTCCAGGTAGCATATGATATATTGAATGGATTTTGCGCCTCAAGTAGATTCAGCGGAACGATTTTCTGACCAAGCTTGTATTTTTGACTCTGATCCGCGTCACTGTACGGCAGCTGATAATTGTTTAATATCCACATTAAGCGGAATACGACCTCGTAAGTATGCTGAGCGACGAGCTTTTTGAAGAAGTCCAGGTCTTGCGTTTCATACTTGAGCATTAAGTTGACGAATGTTTCATTGAGGTGTCCAGGAATGACGCCGTAATGGTAATTAAAATAGAAATTGAACCAGGTAATAGCAAAGAAGCGGATCTTGCTGTCAATAGTGATTGATTCCAGCTCAAACTGATGGTCGCTCTTGATTGAGTCGGTTGGATAGAAGTGCTCCAATGTAAGAAAATACTTACGATCCTTCATATTTTTGACAATATAGGTATGGATCGCGTCATAGAGCTTTTTGAGGGGCGGCTCCTTATGGAGGACGATTTGAATGACGTCCCAGTTGATGAAGCTGTTGCGGAACTCGCCGTCTTTGGAAATTGAGGAGCCTGATGGAAAGATGCCCTTGAAGAACAGGTCGCTTGACGATGTAAGGAAGTCCGGGCGCTTGTCCGTAAAATAAGCTTTATAGCGCCGGCCGTCCGGATCTACCTCAATATACGCAATGCAAAAGATGATTTCCTTGGACTTGTCAATCATGTCCTTGATCTTATAGATCACGAGGATCGTTTCCATAGTATCTATGTTGATTGACTCAAGGATATTCTTGATGATCTTGTGACGGTTGTCGCGGCCGGCCGGCCACTCCTTGCGCGCACGGATTAGATCCATTGATATAGCTATATTAAGGCTTTTTTTATTGCGCGTATACGTGGATATTATCAAAAACTAATTGGTGGAGCGAGCTATTAAATGTGTTCATTAATATGAACACACGTATTATGAAGAAGCTGTTAAATGCGATCAACCGAAATGATCAAGCTGAGTTTGATAGAATACTCACGAAAACTCAGATCAACTTAAACACACCGTATGGTTTACGAAATACATATATATGTATCTACGCGATTGCGCGAGGTACGGTTGAAATGGTTAAGGCTATTATTGCGGCCGGAGCCGATGTGAACCAACGAGATCAGTATGGATTGAGTGCTTTGATGCACGCGTCTTTTGATGAACGACTTGACATTCTACAAGCGCTCTTAGATGCTGGAGCAAATGTTGATTTGCGAGATGATAAGGGCCGAACAGCCTTAGCACATGCTACGCGATGCTACTCTAATAAATCGTTAATATTGCTCATGAATGCTGGTGCGGACCTTAACATACTTGACTTTAATCACCTTACTCTACTTCACCACGCGGCCCGACGCGGCTCTTATAATTGCGTGAATCATTTGCTTCAATTTATAGATGTCAATGTAAGAGACCGGAGAATGATGACGCCGTTGAGTTATGCGGTGTCGCAATATTTCGATAACACCAAGTGTATTAAGATTCTTTTAGATAACGGGGCGTCAGTAAGTACGGAAGTTTTAAAAATTACAAATAATTTGACACTTACTTTACTACAAATGTTTGTTGATGCCGGCCTAAGAGTCAACGAACCGGATGAGAAGGGCGACCTACCAATCAATGTGATATCTTTGAAAACAACACCTTTTACCGCCGAATATCTAAGAATATTGATTGAAGCAGGGTCAAAAGTAGACTCTATTGGTAGCGATGGGCGCAATCCGCTTCAGCATGCTGTTGAAAAGGATGACCACAAAGCTATTGATATTCTTATGCAAAACGGCGCCGATCCAAGAGGTTGCGAATCACACCTTCTTGTTAAGAATCATATACTTATGCGCCGAATCAATGTATTGGAGCGACTCATGGAGAAAGATTGAAAAGGGTGATATTTTTTTTGGCCTCCAATAGCAAAGATATACATGTTTAGCATAGATGCTCAGCAATTTGAAATACATGAGTTGGAGCCTGGTATTGGAAGTTTTGAAATAAAGACAAGTGTTGGTTATTCAACATACACCGCGGTGTCCCGGTTTGAGGCTTTTCCTAAACGCGACCAAAGCACCATACTGAAATTCGTCAAGATATACGAGCATGAGATTGACTTCACCGGATCAACTCTATACTTCCCGGAGACGGTGTTTACCGATGCTTTTCAAATCCAATTCAGCGAGAAGGAGCTTAGTACAGAGGAGCGGTTTGCGCGGCTTGAGCGCGAGTTGGCGGATTTGCGGGCCCGGTTGAAGACTCAGGATTAAAAGTGAATTTCATTACGAATTAATGAAATGACTACGTTTGAGGATCTATACCGATATCTTTCGTCAAAAGATATTGACGTAAACGCATTCTTGAAGGACAAATGGGGCGGCGCCGAGATGCAAGAGAGCATGCTGAGGCTCTTTGCTTATTTGGGTATCATTGACGAACTAAGTGCTTTTACTCCATGCTCCGGCAACTTCAGTATGAAGACCATTCAACCGATCAAAACCGCCGACTATAGGCTCTTGTTTCAAAAAGCATTGAAGGACAAAGGAGACGTATCCGACCTAACCATGATCCGCGGCTCCGATATCCTGGCGACTACTTCTAAGAATCTTAAAACATATTGTGTTGGAGACCTGGATATTGACCGAATCTATAACATATTCAATGATTCTTATCAAAACTATACACTCGTGCTTTGTATTGTGATCCCCGATAAGAAGGAGTTCTACCGAGTAGTCAGCCGCGCCGAGCTGACCAGTGCTAACTTGGTGGATAAATGTAGCCGAGCGATCATATTGGATCACGGAGACCTCGTAGAATGCTTTGTGAAGTTCCGCAATGAGTTCGTTGGTAGAGAGCTTCCCGAATTCTATTCCGCACGGCGCTCTATGAATTTGTATTTCCATCAACAAATGGCGGTTGACAAGTTCTTAAGCCTCAACGAAGACAAAACTCTATTGGGTTGTATTCCGCGGTCCGGTAAGAGCTACATAGTTGCTGGCATTATAGCTTCACTCAAAAAGGGCAACTTCTTACTCATGACTACTTGTCCTAGCGAGACGATTGCGCAGCTACTAAAATATCCAAGTATTCGCAGATAAGAATAATTTATATTTTTTGTTAGGTAATGAAATACAGTCTAATTAAAGCAATACAATTGATATATAAGTATGAGCTATGTCAGTCCAGGTGAAGCATGCAGACACTACCAGGTATGCTCAGAGACGCTTAGAGAATGGGCAGATAGAGGTCGTATTGAATACTTTAAAACCACAGGAGGACACCGGAGATATAAAATTCCAGATAGAGGAGAAGCAGATAGCCGCACAAGGTATGTGTATGCAAGAGTTTCTTCCAGAAAGCAGGACGGAGACCTTCAGCGACAGATTGAATTTCTTAGAAAAAGGTATTCAAATTACGAAGTTATCCAAGATATTGGCAGCGGACTTAACTTCAAAAGGCAAGGATTCAGAAAGATATTGGAACAGCTCTTCAAAGGAGATATCGCAGAAGTTGTGGTATCCTCCTCAGATAGATTCAGCAGATTTGGGACCAATGACTTCTTCGTATGGCTATTCGAGCACTTTGGATCCAAACTTACTATACTACAGAACAGAAAATACGCGGATTCTAACGAGGAGCTGTCCGGAGACCTACTTGAAATTATCACAGTCTTCACCGCGAGATATCACGGCAGGAGGAAATATAAAAAAGATAACGAGGAAGATCAGGATTTATCCTAATCTTGAGCAAAAGAAGCTTTTTAATAAATGCTTTGGTCAGCACAATTATTTTTATAACAAAGCAGTTGAAGCACTTAGAGAGAATTCTAAGCACAACTTAGAATCATTCAGATTGCTCTTTATTCCGCGAGAAGCAGAAATGCGTCCTGATGAAATGTGGATGAAAGAGGTACCGTTGGATACCAGAGAACAAGCAGCAATAAAGGCTTTACATGCTCAAGAACAGGGTTTTAAGGCAGTAGCGGAAGGGCGTATTAAAAAATTTAAATTGAATTTTCGGTCAAAGAAATACAGTAATCCTGTATTCTACGTTGCTAAAAAAGCTCTTATAAACGGAGCTATATTTAGTCGCAAGCTTGGAGATAAGCATAAATATTTAGTATCAAAAAGAGATAGTGACGTGATTAAAAAGAGCGATGGTATATTTTCTATTAAGAAGGATAAGGATGGAAGATATTATATCAATGTAGTCATTCAGAAGAAAGAGAAGATAAGAGCTCAGAAACTCAATATAGTAGCTCTTGATCCAGGAGTGAGGACATTCCAAACGATGTACTCCCAGAAATCAACAGGCGAGTTTGGATATGATACAAGTAAGAGGCTATATGAATTATATAAACGTGAAGATAGATTAAAGTCTATTTTAGCTTCAAAAGAGCTAAATAGCAAAATGAGGTGTAAATTGAAGAAACGATGTGCTTTATTGAGAACCAAAATAAAGCATGTTGTGTCAGATTTGCACTGGAAAACCGCAG
>JACCDP011323024.1_pt1 | contig 10657 bp, 10 predicted proteins | sample 7445841 | NCBI WGS metagenome assembly JACCDP01 (sample SAMN15323441, study PRJNA562643) | freshwater metagenome | isolation source: river surface water | place: USA:Blue River Watershed | collected 2017-08-17
ACCATTTGGCTCAGCGATGGCAGTTGTTTTCCGGGACAATTGAATTTCAGAAAAGCCTTTCAAAACACCTTGGAAGGCTTGCAGGAAATTTATGCCAACCTACCTGCCAACTGGAAAGTGTTCGTTGAATACAAAGCCTTTGAACCCAACTTCTATTCCATGACCGTAGGCGATTGGGGACAATCATTGCTGTATGCGAATAAACTCGGACCCAAAGCCTATACCCTGGTTGATCTCGGCCATCATCTGCCCAACGCCAACATAGAGCAGATCGTTTCACTGCTGATGATGGAAGAAAAACTCGGAGGCTTTCATTTCAACGACAGCAAGTATGGCGATGACGACCTCACTGTTGGCAGCATCAAGCCCTATCAGCTGTTTTTGATTTTCAATGAACTGGTGGAAGGGATGGATGCGAGGGGCATGGATCATGCCACCGACCTGGGATGGATGATCGATGCCAGTCACAATGTGAAAGATCCGCTCGAGGATCTTTTGCAATCCATTGAAGCCATCATGATCTCCTATGCACAAGCCCTGCTGGTGGATCGCGCCACATTGAATGAAGCGCAGGAGAATAACGATGTGGTTACCGCACAGGAAATCCTGCAAAATGCCTTTAGAACAGATGTCAGGGCGCTTGTGGCAGAAGCCAGGTTAAGGGCAGGGGCAGCGCTTCATCCCATGGCATATTTCCGAGCGCAAGAGATCCGAAAGCAATTGATCAAAGAAAGAGGAGCACAAAATATTGCCACTGGATTATAATATTGCTGAACATGATAACTACACCGGTGATCCTGATTTTCGATATTGGCAAGACCAATAAAAAAATCCTGCTCTTCAACGAACAGTATGAAGTGGTATTGGAAAAGTCGGTTCAGTTTGCTGAAATCAAGGATGAAGATGGATTTCCCTGCGATGATGTGGAAGCCCTGACCAACTGGGTCAAGCATTCCGTTGAAGAAATTTCTCAAGACCCGGCCTATTCCGTGCAAGCCATTCACTGCACCGCATACGGAGCAAGCTTTGTTTACATCGATGAAGAAGGAAAGGTTGTGGCACCTTTGTACAACTACCTCAAACCCCTCAAAGCCAGCACGAAGGAATTGTTTGTGGAGCGGTATGGACCCTTGCCTATGCTCTGCCTTCAAACTGCCTCCCCTGATCTTGACAACCTGAATTCCGGTTTGCAACTGTTCCGCATAAAAGTTGAACATCCTGAAATTTTTTCCAGGATCAGGTGGGCCTTGCATCTTCCTCAGTACATACATTATGTGATCACAAAAAAGATTGCCTCGGACATCACCAGCATCGGTTGCCATACCTTCTTATGGGATTTTTCCAAAAACAATTACCACGATTGGGTAAAGGCCGAACATCTCGACAAGATTCTGCCCCCCATTCAAACCCATGTTGGCTTGCATGACAGCTCATCAGCGCTCATCCCCTACCTCAAGGCTTTTGAAGAACCATTTGTGCTGATTTCAACCGGCACCTGGTGCATCAGCCTCAATCCCTTTAACCAATCGCCCTTAACAGTTGATGAACTGAACAACGATACCCTCTGCTACATGTCGTATACAGGACAATCGATCAAGGCATCGCGTTTGTTTGCGGGAAAAAAACATGAAGTTGAACTACAGCAATTGAAAGCAGCAGCATTGGATGAAATAGAATTTGAAAATGCCTATCAAAAATTGATGGATGAAATTGTAGCAGAGCAGGTGAAGAGCACCAACCTGGTGCTGGCAGGAACTTCTGTGAAAAAAATATTTGTGGATGGCGGTTTCAGCAAAAACGAACATTACATGCGGGGATTGGTAAAAGCCTATCCGGGAATGGAAATTTATGCAGCTGAAGTTGCACAAGCTACTGCCCTTGGAGCAGCCCTGAGCATGCACGACAAATGGAAGAAGGGACCTGCTCCTGATCAAATCCTGAAAATGGTTCGATTCCCATAAAGAGAATTTTTGTTGGCATAAAACAAAAAGTCCCCTGAATAATCAGAGGACTTTGTAGCCCGTAGGGGAATCGAACCCCTCATTCCTCCGTGAAAGGGAGGCGTCTTAACCGATTGACCAACGGGCCGAGGTCAAATGGAGTGCAAAGATAAGTTCTTGGGGATTTATGACAAAAAAAAATGAATAGTTATTACATTTGCTACTCTTTAAGACACAAAAGCAATCAACCATGAGTACAGTTAAAGTAGCCATCAACGGATTCGGAAGAATTGGAAGGCTTGTTTACCGCCAGATCTTCAATATGGAAGGGATCGACATCGTTGCCATCAACGACCTTACCAGCCCCAAAGCCCTCGCTCACCTCCTTAAATACGATACCGCACAAGGACGATTTGAACAGGACGTAAAAGCAACCGAAAACTCCATCATCGTAAACGGTCATGAAGTAAAAATATATGCCCAGAAAGATCCTGCACAGATTCCATGGGGTTCACATGATGTAGACGTTGTATTGGAGTGTACCGGTTTCTTTACCGACAAAGACAAGGCTGCTGCCCACCTGACTGCCGGTGCCAAGAAAGTGGTGATCTCTGCTCCTGCTACTGGCGACCTGAAAACAGTTGTTTTCAATACCAACCACAACATACTGGATGGTTCTGAAACCATCATCAGCTGTGCTTCCTGTACTACCAACTGCCTTGCACCCATGGCCAAGGTATTGGAAGAGCAATTTGGTATTGTGAATGGTTTGATGACCACCGTCCATGCTTATACCAACGACCAAAATACACAGGATGCACCGCATCCTAAAGGTGATCTTCGCCGTGCCCGTGCCGCTGCCCAGAACATCGTTCCTAACAGCACCGGCGCTGCCAAAGCCATCGGACTGGTTCTTCCTTCTCTGAAAGGTAAACTCGACGGATCTGCACAGCGTGTACCAACCCTTACCGGTTCTTTGACTGAACTGACTGTCATCCTCGGCAAAAAGACCACAGCAGAAGAAATCAATGCTGCCATGAAAGCCGCAGCCAACGAAAGCTATGGTTACACAGAAGATGAAATCGTTTCTGGTGATATCGTGGGCATCCGTTATGGTTCCCTCTTCGATGCCACCCAAACCAAGGTACAGAACGTAGGCGATACCCAACTGGTTCGTGTAGTGAGCTGGTACGACAACGAGATGAGCTATGTAAGCCAGCTCGTTCGCACCGTGCACTACTTCGCACAGTTGATCTCCCAATAATCCAACTTTATCAATGGCCCGGCAGCAACACTGCCGGGCTTGTTTTTTAAAATCATTCCAATGAACAAATTTGATCAATTCAATTTCAAGGGACTCAAAGCATTGGTTCGGGTTGATTTCAATGTTCCCCTGAACGAACAGTTCCAGGTAACCGATGACACCCGCATGAGGGCTGCCATGCCTACCATCCAAAAGATTCTGAAAGATGGCGGTACCGTGATCCTCATGAGCCACCTGGGAAGACCCAAAGATGGCCCCACCAACAAATATTCACTCTCCCATATCGCCAGCCACCTGCAAAAGCTGATTGGCAACGATCATGAAGTGTTTTTTGCCTCCGACTGCATCGGTGAGGCTGCAGAAAAGGCCTCCTCTCTCCTGGAATCAGGAGATGTGCTTCTCTTGGAGAACCTCCGCTTTCACAAAGAAGAGGAAAAAGGAGATGCTGCCTTTGCAGAGAAGCTTTCCCAATTGGGCGATGTCTATGTGAACGATGCCTTTGGTACCGCTCACCGTGCCCACGCCTCCACTGCCATCATTGCTGATTATTTTGAAAGCAATAAAAAAATGTTCGGACTCCTCATGGAAGGAGAAGTGAGCAGTGCAGAAAAAGTATTGCTGCAATCCGAGAAACCCTTCACCGCCATCATCGGTGGTGCCAAGGTATCCGACAAGATCCTGATCATCGAAAACCTCTTGGAAAAAGCCACTGATATCATCATCGGTGGTGGCATGGCTTATACTTTTTGGAAAGCCCAGGGAAAAGTCATCGGCAATTCACTTTGCGAAGAAGACCGCCTCCCGCTGGCTGCAGCACTGCTGGAAAAAGCAAAGAACAAGAGTGTCAAAATCCACCTGCCCATGGACAGCACCATCGCGGATAAATTTGCGGCAGATGCCCAAACCACCAACTGCGAAAGCTTTGGCATCCCCCCCGGATGGATGGGACTGGACATCGGTGTCAAAGCCCGTGCGGATTTCAGGGAAGTGATCCTGGCCAGCAAAACCATTCTCTGGAATGGTCCCATGGGTGTCTTTGAAATGGAAAAATTCCAGGCCGGCACCAAGGCCATTGCAGAAGCCGTTGCTGAAGCCACCCAAAAGGGAGCTTTCTCACTGGTAGGGGGTGGCGACAGTGTAGCTGCCGTGAACCAATTCGGATTCACCGATAAAGTAAGCTATGTATCCACCGGCGGTGGCGCCATGCTGGAATTCTTCGAAGGAAAAGAACTGCCCGGTATCGCTGCTATCAAAAAATAACCATTCATCCTCCCCGGATACAGATTGGCCCCAAGGTTAACAAAAGCTTTGGGGCTTTTCATATACCTTTGTGCTCTAATCAAAAAACAAAATGAGCACACGTAACATTGTCCTGATCTCCATTATTGCCTTCATCCTCCTCCTCGGCGGCTGCGGATGCAGTGGCTACAACAGTTTGGTTGACAAGGATGTAAAAGTCAAGACAGCTTGGGCCAACGTAGAATCTGAATACCAGAGAAGGTCTGACCTGATCCCTAACCTGGTAAGCACTGTCAAAGGTTCTGCCAACTTCGAACAGGAAACCCTGACCGGCGTAATCAATGCCCGTTCCAAAGCGACCGGCATCACTGTTGACGCCAACAACCTCAGCCCTGAAAAGATTGCCGAATTCCAAAAAGCGCAGAACGAACTGAGAGGTGCTTTGAGCCGCTTGCTGGTAGTAGCAGAACAATACCCTGACCTAAAGTCTACACAAGCCTTCAGAGACCTGCAAACCCAGCTGGAAGGCACTGAAAACCGCATCAAGACTTCCCGCAAGGATTTCAACGATGCTGTAGGTGACTACAACAGCAGCAGAAGGAAGTTCCCAATGATCATCATCAGCAACCTCATCGGTTTCCCTGAAAAAGGATTCTTTGAGGCAGAAGACGGAGCAGAGAAAGCACCCACAGTAGACTTCACCAAATAAGCCGATACGGATGTTTTCATTCCTGAAGCCACAAAAAAAATCATTCTTCACAGCAGCTGAAGAGGAACGGATGGTGCAAGCCATCCGTTCTGCTGAAAAGCAAACCAGTGGAGAGATCCGGCTTTTTATCGAAAGCCATTGCCGCTTCATGAATCCAATGGATCGTGCCCTTGAACTCTTTGCTGAACTGGAGATGCAGAAAACGCAGGACAGAAACGGGGTTTTGTTGTACTTCGCCATGAAAGACCATCAACTCGCGTTGCTGGGAGACGAAGGAATCCATCAGAAAATGGGACAAGCCTTTTGGAACAACGAAGTGACCAACATCGTTTCCAAATTCAAACAGCAGGAATTTGTGGATGGCATTTGCGGCATGATCAAAGATGTGGGCGATGCCCTTACCACCCATTTCCCTTACCAAAGAGACGACAAGAACGAACTCTCTGATGAGATCGTTTTCGGAAAATGAGAAAAAAGCTACTGACCATATTATTCTCCCTGATCTGTCTTACTGTATTGGCACAAAAAGGCCTACCCAATAGACCTGATCCGCCAAGATTGGTGAATGATTTCACGGGTATGCTAACCCCCGATCAGCAACAGGCAATGGAATCAAAGCTGGTAGCTTTTGATGACTCCACTTCCATACAGATTGCCGTGGTCCTCATTGAATCGCTGGAGGGAAGAGATATTGCAGAATATGCGGTAGAACTGGGCCGAGCATGGGGCATCGGCAACAAAGAAAACAACAACGGTGTTTTGTTGCTGGTTTCTAAAAGTGATAGAAAGATTCACATCGCAACAGGCTATGGTATAGAAGGTGCCCTGCCCGACATTACGGCCAGCCATATCATTGATGAGCAGATCAAGCCCAATTTCAGAGAGAACGACTATTACCGTGGACTCGATGAAGGTACGGATGCCATCATTGCGGCAACAAAAGGAGAATACAAAGCCCCCGAAAATTACAGAAAGAAAAAAGGCCAGAAAGAAATACCCGGCTTGTTGGTGCTCATCATCATCTTCATCATCATCTTTTTCATCAGGCGTGGCGGTGGCGGTGGAGGATACTATGGAGGCAGTGGCTTCCGCAGGTCGCACGGCGGCATTTGGTTCTTACCCTCCTCAGGCGGCGGCAGTTGGGGTGGCGGGAGCAGCAGCGGAGGCTTTGGCGGCTTCGGCGGTGGCAGCTTCGGTGGTGGTGGAGCCAGTGGAAATTGGTAGACTGCAGGGACGAGCCACAAGGGACGAGGGAATATATGATCCTTTCTAACCCAGTCCCGCTTCCTGGTGCAACTCTGGGATCTCTACATCTGTGAAACCCTTTCTCAACAGCCTTTCCCTGAAATCAATCTGCACTTCATACTCTCCGTGAACCAGGAATAATTTCTTTACCGCCTTGGGATCCTGACAAGCCAGGAACTGAGAGAGGTCTTCATAATCTCCATGCGCACTCATGCTCCTGATGCTGCCAATCTCTGCATGCACCTCATGCGCCACACCATAGATATTTACTTCCTTTCTTCCGGATTGCAACCTCGCTCCCAAGGAGTGTGGCTCACAATAGCCTGTCATCAAAATACTATTCCTTGAATTCTCAATGTTGTTACTGATATGGTGCTTTACCCTGCCTGCATCGGCCATGCCACTCGCTGAAATGATCACACAGGGTTCATTTCGGAAGTTGAGGAGCTTGGATTCATCAACGGTCTTGATGTATTCAAGCCCTGCAAACCTGAAAGGATCTTCATCCTGTTCCAGAATCTTTTGAATTCGGCTGTTGAAGTCCTGCGGATATTTTTTTACGATCTCAGTTGCGTGTATGCTAAGAGGACTGTCGACAAAATAGTCGAGCGCAGGCAGTCTGCGTTCCAGCTCCAATTGATTCAAGGCATACAACAACTCCTGGGTTCTTCCTACACTGAAGGCAGGGATGATGAGTTTGCCTTTCTTCTTCAAGCATGTTTTTACAATCCATTCCAACAGCTGATCCGGTGTGGCTTGATGCAAATCATGCAAAGAGTTGCCATAGGTTGATTCCAAAATGATGATATCGGCCTGCGAGAATTCTTCTGGAGACTTTAGAATGGCATCACGATACCTTCCCACATCACCGCTAAAGCTGAGTCGCTGCGACTTTCCATTTTCAGTGATCTTCAGGTGGACGGCGGCACTGCCAATGATATGACCAGCATCGGTATACATGAGTTCAACATCTTCATCGATCCTGATCCAGTTGCCATACTGAACAACCTTGAATTGCTCCATGGCCTTGTGCGCCTCATCAGTAGTATACAAAGGTTTTAGGGGAACCTGGTGAGCTGCCAGTCGTTTTTTGTTGGCATACTTGATATCATCTTCTTGGATGCCGGCAGAATCTTCCAGCAATACCGCCGTAAGGTCTCTTGTGGCGGGCGTACAATAAATCTTCCCTTGGAATCCATCGCTGACCAATTTCGGTATCAAACCGCTGTGATCAATATGTGCATGCGAAAGCACCAGGCAATCAACCTCCCTGGGCTCGAAACCCCAGTGACGGTTCAGGGAATCGGTTTCTTTGCCCATGCCCTGGAACATGCCACAGTCCAGCAGTATTTTTTTACCACTGGATAGTGTCAGCAAATGTTTGGAACCTGTAACGCATCGGGCAGCACCGTGAAAGGAAATCTTCATCGGAATAATTTGATCCAATCTAATCAAAATTTCCCGTTCCTGAAATGCGTTATGTCAGGATTCATGAACTATTGGACCAATAGCTTGAACATGGACTCATCGCCCAGGAAACCTTCCAACTCATCGCCTACCACACACGCTCCTACTCCTTTGGGCGTACCCGTAAAGATCACATCGCCAATGTTCAAAGAAAAAAATTGCGAAACGTACGAAACGATTTTGTCGAAAGGATGGATCATGTCAGCTGTATGTCCTTGTTGAACAAACGCTCCGTTCTTCTTCATGGAAAAACGGATATCGTCTTTTTTGAGTCCCTCTCCAATGGGCTGCCATTTTCCGAGAACTGCTGAATTGTCCCATGCCTTTGCCTTTTCCCATGGCAGTCCTTTTTTCTTGAGTTCAGCCTGTATATCCCTGGCGGTAAAATCGATCCCAACAGAAATGGCATCGTAATAATTTCCAGCATCGCTCTCTTGAATGTATTGGCCATTTTTGCAGATGCGGAGCACTACTTCACATTCATAGTGCAGCTCATTCGTGAAGGCAGGATAGTAGAAAGGTGCATTGCTCTGCAGCAATGCGCTTTGGGGTTTCATGAAGATCACGGGTTCTTCCGGTACTTCATTGCCCAGTTCTTTTGCATGCTCCACATAGTTTCTGCCGATGCATAAAAATTTCATGTTGTCTAATTTTGATAAGGTTGGATTCGGATACTAAATTAGGCCAGATTTGACTGGTCTCAAAATTCCAGGTGGTTCACGGCTGCCATTGTTTTTTCCAATCCGATCAACACAAATTCTTCAATGGCTTTTGACGCTCTGGTGATTTTAGCATCCACAACTGCCTGCTCGCCTTCTTTCCATTTTCCTAGCACATAATCCACTTGTCGTCCTTTGGGAAAATCGTTGCCTATGCCAAATCGCAGTCTGGGATATTGCGTGGTGCCAAGGCACTCTTGAATGCTCTTCAGGCCATTGTGTCCGCCATCACTTCCGGATGGCTTGATCTTGATGCGGTTAAGGGGTACTGCCAATTCATCCAGCAATACCAGCACATGTTCGAGCGCCACTTTTTCCTTGTCCAGCCAATATTTGACTGCTTTCCCACTCAAATTCATGTAGGTGGTAGGCTTGATACAGATAATTTTTTTTCCTTTCAGGGAAACCTCAGCCTTGGAGGCCAGTCTGTCCAACGAAAAACCCGATTGGTGTTGGGAGACAAAATGGTCCAGGATATCAAAGCCGATGTTGTGCCGGGTATGCTCATACTCGAATCCAATATTGCCCAGTCCAACAATCAGAAATTTGTTCATAAAAAAAGCCCCATGATGCTATCATGGGGCTGTAAAGATAATAGATTGAACTTATTTCTTTGCCTTGGCAGGTGCTGCAGCAGCTTCTTCCTGCTTCAACTGACGGGTCATGGTTACTGAAGCAACCGGGATCCTTGGAGAGTTCTGGATCTCAATGTTGCCTGCAACGATGTCCTGAACACGGATGTTGGCATTCAACTCAAGGTTGGTAATGTCTACTTCGATATTCTCCCTGAGGTCTTTGGGAAGGGCTTTCACTTTTACAGCTTTCAGCCTGATCTCCAACTTACCACCGGCTTTCACACCTGCAGATGCTCCAACGAACTTCAGAGGAATAGTAGCACTTACTTTTTTGCCTTCAACCAATTCCAGCAGGTCGATGTGGATGAGCTTGTCGGTAACCTTGTCAAACTGGAGGTCTTTCAAGATACAGGTGTAAGACTTGCCGTCTACTTTCACTTCCACTTTCTGGAAGTCTGGTGTGTAAACGAAAGGCTTCAGGGCAAGTGATTTGACTGCAAAGTTAACCTCTTGTGCACCCCCGTAAATTACACCAGGTACCAGGTCTTGAGAGCGTAACTGGCGGGTGGCTGTTTTGCCCGTTCCGGTCCTCAATTGTCCTTCGATTGTAATTGTCTTCATTGTATTGTGTTTAAAAAATGACTGCTTTGGCGCCTATTTGTTCCGCTGTTGGGAGTGAACAAAAAGACTGGTGATGCTTTGGTTCTCATAGGCGTATCTGATGGCGGAAGCAAAAAGGCCCGCAACACTCAATACCTTTAGTTTGGAGGAACGGTCTTTCAATGGAATTGTATCACAAACCACCAATTCATCCAGTACACTGTTCTCGATGTTGACGTAGGCATTGCCACTCAAAACCGGATGCGTACAGAGCGCTCTCACACTTCTTGCCCCCTTTTCCAGTAACAGTTTGGCTGATTTGGTCAGGGTTCCTGCCGTATCACAGATATCATCGATCAACACCACATCCCTGTCCGTTACATCACCGATGACCACCATGCTGGCTATCTCATTGGCTCTCTTCCTATGCTTGTCACAGATCACCATCTCAACGTTGAAGTAGCTGGCCATCTCACGGATCCTGTTCGCACTTCCCACGTCGGGGGCCGCAAAGGTAAGGTTTTCCAGCTGAAGATCGCGGATATAAGGAATGAAAATTGCCGAACTGTCGAGGTGATCCACCGGAATATCAAAATAGCCCTGGATCTGTGGTGCGTGCAGGTCCATCGTGATGATCCTGTCTGCCCCTGCTGCTGTGAGTACGTTGGCAACCAATTTGGAGCCGATGGCTACCCTGGGCTTGTCTTTTCTGTCTTGACGGGCATACCCGAAATAGGGGATGACGGCAATGATCTTATAGGCAGAAGCCCGTTTCGCCGCATCGATCATCAACAGCAATTCCAGGAGATTATCCCCCGGTGCAAACGTGCTTTGCACGAGGAAAACATAATCACCTCTTATACTTTCGAGGAAAATTGGCTGTATCTCACCATCACTGA
>JACCDP011446842.1_pt1 | contig 10656 bp, 31 predicted proteins | sample 7445841 | NCBI WGS metagenome assembly JACCDP01 (sample SAMN15323441, study PRJNA562643) | freshwater metagenome | isolation source: river surface water | place: USA:Blue River Watershed | collected 2017-08-17
GTAATTATAACACAGAAATGGTTAGATTTTTTGGTTCGCTCATCATTTCTAGCTACAACCGTCTTGTTGGTACAGTTAAAGCATTGGGTGTCAACCCAAGTTTGATTGGAGAAAACTGCAAGGTTTATTAGCTCCATGTCTTGCTCAGTCATACCGTACCTCCTGTTGCATCAACAATACTGCCTACTATTTTGCCAAACAATAAGCATACGTTGTTTGCGTTTTTATTTTGTTGTTTTTACATAATCATCAACAAGTTCAAGGATAGCATTGCGTGTAGTCGTTGGACCAAGCTCGCCAACAAGACCAGTCAACTGTTTTACCAAGTCTTCTGGTAGTGAATTCACTAATTTTTCAGTCATGTTAATTTCCTCTAATTTTTCAGTCATACTTTCTCTCCAGTTTTTATCATCCAATTACAATTCATCATTTCAATTCCTTGATTGCTTGCTGATAGAGTAATTATAATCTAGAAACCCATAAAAGTAAACAACGGGTCTATTTTTTATAGGAAGTTTTTATATGCGTAGTAGATTGATCGCTTGACCAACGTACACTTAAGTTGTACGCAACAGCACACATAACAAAGCTCAAGGTAATACAAAACGCTATACAACGAAATGCGTTGTTGAGGTCAAATCTGAATACAACTAGAACTACCGCAACAGCCGCTATCATTATTGCACAAACGATCAATGAAAGTTCGAAAAAACTCAATGATTCAGGTAAAAAATTAAACATCTCATACCCCATTGAACAAACTTATTTAATTATAGCCCAAAGTAGCTGGTGAGTGATCCAAAATTTGTCTAGTTTCGCTGTTGTAGAAGTAAGCATCTTCATCAACAATAGTTACACACAAGTCACAGTGTAGCAGATCATAGTCTACAAACGTTTTATCCGCGTTATAGACACGAAATACAACTGGACCATCTGTAAAAGTTTGTAACAAATGTCCGCTTACGCCGTTTGCAGGTTTAGAAATAATTTCTGACATTTTTGTTTAACCGCGCTGCGGTTCCTTTGAGTGCTGTTCATTTAATTTGTCAATGCTGGTAAATCCAAACTTTAAATGGAGTAAGTCAACATTAGTTAACCAATAGAGAGTTCCATCACTGCATGTTAGTAATGGACCATCCACATGATACCAATTAATGTTTGGTTTAGTAGCTTCTTCTTAGGATTTCATAGATCAATCCTCATATAACTTCATCAGTGTCATATTTAAAAATATAGTGTCCACCTCTGCGAGATTGTACCCAAGTATCGTGCCACAACATATAATTTTTCTGCATAGCTCGGATTATTGATTCATTACCTGACCATCCAGCAGTCGAAATGTGGTATTCACGAATTGGTTTGTCTTTGTACGTTGTATCTTGTTCCGACCAACCCCAATCAGCGTATGCCCACATTGATTTGATAAACGCAAACCAACCAGGAACATCACGCCAATGCCAAATTTCTATAATCTGTAATGCTGCCTCAGTAGGATATCCATCTTCGTCCCTTAAAGGTTCTTGCATCAACTTGTCAATTGAAGTTTTTACAAATTCTGCATGACGTTCAAAATCATTCATTGCATTTTGGTGTCTTGTAGTCATTGAGCGCAACTCCACTTGTACGGTAAAGTTAACAGATCGGTTTCTTTTGGCATCATTACAACTTCTGCATTGGTATTCTGCTTGATAACGTAATCAAGAACACCAGTGCCATACCCAGACATTCCCCAGCAGTTTTCATAGCAAGAGTAAACAGATCCAGATTCGCCAGAGAATTCATAGCAATTGTCGCGTTTAACTACGCTAACAATACCGGAATTCATTTTCCAGCAATCTGATCCAGTATAACCGCCATACCAAGTTGCAAATACTCGGTAGTGAGTTTGACAAGTAGTCCTGTCAGTTACTCTAATAACAACCCATTTGTCTGGTGTGTAATCCATTATTCAACTCCAAAATGTTCTCTAATCTCTACAGCACAATCCTGCCTACCTGACCTAACATCAATATTATCTTCGCCATCGATGTCTTTGCAAATATTAACACATTCCTGAACAATCAACTCTGCAAATTTTTCCAAACCAATCAAGGGGTCAACCACCATGCCAGTTTCTTTGTCCAACACACATAACCATTGTTGGTTTTTAATTCTGGCAATACCAGCATCTAATCTCAGTTCGTTTAATTTGCTTTTCATAATCCACCATTGTTTGCTACCAGCACCACATCTCTCACACCTTGCCCAAGATCATATCCGCCACAGAACCCGCAATTGCTGTTTGGATCAATTAGCGTTCTCATAATTCAACTCCAAAACGTTTCTTGATACGCTGATTGATAGCGTGAGCAGTGTGTATTGGTTCAACACTATTGGTATTCATCTTGCCAACCCAAGTAGAAGACGCCATACACTCCTGAATAATCAGTTCGGCAAATTTTTCCATTTCAATAGGGATATTTTCTTCTACAGGAAGAGGAACATATCCGTATGCCTTAATAAAGCAATCTTTAATTTGGTTGTTCATTATTCGATTCCAAAATGTTTTTTGATTTCGTAATAGCAAGCAATTGCAGGATCATTTCTTTCTGTGACATCTTCACAAATAATCATGCAAGTTTTAACAATTGATTTGCAAAACTCATCTAACTCTTCAGGCAAAAATTCGTAATAATCTTCTTTAATAGACTCACCGTATCGACTATACCTTTCATGACATAGATATTGTTTAGCTAGTTGTTTAATTTGATTGTTCATTTCTTTCCCCAAGATACGCCCCAACAAAATACTACAAATGTCCACAATAACAAAATTAGTAGATTGTGTATCATTTTTTATTATTCCACATTGCCAAGACAACTACTAATGTAACAATGGGCAATTGCCACATGGTAACTTGATATACACTAACACCATCTAGCGCAGGAAATATCGTTAATGCCAGTAAGTAGCTTACTACAGCAGAAAAAAATAATACAATAATTGCATTACAGGTAAAAAATAGTATCAAGAAAAGACTGTTCAAGAGTACATTACGGAATTCTTGCAGGGACATATTCATAATAACCTCAGATGTGTGTTTGATAAAACAATTATAACTCAGACATCAATAAAAGTAAAATTTTACTCACCTGCAATTCTTCGTATCGCTCTTACAGAATACACTTCTCTGTTGCTGTCAAACCATTCGCCAGCAGGTTTACCGTTCTCTATTAGCACATACGCAGCAAGAGCAGTACCATATGTGTTGGCTGTCCAATATCGAGCATCCCTGAGATAAGAGTGTTCTGCTATCTCTAGCAACTCATCAATGGTTGGAAGTGTCCAGTCACTGTGACCACCTTGACGCAAGGCGTGACAAATGTTGATGGCGCTGTTCCAAGTACCGATATTTTGCGTTTCCAAGTCAGCAATTTCTACCAAGTACGTTTTACCATTGATTGTCACTTTGATTGCAGTTTCTGTTGTCATAATTACCTCTACTTTGTTACAGTAATTATATCTCAGAGATCAATAAAAGTAAACTACCAATCAGTCAAAAACAAGTTGTCGAGTCGTTTCAGCAAGATATTCAGTCCTGGGTCTCGCTCAAGCTCGTAAGCGTATTGAATTTGTTGGCATTGAGCAACGCACTCTTGAGTTACCTGTTCTACCAGTCGTTTGATCTTGTCTTGATAATCTGGTGGAAATTGATCATATTGCTCAAATCCAGCCTTTACAGCCAGCTGTTTGATTACGAGGTCAGAGTGTGCTCGTTCTTTTGTGGCACTCCAAAGAGCAGGCCCCATTTGGCGAGATAGTTCAATAATATCATCAGGTGTCATTTATTACTCCGGAAATTCCTAAGAACGATGCCACAAAATTGCAGCAAATTTTCTATATCCTTCATTTACCGAACCAAAAAATGAATGATTAATTTCTCCATCACTATTCACACTTAGCCCAGCATCTCTGGCAATTTGTGTTATTTCATCAGGCGTCATACGTTACCCCCTTGCTCGGATTGCTTCCGCAAGTGCTCTAGCTTCATTCTTTGCTGCCGTATGCATTGCAGCGTAAGTATCATTTCGTGGGCAATTGGCGTCTTTCCAGCCAATTGCGCGTTCATCACACACCTTCGCACACGCCTCACGCTCTACCTGTTGCGCAAGTTCAATAACTCTTGCAATTTTTAACAAATCATCTGGAGCGATGTTATTCACATCCCCATAAACCTCTTGTGCGATTTCTAATCTATTCATGTGTTACCCCTTGCGAGTATGATTTCAGCGCAGTTCGCAATAGTGTGACCGACTATCGCATCTTTAGTATAACCACTGCCGTAAAGTCTAAGCCATAATGCACATTCTTCGCGCTCTTTTGCTGCGACAAGCTCGGCAAAACTGGTCAATGTATCTACAATTTCATTGGTTTCTTTGATTTCGTGGCCGTGTTGTGCTGCAGCCTCTTGCACCATTTGGATGATTTCTAATCTATTCATTTGTTACTCCTTTCATATATCATTTAAGAGTTGAGTGAAGTCACCGGTTCATACCCCTTAAGAACTTTCTTATACCTTGGCGTAACTTCTACAACTTCAAAATTGCCGTTTGGTTTGCAATACCAAGGATGGCCAACCCATCGTTTAGCAAACTCAGTTGCTGCTTCTACTGAGTCAAATAACTTGGTAAAAGGCGGAAATCCTTCTGAATCGTTATAGCTACTATGCCAATAGTGCGAAGTGGCCTCAACCCCGCACTCTGAGTCTTCAATCACCAGCATCTTTTCTCCAGTTCGTGTCATTACAGAGTTGTAGCACTCGCTAATAGCCTCTGAGCTTTCAATGATGAGTGCAAACTTGCTCACGCTGTACCTCCAGTAGCCTTGGGGATTGCAGGCGCGGCTGGTTGTGGTCTGGTATAGAGTCGTTCATCTGTTGGCTTAATATCTCTGTCGTTCAAAAGGGTTGGCAATCCTTCACGAATAGCCACATTAGCTACTGGCTCATCGACTGGTTTCTGCTTAAGTGCTTGGCGAAGGGCTGACATTGCGCTACGGACTTTATTAAATTCTTTCTCGTACAAAGGCGAATAAATACAATCCAACGCCTCCAGCGCCTGTTGCGCTGCTTGTTCCAAGTTAGTCATTTGGCATCCCTCGCTTTCATCATTGCGTCTGCCAGCCTGTATGCGGATGTTGCTGACACACTGGTAGTATTTGGACAAGACAACATACCCTGCAATGCCTTTGCGGCAACGTCATCGCGGATACGCTCTTTAATCATCTCGTCCAACCAGTCAGTGCCGCTATTTGGCACCCTAAGTTTGATGGCTGCATATTCTTGAAGAGTCATGCCTTCTTTGGTTTCCCACACTTCATTGTTCATTGTTCAACTCCAAAATGTTGTTTGATTATATTACCAACTTCAGCTGCTGCTCCGCTATGAACAGCAGCAACATAAGCACTTTCGTTTACCAATAACCGTACAAACTCAGCAAATTCATCCTTATAGTCTCCACCCCAATCTATGTTACCTGGTCCAGGACCCCAAGATTCATTCTGCCAGAAAACAAACCCTGCCTGTTCAGCTAGTTGTTGAATTCGTTTGTTCATACAATAATTTCCTTTAATAATTGTCTGTCTTTGAACTTTTTATTTTCAGGAATATAATACCAGTCGCCATTGTGCATAATATAAACGTACTCAAAGCCCTTACAATAATTGTTAAATTCTGCAGCACAAGTCAGGGTCTGAAATTCTTGATGTTTTTCTCCCCGATCACGCCCGTAAAATACAGTGACTCCAGGGGCTGGATTATTAAAATTGTGATCGAGTTTGTTTGCTGGAATCTCAACTTGTTCAGCTAGGTAACTTATATTGCCTAGCGCAACGAGATGATTTGCCTTTGCGCTGTCGTAGTGTTTCAGCAGCATTGCACCCACACCACTCAAATAACCATCAAAATGGCAGTAAACCACTTTGAAATTATCGCCATGAGTTACACCAATCAAACAATTTGTGCTCATTTCAGATCCTCTATTAATTGCTAATAGAGTAATTATAACGCAAATCGTAATAAAAGTAAAATTAGTCCCAGAGTGATCTGAAATGCTTGCCAAACAGCCTCAGTCCATTATCGATCTGTTCCGAGTGCCGTGTATACCCTTCCAAGTCAAACGTTGCTGTGTGGTTAGGGCCATGCACCATGCGTTTACAGTCTTTGTACTCCACACAATCTTCGAATTGCAGATCGTGTACTCCACTGTGATACCATTTCTCCCAATCGCAATCTGGCTGTAACTGCTCAAATGCCCAAATCATTTCATCAAGCACCCAATTCCAACGACGTTCGAGATTTTCATCAACGTCCCATTCGTTTTCTTTGGGCGGAGCTTCTGTTGAGCGTAGATTTAGCCCCTCAGGCACATCATCGTCATCTACAAGCGGAGTGCCATGCTTGGTTGCCTTTAGCTGCTTTAGCATTGGAAGTATGATCATTGCGAGTGTTGAGTCCATACTCCAAGTATCCCACCGGTCAATGTGGATTTTAACTTTGCGTTTTTTCTTTGAATGAATCCATTCGCAGAGAGTATTAACCCAAGTGTGAGACAAACGCTCACCAAGTTTATGGCAGGTATTTTCGCTTACGCCAACTTTTTGTAGAAGATCCGCCAGCTGAAACGGCCCCCACCAGTCGCGATATGGTCCTATTGAAATTTTCATTTTGTAAACTGTGGAATTTTGTTGTATGAAAGACCTGCGTATTGAAAGTGGCTCAACAGCTGCAGCAGTTCTTCGAGTTTATCCGCAGGGTGCCGTTGAATCAGCCGGTGTGTACTCTCAATGAGAATAAAGTACAAGTTGTTGGTGCCTTCCTCAACTTGCGGTTTAAAAATATGCTCAAGATCACTTATATTCATAATAACCCCATATAAACACAATCGTTATGCACTCATAAATTCATAAACTTGATTGGCTGACGCTAACTGCTCACTCGACGACTGAGTATTAACCACTTTTAGATTTTCAAGCAGATTGCACAATTTTTCAACGTGTTTCTTATAAAATTCTACGTTGGGTGAGCTTGGATTTTTCTCAATGAAGTTCACAGCATCACCTAAAGCTACGATTGTTTTTTGATACTCTTTTGCTGCAACTTCGATCATTTTCAACTCCATTTAATTTATCAATAGAGTAATTATACTTCAGAAAATAATAAAAGTAAACTTACTTTGCCCGTAATCGAATTATTTCAGCGGCAGCTTCTTCTAGCAAGTCTGCAATCCTATCTGGCTGCCCTTCCTGTACACTCTTGCGAGTAGGAATTTGTCTACGAATTTCCGCCCGTTTCTGGAGTCTATACACAATGTCTTGTTCGATAATTTGTGCAGACTTTAAAACATTCCTGCGTTCTAATTCTTCAAATGCTTCATCTTCTAGAGTTTTCATGGCTATCCTTTATAGTGAACTAGAGCAATCAAGGCATCTAGCTCTCCCCAAGTAAGCTGGAATTGTTTAGTAGCACCAATAGCCACATCAAATCCTTCACCATTTTGCCATTCGCAAACTTCAATAAAATCATCATCCTTGGCTAAATGATCGTACTTTTTTAACTCTGTGAATTTAGCTTTTCTTTGGTACATTTCCATTTTTAGCCACTCTCATAATGTGTTCGTTGACGTCTGATTTAAAAATAGTTTTAAACTTTGATGACGATTCCTCAAGTTTTTTTATTTTTGCCTCAAGTTCGGAAATGCGCTGATCTCGTTCTGCTGTTTGAGCGTACTGATTTGTCAATAACTCACAAGTTTGATTAAGAGCTTGACGCAAGTGATAGCACTGACCTTCCCACCATTCGATTGATTCTAGACCATTAGCAGCTAACTTTTTCATTACTCTACTCCAAAGGCACTGCGAATGTAATGACCAACAGACACATCTGGATCATAATCTTTGTATCCTTGTTCTTTTAATTCAGCAATCATAGAACATTCTTGCACGATCAAAGTGGCAAACTGTTGGATATTGCGGTCACCCCATAGTGTATTTTCTTGAATGCCCAATCCAGTAGGGTATTGCACCATACCAGCTGTTCTAGCAAGCAGTTCAAGTTTTGTATTCATGAGTTCATCCAATCCCACCATATCACCACACTGATGCTGAATGACGATAGTATTACAAGGGTCGCTCTAGTAGATTCTTCCCAATTCCCTGGATTTGGATCAAATTTAACAAACGACAAACACAAGTACCAAAACGCGCTAAAAGTAACCATCTTAACAAAATTGCGAGTCATAATTAATTCTCTAACAAACACTGATAGTAGTCCTCATCAGTTTTAAATGTATATTCCTTGCCTTCTTCGTTGACCAGATGAGGTCCAGGCATTCTTGGATTGAACTCATACAAGAACCAGTAAACATCTTCAACGTTATCTGCAAACAAGGCTTGTATTACAGTATCAAATTTCAAGCCAGCAAAATTTGCATACTCATTGTCAAAAATAAACTGCTGAATATCAGCAGGAACTTTGTCAACATAAGCCTGTTGTTGTAATTCAATGTTGCGAATTTTACGAAGGACTTCAACTAATTCTGGGGACATAACCAACTCCTATATTAGATCAATTTTAAAAATTTTTACTATACTCATACAACCAGTCTCTTTAAGACATGGATCAACAGATTCAAGTCCTTGAGCTGAATACTAACTTGTTCATGTTCACCATCAATACCAAGGATCCAACCGCTGGTACCGTAATCTGCATAGCTAATTTTAAATTGTTGATCTCCATCATCTGCAAAAGCAATGTTGCGTGTTATAACTGGGCTACTGTCTGTTCCAACTACAGTTGACTCTGGTTCATCAACGGCTCGCTCAAAGCCAGGAAGAGAATCCTCATATGCTTTCCACAACTTTTGAAATTTAAGATCGTACAGGGCTGCAACACCAGCAAAGTCAGATACATCCGATTGACCTTCTGCCATCAATTTAATATCATCTACAATACGCCAAGCGTCCAAGATTTGTTGTTCAAATTCAAAATTTGCCATAATAATTCCTAATGTAATAGTGGTCTATAAGCAAATTATAACCTACACTGCAATAAAAGTAAAATTAATTTTTTACTCGAACTGCAGGAACTCTGTACTCATCAGCTAGAATATCCGGACACACTTTGGCGATTTCATTCAAGTCGAACTTGGTAGGAAAATGCCTTAGACACCACCTAGCATTGTCTCTGACCTGTTGTGGCATAGCGTCATCAGTTAGTAACTGCTTGAGAAAATTCTCTGTATTCAAGATAGAATGATAGCGTTCATTGGGTAATGTCATAGTGTATTCTCGCTTATGAAAAGATTGTTGACCAACGTTTTAGCTTTTTGATCTTGGCTTCCTTTGCCAGGTGCAAGTGATCAGCATCCAGGAATTTATGTTCTACCAGCAAGTCAATCATTGCCAGCAAGTCACCAATTTCCTTTTCAACTTTGCACCTATTAGTTTCAAGTTCAGGACAAAGTACTCCTTCATTTCCAAATCTAAAACACTTGCTAATAGCCTGCACTACCTCGGCACATTCCTCTTGAGTTATGATTAAAATTTCTTGTAGTTTCTCCATTACAGTTCCAAATCCCAATTTCTAATTGAAGTGTCGAATTGTTTAATCTTAAAATTATTTGCCAAACCTTCACTACCCCAGTACCCTCTGGGATTAGCAAGTACTCTGGTCTTGTTGATCAAGTAGTCACTGTTACTATGAGTGTGGCCATGAACCCATGAGTGAATATCTGAATCAAAAACTAAATCAAACAATTCTTCGTAATATGCATCAGTTAATGCATCACCACGGTACACTCTGTCAATACTCTGTATATGCGGGGCGTGATGAGTAACTACAACCTTGTATTTGCCAGTAGGGTCTTTGATAAAGTTCTTGAGCGAACTGATTGCAGTTCTATGTTTTTGCAGAGTATATTCTGGAGTAATAGTAATTCTTTCATAGTACTCATCCACATACTTGATATACCTATAGTCTTGCATACCAGCTTGAATGGCATTCATTACATTGGGATTACCACCTCGCATTGAAGTCCACATAGTGGTTCCAAAAACTACAGTATCATCAAACTCAACTCGGTCATTTTCCAAAACCTGTATGTTGTTCAAGCCTAGTTTTGAAAAGATCGCGCGTAGATTTTGTACTCCATAGTTCAATTCGGCATTAAAAAATTCATGATTACCACAGACATACAATATGTTCTCGTATTTTCCAGAGAGGTATCTAAAAAAATCTTTACATTCTTCTGCAAATTTATTGTTCTTTTTGAGCGACCCAATCTCAACCACATCCCCAGCCAACACAAAAACACGAGCTCGTTCGCTCTTTGATGGTGCAGTTGCTCTATCAATTGCGTCGTATATATTAGATATATTAAATTCAAGATGGAGATCAGATGCAAAGTCAAATTTCATAATTATTTTATCTCACGTGTCAGAAGAAATATAAGATTCTATTAACTAACCTAAATATCAGATTCACTAAATATATGGTAGCCGCGATAGACCAGTATCCGCTACCTCTAGACATTGACTTATTAGGAGACTTTATGTCCAGCACATCTATTTATTGCACATACATCACTTTTTATGCAGGCAGCAAACTTCCACCGTTCTACA
>JACCDP010725500.1_pt1 | contig 10655 bp, 6 predicted proteins | sample 7445841 | NCBI WGS metagenome assembly JACCDP01 (sample SAMN15323441, study PRJNA562643) | freshwater metagenome | isolation source: river surface water | place: USA:Blue River Watershed | collected 2017-08-17
ATAGGAATATACGGAGTATATGAGGTTAGGGTGAGATGGAAGCGAGCACTATAGGAATATACGGAGTATATGAGGTTAGGGTGAGATGGAAGCGAGCACTATAGGGATATTCTTCTTATAATCACTAGGGAAGGGAGAGGTTATTTCGTCCAAATCTGGACCTCTTGTAGCTGTAACACAGGGCTCGAAGGGTCCCAGATGGCCAGCGCTTGTGCCGCATTGAGCCGTTTCTTTGGACTGGACGAGCAGAGCCCACGCAAAACCCGCGCGTATGTCGCATCTTTGGCAGATGCCTTGTATCCACGGCCACTTGTAAGTGCGTAATATATTTCCAAGAGAATACGACCCACCGACCACGCATCAAACTTCGGCCAATATGTCTGATAGAACTTCAACCAGTTTCGCTCCTTAATACTAATACTATCATTCACAAAGGCCCCCAGCTCGGTAACTGCTTTCTCGAGTGAAACACCCAACAGACGCTCCGCCATCTTCGATACCCGTTTCTTTTCCAAAATTTCGCGAAAGAGTCGGTCGTCCAGAGGGAGACCACTATTTAGCGCCTCAGGTATACTCAGCTCAGGACTATATTGTGCGTATTCAGGCTCATAGTTATGAGAAGCTAAATCCCATGCAATCTTCGGTAAGAGATTGACCTGCCAGCTAAGCCCAAAATCAATAATAATAGGAGTGTTTATATCGTTCGCCAGAATATTTCCCTTATGAAGGTCATAATGGACGAGCCCGCGAGTTAAGAGGAGGGTCGACGCCTCAAGAAAATGACGACCGAAGAGGAAAAAATCAATTGCGCCGCTCTTGATTTCCTTATTGAAGAAATGGATGGATTGACCACTATAGGGCATGATGAGTTGGACGAAGCGTGCGTAGGGTTTTCGCACAAGGACATCGCACTTTCGCAAGTCGGTCTCCGTTTGTTCAGCGCGAGGCTTGAGGGCGCATGTATCCAGGAGGATGGAATAGTATTTCTGCGCGTTGGGAATTTGTTTGAGAATGGATGTTATATAATTCTCTTTAAGGGCCTCGCTCTTTGATGTCATCTTGCCGACTTTGCGGCCTGTGTGGGACTTCTCTGCCCCGTCGGCACATTTGAGGGGCGGGTCGAAGGCACAACCATATGAACCTTTTCCTATAATTTTTCCACCGGTCTGGTTACTATGGGCCTCGTCACTGTGGGCCTTGTTACTATTTTCGTTTCGATTACGCAACGATGGTCGCGGTTTGTCAACCTCCATGACTCTACCTGGGGTGCGAGAATAAAGGGTGATTTATTCTCGGTATCCGAATTAGGACTGTGTGAATGGATACACGGGATTATCTTTATATAAGCACTATAGGGATTTTAATTGTTGTGATCGTGTATTTGGTCTGGGATAATGTATACATACGCTCTTTCAAGGAGGGGTTCACGGGGCTTGTAGGGGTTGGGAGCTCGAATTTCTTTGCGAAATATTTCCCACGTCGTGGGGATGTTGGCCCGGAGCAGGAAGAAAGCGGTTATGTTGCGGACCCGCGCTATTTCCAGGGGTATGTCGATGTCCAGGGCTTCGGCGGGGCGACGGATTTTTGCCGTATGGTAGTGCCCACGGGTTCGGCGTTAGAAGGAGACAAGGGGAAATTCTTTGCTTGTGCTTTGGCGGGGACGGAAGGGCTCAGCTCCGTGGCATATCGCACACCGTCGGTGGCGGAGGGGTTTCGGCTAGGGCGTGACGACTATATGCGTGACATTCAGGGCAAGGGACGGGCGTCTTATTGCCGAGTGCTGAAAGAGGCGGATGGTTCGTTCCGAGCGCTGTGTAATGTGGCGGAGCTGGAGAAGTTCCGTGGAGGGGCGCTGGTGCCTGATAACGAACCGCCGAAGGAGGTGGCACGACTCCTGCGTATGTATGCTGGATGTATAGCGTGGCTGCGGCTATTTGATGACATGGTCGATTATGCGGGGAATTTGCGGGTTTCCAAGGGAGGCACTATAGGGATTGATGAAGGTGAGGAGGCAGTGAAAGCGCCGGTGAAGCAGGGTCTCTATTTCAACGGACATGGCTTCTTGCGAATTGGGGACAATGCGCAGTTAGAGTTTGGGAATGTTGTCTTGCCGCAGAATTTGCGATGTATGATGGGGTGGGTGAAGTTCGAGGAGTTCACGAACAACGCCCATGTGTTCGACTTTGGTGATGGCGCGGGGATTAACAATGTATGGTTGGGAATCCTGGGGCGTGGGGATATGAAGGCGGAGGTGAAGGGGAAGTATCAGGCGTTGTGTGGGACCTCGGTGACGGATGTGTTGCCTGAGGCGGGGTCCGGTGCACAATATGTGGAGGAGGTGACACCACAGGTACTCTTGGAGAAGGATCTGACGACCTGTAGCGGATTTACCGTGAGTCCCGTGGAACCAGAGCCGGTGCGAGTTATGAAGCTGAGTAAGAAGGAAGAAGAAGAGGCGGCGTCGGCATCGCTCGTCTATGAGGTCTGGGAACGCGACGACCGTAAGCTGCGCGTGGTCATTCCTGGATTCTTCTTAAAGGGAGTATGGACACATGTGGCCGTGGCGGCACTCAATGATGATCCTTATAGACCTGACTTGGCCTTCTACCGCAATGGAGTGCTGATTCATGTTCAGCCTGCGGCGTGGCTCCCCCAGAAGAATGAGACGACTCTGAATTATATTGGCCGGACGAATTGGTTTGATGTGACAAATCGATACGCCAATAAGAGCGAACTGTTCAAGGGCTATATGGCCGACATCCGTATGTATAATTCGGTCGTGGAGGAAGAGGTCATTAAAGATTCATATAAATGGGGCACAGAGAAGCTGGGTTTATAAGTTCGAAGACGGCCATAAGTTCGAAGACATTTGATGTATACCTTTGGGATTTCACTATAGGGAAATGGATTGTGTGGGTGGGATGATAACTTATAATTACTCGTCATGTTTGAGTAATTATAATTATGTTGTAGCGGGTTCTTCTTGTGTTGGGGCTGGTTCCTCCTGCTCAGGCTCAGGCTCAGGCTCAGGCTCAGGCTGCGGAGCAGCAGTTTCTTCTTCTTTTGGTAATAAGACATCAAGGGTGAGGGCTATTAGTTCTTGAGGGGTCTGAGCGGCCTCGATTGCGGGGTGAGCGGGAATGTCGCGGAGGGCCTGTTTCTGGGCGGCGATTTTCAGCATGGTTGCCGAGTCACCACTCTCAAGGGCTCGCATATAGGCAACATCGAGAGCGGCGATTTTTTTATTTCTATGCGTTCGAAGTGAATCTGAGTGTATAGTACGCGCCTTCGCCATATTTACTTTTACAGTATTGTCGACCGCCTCCCAAGCAATTGAAAACCTGGGAAAGAGAGAAAGTAAATCATCTTTGGTGACACACTTATGAAATATTCCGCTTGTTCTATACTCTTTCACCTTTTTCGTATAATCGTCGACGGAATAAAAGGTGGAATATACAATATTTCCTTCATCGTTTTTATGGAGAATATAGTAATTTTCCATTCTATCTATATTTTACAAAAGTAAAATTCGAAAATCAACGAAAGATGGCGACACTTACATTAATTGCGTCCGTCATTTGAACATTGTCAGATGAGCCCACTAAAATTCGCACTGCGGATGCGGATTTTGTTTTCACTGGACCTGTTACGGAATTATCGGATGCTAAACAAATTGAAGTCGTCACATTTGTTAGGCCATTTGATGGACCCATACCACATATAGAATAATTCGCATCTTCTAATGCCTCCGCAAAAACGATTGTATAATCTCCAGCACTATTACGCTCTACTCTTGAAACATTCCCTTGTCCATGAATATTCACAATGCCTGTAGAAGCGTCGAAATTTACCCAGGCGCGACATACATATGCTGTATTCGCCCCCACAACGAGACCCTTTGAAACACGCGCATCACCAGAAACGTCGAAACTATAGGAGGGTGTGATACCGACTCCAACATTGCCGCCACCAGTGATCCGCATCAATTCGCGTGTTGTGCTCGCATAAAATACATGGTTATTCGCGAAGTCAGGAACATTGTATGTCAAGCCTTCTCCACGAACACCAAATCCGTGAAATTGCGTGGGATCTGCGCCTCCGCACAAGCTAATTTTATTGTCCAAATTTTCGCTCGAGAAAATCAGTTTCGAATTTGTTCCTAAACCGAGGTCACCGCGAATGTCCACCTTGTATTCTGAATATGGGGTTGTTGTGCCGATTCCCAAACGACCGCTGTCATCCACACGGAGTCGCTCCAGCCCACCGGTTGTAAGTGCAATCATGTCAGGCGACGGGGAGAAAATCCCATTATCCGTATCACCGCCGAAACTATAGGAGGGTGCTGCCGCGGAACCGACGCCGGCTGTAATCGACACAGAACTAATCCCTATAGTGTTAACATAGGGAATGCGGGCGTCGTTCGTTGTTGTGAAAGTGGATGCGGTTAGAGAGCGGACATAGAGGTTATTGCTAATACCTATCATTGTGCTCGTCAAGGATGGGACAGAAACATAGGTCTGGCCGAGACCGGCGACCGTCGAGGTGAGGGAGATCCCCAGGGCTGATACTGTAGAAGTGAGAGAGGGGGTGGAGACATATGTCTGGCCAAGACCGGCGACGGTTGATAGATTAATACTTTCGAATGCGGATACTGTAGATTTGAGAGAAGGGATGGATATGTATGTCTGACCTAAATTTTCCACTATAGAGATGAGGGTTGGGATGGATATGTATGTCTGACCGAGACCGGCGATTGTTGAGGTGAGCGAGGGGATGGAGATGTATGTTTCACCGAGGCCGGCAACAGTACTGGTAAGAGAGGGAATGGAGATGTATGTTTGGCCGAGACCGGCAACGGTCGAGGTGAGTGAGGGGATTGAGATGTATGTTTCGCCAAGGCCGGCAATGGTGCTGGTGAGAGAGGAGGTGGAGACATAGGTCTGACCAAGGCCGGCAACAGTGGAGGTGAGGGAGGGAATGGACACATAGGTCTGGCCGAGGCCGGCTACCGTGGAGGTAAGGGAAGTGCCGAGGGCTGACACTGTAGAAGTGAGGGAGGGGATGGACACATAGGTCTGACCAAGGCCCTCCACGGTCGAGGTAAGCGAGCTGCCGAGAGCTGACACTGTAGAAGTGAGGGATGGGATGGACACATAGGTCTGACCGAGACCGGCAACGGTGCTGGTAAGCGAGGTGCCGAGAGCGGACACTGTAGAAGTGAGGGAGGGGATGGACACATAGGTCTGACCAAGGCCGGCAACGGTGCTGGTCACGGAATCTCCTAGAGCGGACACTGTAGATGTGAGGGATGGGATGGACACATAGGTCTGACCGAGGCCAGTAACGGTGCTGGTCAGGGAATCTCCTAGAGCTGACACTGTAGAAGTGAGGGAGGGGATAGAGACATAGGTTTGTCCCAGACCGGCGGTGGTGGACTGGAGGGAGGTTTCCAGGGCAGACACTGTAGAAGTGAGCGAGGGGATCGACACATAGGTCTGGCCGAGGCCATCAACGGTGGACTGGAGGGAGGTACCGAGAGCGGAAACTGTAGAGGTGAGGCTGGGGATGGATACATAGGTCTGGCCGAGGCCGTCAACGGTGGACTGGAGGGATGTCCCCAGGGCGGACACTGTAGAGGTGAGGCTGGGGATGGATACATAGGTCTGGCCGAGACCGGCTACTGTGCTGCTGAATGTATTATTTAATAATGACACCGTCAAGCCTCCACCGCCGAGGCCGGCTACAGTAGACACAAGAGAGTCGACGGATACATATTTTTGACCGAGACCGGCGACGGTGCTTGTGAGGTTCGTAGTAGTAATACCTCCCCCTGGGGTCGATATATATATTTGACCCAGGCCATCAACCGTTGACATGAGTGATGCCGTAGATATGAAGTTGAAAAAATTCGCGCCCAATGTAATTTTATTTATAGAGGAATCAACATCGACAGTGAGTGGTTCGGACACCCTTAGTTCGAGGGAGCCGAATGAGCTCAGATTGTCTGCGCGAATCGTGGATGCGGATATATCTGGAATGACGATGGACTGAAATGCGGGCGGCACCTGGCGCCATCGTGCCTCGCCAGTCGAAAGAGCCGTCAACACATAACCAGTGGTTGCGAAGACGTTCGTATCATAGTCGCGCGAAGAAATGACACGAGCCGCCAAAAAATCCACCTCCGTTCTCTTTTTAAAGTTTGAAGACATTTTAGCTTCTTCCTAGTAAGGAATACGCATAATATTCCCTACAGTGTTTCGCATTGGGTATTTCACTATAGGGATTGTTGGTGTGTTGGGGTTGGTGGGGGGTAATATAATTAACAGTTCTTTATTGTTAATTATGATGTGTTAACTATCATTTTATAAAGCAAGAAGGGCATCAAGTGTGAGGGCCATGAGTTCTTCAGGGGTCTGGGCGGCTTCGATGGCGGGATGGGCGGGAATGTCGCGGAGGGTCTGTTTCTGGGCGGCGATTTCCTGTGCGGCGATAGTGTCACCGCGCTCGAGGGCACGCATGTAGCCGACATCGAGGGCGGTGAGGCGTGGGGCTCGCTGGATACGGAGGACGGCACGGTGTATGTCGCGGGCTTTGGGTATGTCAACGATCACAGCGGTTTTTGTATTGTTGAATGTCCAGGCATCTCTATAAATACGATTTGTAGGGATAGAAGATTGTGGAAGAATTGAACAATTTGGAAAATTTGTAGCAAATTTATTAATACTTTGATTGTCAATTACATAAACAATATTTATTTTATCATTTTCCTGGTAAGCAATAACTTCTTTGTCCATTTATTATATCATTGTATATTTTATGGAAATACTACAAACGCAAAATATGTATCTGTTATAGTCCAATCGGCCGTAAATCCATTATTGTTATAAACTGTTATAACATCAAAATAATTTGAATTTTGGTTATATACTGAGCATGTATTTACTTGATTTCCATTCCCATTTGCTACTACTGTATATTTTCCATCAGAACGTAAATTAATTGATAGATAAATACGATAATAACCACTTCCTCTGTCTTCAATTTGTGAAACATTATTTCCACAAAAATCAAAATATGTTCCTACGCCTCCACCACCGATACTTAACAGAATACCGTATGCACAGCATAATCTTCCAGATAACATTGTATTTGTTGTTACATCACGACTTCGTAACTCATTGCCGCTAATTTCAAATTGCGATGAACCACCAGATGTAAAACGAGCAGTACCAGAAATATCTAAATTATAGACAGGCGTTCGTCCAACTCCTACATTGCCGTTAGAATCAATCCGTATGCCACTAGCACCATTACGATGTGGAGCAATAACCAATCCTGCTGATGTATTAAAATTACTATTATCTGAAAATATGATTGCTTTATCTCCTGTAGCGACGATTGAATTGTAACTACCACCACTTAACCGTGTATAAAAATCAAGCCTATCTGTATTTAATGAATTATTAAGCTGTAATACTGGGCTGGCCGAAGCTGTTTGAGTTGCGAATTGCTGTAATCGTTGTGTTCCAGTTATATCCAGGGAATACCCTGTTGTTATTGTAGTTGTTCCAATACCAATATTCCCACCAAGTGGATTAATAAGTAGATTTTTTGCCCCAGCTGTATATTCAAGGGATTGGATCGCTGCAACATCACTTATTGTGTTATATCCTACGGCAAGTCTTTTATTTGTATTTGTTAAACCAGTTAAAAGTAACTGAGAAGGATTATTATTTTCACCCCAGGTTTGTCCTCCAGTCGTATTTATATTATATAATGAATCTCTACATATCATCATTGGCGCAACTATAGTTGATGTTCCAACGCCAATAAAACCATCATTTGTAATACGCATGCGTTCTGTCAACAATTGCCCTGCACTTCCAAATGGTCTTGTATAAAATCCAATCCCTCCTTGTACTTCAGACCCAGTCTGATTTGTCAGTAGCCCTTTAATTTGACTCATAGGAGAATATGTAGGAAATTGTCCAATCCCAAAATATACTGAACCACCAGCCCCTGATGAGTTTGCCCCAGTTACAAGACATAAATCGTCCTGAATTGTTACTTTCGCAGCTGAATTAACTACCCCACCAGAACCAATTGCCACACTACCAGAACCATCAATCACCATACGACCAGATGTTCCATTTGTCGCAAAATTCACTGAACCAGTTCCGAAATTATATAATTGCGCGTCTCCATTTGCCCCATTAACACGCCGAATACTGAAAGTTCCACCTGCCAACAGCTCGAAGCCTGCATCATTCACATAATTCTGGATACGACCGTAGCCGCCGCTCACATCCAGCGCATATCCAGTAGCAGGTGTCCGTCCAATACCAACACGACCCCCAGAGTCCACACGCATTCGCTCCACACCCGCAGTTGTAATAGCGAAAGTATCCGCACTCGGCCGATAAATACCGGCTGTAGCATTGCCTGCGAAACTATAGGAGGGTGCTGCCGCAGAACCGGTTCCAGCAACAATAAACCCAGAACTAATTGATATTGTGCTGAAATAATCAGCACGCACTATACCAGATACATCGAGACCAAAACCAGCATTCACCGTTCTTCCAATGGCAACATTGCCACGAACACGAGTTGTTCCTGAAACATCCAGCGTCGCAGTAGTTGTAATATTGGAACCAATCCCTATAGTTCCATCCTCGTTAATACGCATACGCTCAGTCATTAGTTGCCCAGAAGCTCCAGCATTAAAGGGACGTGTAGAAAATGTAATACCCCCTTGTAATTCAGTTCCAGCCGAATTTACCAATACACCCTTTAGCTGACTCATAGGGAGGTAATTGGGAAACTGAGCAATACCAAAAGCGAGTGTTCCTCCTGCTTGTGAAACATTTGCCCCGCTAATACAATATAAATCGCCATAATTCGCGGCGTTGATTGTTCCACTTACATCTAATACATATCCAGTGCCCGCTGATTTACCTACACCTACACGACCCACATCATCGACACGAAGCCGCTCAACACCGCCAGTTGTAACGGCAATTATATCAGCGGAGGGGGAGAAAATCCCATTGTTCGTATCACCACCGAAACTATAGGAAGGGGCGGCTGCGGAACCGACGCCGGCTGTAATAGACGCCGAACTAATCCCTAGCGTGCTAATATAGGTAATGCGGGCATTATCCGTTACGGTAAATGTTGATGTGGTTAATGAACTGACATAGAGATTATTGCTAATGCCTATCATTGTGCTGGTAAGAGAGGGGATGGATACATAGGTCTGCCCTAGACCAGCAACTGTGCTGGTCAGTGAAGGTACGGAAATATAAGTCTGACCGAGGCCGGCCACTGTGCTGGCGAGGGATGGAATAGAAACATAGGTCTGTCCTAGACCGGCGACTGTGCTAGCAAGAGGAATGCTAATATCTACAGGGTTGGCACTAAGACCGGCAACGGTTGATGTTAGGGAGGGAATCGATATGTAAATTTGACCAAGACCCGCAACTGTTGATGTAAGAGGAATGCTAATGTCAACAGGGTTGGAACTCAGACCGGCAACAGTGGAGGTGAGGGAGGGTATGGACACATAGGTCTGGCCGAGGCCGGCAACAGTGGACTGAAGAGATTTCTCAAATGCTGACACTGTAGAAGTGAGAGAGGGGATGGATACATAGGTCTGGCCGAGACCGGCCACGGTCGAGGTAAGAGAATCGCCTAAGCCTGACACTGTAGAAGTGAGCGATGGGATGGACACATAGGTCTGGCCGAGACCGGCCACGGTCGAGGTAAGGGAATCGCCTAAGCCTGACACTGTAGAAGTGAGAGAGGGGATGGATACATAGGTCTGGCCAAGGCCGGCGACTGTAGAAGTGAGCGAGGGAATGGAGACATAAGTCTTGCCGAGACCGGCAACAGTGGAGGTGAGCGAGGGAATGGACACATAGGTCTGACCAAGACCAGCGGTGGTGCTCGCAAGGGGTATGCTAATATCGACAGGGTCAGCACGAATACCGGCGACGGTAGATGTAAGAGAAGCAATCGAAACATATGTCTGACCTAGACCGGCGACGGTACTGGTAAGAGGTATATTAAAATCAATGCCGCCAGTCCCAACAATAGCAGACACAGTAGAAGTAAGGGATGCGACACTAACAAAGTTGGAAAAATCTCCACCAACAATAATTCGATTGATTGAGGAAACGACACTAAGGGTTAACGGTTCGGATGCTTGTAACTGGAATGTGTTCAATGATTCTTCATTAAATCCCACAATTGTGGAGTATGACAAATCCGGTAAAACAATATAGGAAAAGGCGTTTACGGGTGGACTTATAACCCATCGTGCGTTTCCGTTCGATGTTGCCGTAAGGACGTATCCTGGTGGGGCATTCTGATTTGTCTGGAAATCGCGGGAGGAAATAGTGCGGGCGGCCAAATAATCTACCTCCAGTGATTTTTTGATATTAAACGACATAGAGGCTTTCCTAATAATCGTATTCGAAAATAGAGAACCTAAACGACGCGGAGTTAAGTTCGTCTAAGAATGTCGACAGCTGAACCCATTCCTATAGTTTCTAAAGCGCAGGCCAACCCCCAGGTCAGCCCACAGGCCAACCCCCAGGTCAGCCCACAGGCCAACCCCCAGGTCAGCCCACAGGCCAACCCCCAGGTCAGCCCAC
>JACCDP010421541.1_pt1 | contig 10654 bp, 13 predicted proteins | sample 7445841 | NCBI WGS metagenome assembly JACCDP01 (sample SAMN15323441, study PRJNA562643) | freshwater metagenome | isolation source: river surface water | place: USA:Blue River Watershed | collected 2017-08-17
AGGAGCGCCTGTATATAGATATGCGCTTAAATCATCACCGCGAGAAGCAAAGACCGAGAGCGTTAATACTCTGCCCTCTCGCGTGGTTTCGTCGCTTTCTATGCGCGTCGTGTAGAGGTCGCTAAAGTTTTTAACGGTGCTGTCATCCGTGACCCAGATGTGACGTTTGCCGTCTCTGAGCATGTTGGTCGTGTTGTTTTTAACACGCGAGCGGATGACATAATAGCCGGGGTCAGCCTCAAGCGTCACTGTTTGGTCTGTGCTAACGCTTGGCGCTACAAGCGAGACTCCGCTAGGTAAAAACCATAAATAAGACAACACGCCAGCCTCAACATCAAATCCGCTGTTGGTCATAGTAAACTGCGCTTTGCCTGTGACAGGGTCTGCTATCTCGTGGCGGTGTTTGCCTAAGTTGGGCTGTGGAATGTAGTAGCGTGTTTGCGCTTGAGGGTCTGCATAGGTAACGTCATACGCCACATCAGAGCGCTTATAAAACGTTGTGCCGTCCAAAAATGACATAAATGAGCGCGGTACAAGCACCTCGTAAATTTTGATAATATCGCCGGCGACAATCGTCTGCGCTTGCTCTTTAGCAATCCCCGTATCCCCGTCTTGCATACGCGCTAAATAAAGCGTGCCACTAGGCGAGGCTTTGCGTACTGTCCCCTCGTATTTAAGCGTGGTCTCTGTGCTGTTGTAAATTCGCACAAGGCGGTCGCCAAGCAAAGACCATGTGCCTGTTTCGTTAGTGGTCGCAATTTCGTCAAGCGGATAAGACGGGCTTGATAAGACCTCAGCTTCCGCACGTATCGCGGTCAAAGAGAAGATATTGAAGCAAACGTCTTTTACAGCGTGATAGTTAGAGCGGATTTTACCAGCATTGGTTGGGCTAATCGCAGGCATGATGACACCTCAAAATCATTGTTCTGACGCGGAAGGCGTAGCACGGTCAAGATTTGCGCCTTCCCCATCAGAACGCTGGCTTTGAAGTTCGGCGCGTTTTTTATCCCAAGCAGTTTTGGATACGACGCGGAATCCCTCTGCGCCTTTTTTAATCAATTCTTGCCACGAATAAACAATGATTGCTTGTGTCTCGCTAATCATCCATATCCCAACAATCATCTCAGGTTGCATATTGGCACCCCGTAAAAGTCAATTCCACAGGCGAAAAATAAACGCCATCAAATCGCGGATTAAGCCCGTCTTGCGTTAGTTCTGCGATTGTGCATACTGCCCATAAAGACACCCACAAATCGCCTGAAATGGCGGTCAAGCGATTGCGCGTCATGACTGTTACATCGGCACTCATAGCACCACCTAAGACGGTGTTATACAGATAATCCAACATCTCATCATTGAGTATCATCACGCGCCACTTAAAGTTAAGCAGTCCACTCCCCTTGACCTTGCCATTCAGACCACGCTCACGCACAGCATAAGGCGTAACGATTTGAGACTCTGCTATGCCCCAACGCGCCACGCCAGCATTGTACGCAAAGTTTTTTACGATGTTGGTAGACGATGCCTCAAATGTGACTTTAGCGATTGTGCCAATCTCCAGACGATGCACACTCATGATGCCCTCACAGCGCCACTCAAACCAGCAAAGATATTTTCGATTGCCTCAATAATCGGATTGACTTGACTCGGTGTCACAATCTCCCCTACTTGCATATTGAATACGGGCGCAGGATTTGGTGAAGAAGAAGGCAATTGAATCGCACCCGACGTGCCAACGTTCGGGACGTTTGGCATAATCAAGTTACTCGCTTCTCTTACGCGGTCAATCGCAAAAAGTACCTCATTCAATGCGCCAACTTCGGCTGCGGTCTTGATGTCGATATTCTCAAGACTTTGTTGTAAAGCGCGTAGCTCGCGCGCATCTTCTATCGCGTAATCCTCTGCTTGACGCTCACGGCGCAAGTTGCGGTCAAACTCATCGCGCTTGGCTTGGAGGTCGCGTGTCTCTGCGTCTTTTGCCAGCAATTCGTCATAAGCATCTTTTTCGGCTTGTAGACGTTCCTCTATTGCCTTTTGTTCGCTCTTAATCTTGAGCGCGGTAAAGTGGCGATAGGCTTCTAATTCTTGCTCTAAATTCTTGACTTGCTCGGCGCGTTTGCGTTCGTTGTCGGCTTGTTGGTTGGCAAAATCTTCGTCGCGACGTTGCGACTCCACATCAAAATCTTCACGCGCTCTGCCTGACGATACGTTAAAATCGCGCTTGTTTCGGATAGCAGATAGCGCGTCGTTGTTTATAATCGCGTCTAGCTGACTGCGGTTATAGTCCTCGCGAGCGCGTTTTTCGCTACGTTGGAAATCTTCAAGACGACGCATCGAATCAAGGTTGAAACGTGCTTGCGCTTCAATGCGCTCTTGGTTGGCTTGCGCGTTAATGTCGTTAATGCGCTTGGCGGTCTCGGCTTCGCGGTCAACTAACTGTTGACGTAAATCTTCAATGCGGTCAGCACCGTCTTTTTCAATGTCTGCAAGTTTGTCTTGATGTGTCTCAGCTTGGTCTGCGAGGCGAACTTGCAAATCATACGAATCGCGCATGACTTGTATCATGTCATCTTCGGATTGGCGACGCTCTGCCAATGCTCTATCAAAGGCTTTGTCAGTCTGTGAAGCGTTAAACTTCTCAATAGACGTTCTAACGCTATCAGTGATACTGACAAACTTTGCCTCAAGGTCTGCAATGCCTTTGCTTGCATCCTCTGTTGCAGTCGCTAATTTTTGCGTATTATCGGCAGTGATAAGGGCTTGTCCATCCGCACTCGCGAGCGCCACGTCAAACGCCAAAATAGACGCTTCCAAACTTGCGATTTGCGCGTCACTATCTTTGACTGATTTGGCGTATTCTTCAATTTGCGCTTGTGCACCATTTGCACTCATGCCGATACGCGCAAAAAAGTTAGCGTTATTAAACTGGTCAATCAACTGCTGACCATCTTGTGCCACAGCCTCGCGTTGTGCTTTCAGTATTTCGAGTTCGTCGGCAGATTGTTGGCGACGTTCTTGCAAGGCTTTAAGGTTGCCGTCGCGAATTAGCTGTTGTGCTTCTGTCTCTGCGCGTGCGCCTTCTTCTGTGACCGCAATCTGTTTTCTGGCTTCTTCACGCGCTTTTTCAATTTGATTAGCGAGCGCCTCCATAGCCTGTGTAGCGATAATAGAGACCGCGCCAATACCAACTGTCGCAACACCAAGACCAGCCATACCAACTTGCGCGTCTGTTGCATCAGGCTTGATAGCGCGTATGGTTGCGCCAAAGCGCCCGACAATGCCGTCAGATTGATTGATTTGCGTGCCAAGACCTTTAATAGCGTCTTTCAAATTTGGGATGTATTCCAAAACGCCAAACACATCACCGCCGAGCGCTAAAGCCTCTTGACCTGCCCCGCCACCAAACGCGCCAGCCACAGACGCAAAACTACCGAGTGATGTAGACACATCCCCAATATTGTCTCGCGAAAAGTTGGCTTGCTTGCTTGCCTCAATCGCGGTTTTTTCTTTGGTGTCTAAAAGTTTTCGCGCTTCTTTGTTGAGGTCGTTCTCGGCTTTTTCAGCTTGTTTGACTGCACGCTCATAATCACGAACAGCCTTTTGCGCCTCACGCATAGAGGCTTTAGAGCCATCCGCGGAGGCTTTGGCTTGCGCCTTTTGCGAGAGTTCTAAAAGTTCGGATTCCGCTTCGCGCAGTTGACGCGCTTTCTCTAACGCCTCGTCATAGCTACGTGTAGACGTTTCGCCAAATTTCTTAGCAAACGCATCCGCAGACTCAAAGCCTTTGCGTAGTTGCTCCACAGCGATAACGGCAGAGGCATCACCCTTGATGAAATTTATCTTGCGATTGATGTCAGTCATCGAAATAGACCCCCTCTTCCATTAACTCTGTGTTGCTTGTCTCGTTTGTGCTACGCTGTTCCATAAGTTTGAGATAGCCTTCTATGAGCGTAAACACGTTAAAGTCGTGTATCACCCAATCAGGCTGTTCTGCTACGCCACCCGAATAAGGGAGCGCCACAAATCCCGACCTTACCCAAAGCCGATACCACCCATAGACCGCCCGAAAATCGTCACCGGCATAAAGCCCAAAATCTTCTAAGGCTTTCTCGTAGTCCTCTTTAGCGTCAATCGGTTGGCTTTGTTGGATATGCAAAATAACAGAGTCTCGGAATTGTTGCCGAGACTCTGCGTTTACTTTTTTACGTTATCAGACACCTCATGAGACGGCGCGGTTTTTGGGTCTAGTGCTACCTTGATTGCGTTTTGATATTGCGTATAAAACGCATCTACCTCGTCGCTGTCTCGCTCAATCCATTCGAGATAGCGCGAAGCAATTACATCAGGCGAGGCGCTAAAAGACGGAAAATCAAATGTGCTTTGCTTGATACTAAAGAGCATAGACACATAGGCGTAAAGCCCTGCGCCATCCTCAATGACGATTTTTTGCACGTCATTAAAGTTGTCCATATCCATAGCTTTTATGGTTTTATCCACACGACGAAAGACCGCGCTAATTGCCAAATCATCAGCCTTACTTTTCGCTGGCTTGACAATCAAATCTTGTTTAGTCATGACTTTACCTTATGCGAAATTGGTCGCGAACTCATAACGCACGACAGCGAATTTACCGCTTCCGGGCGCAGCCGATAACGTGATAGCGTATGGCGAGGTGTTGTCAATAGCATTGACGGTCGCAGCCGCGAATCCAGTCGTTTCAACCGTCGCCTTGCTTTTTGCCACAGACACAGGCTTATAAGGCACAGGAATGTCGGTCAAGACGTTGTTGCCAACGAATGACACATACGTATAACGCTTGTCGCTGGTGCGGATGCGATAGCGCAACTGTTCGGTCTCGGTGTGAACGCTCGCGACGGTACGACCATCGGCTAGATTGTCGGCGCGATTGCAGGTCACTTGGAATTGATGAGACTCAACCCCTCTGTAGTTATAGCCAGTACCGAGATAGGTAATCGTGGCATTGAGGATTTCAAGGTGAGAGAAACCCTTCGCCCCTACTTGCCCCGACACCTTGCTTTGCAAGTCGCGAGACAAGAGCAGGAAAAAGCGCGGTTGGATATAACCGCTATCCAGAATCGGCGTGACCTCACTATCACCGTCACTGACGTTGGCTGTGCCTTGAATTGCGTTTAAAAACGCAGTATCAAGCGCATTCATACCAATCGTGAAAGTGACCGCCCCGTCGCTACCAAAGTCAAACGAGCCAAGCTCAACGTTGTCGCCTTGCACGCTGACAGGCGCGCCAGCAGGAATGGCAAACGGCGCACTAGACGCGCCGATATACCGCCCCATCGGGGACGCAGTACCAACATCGGTAGCGTCAAGATTAGCAGTCCCGTTCATGCAGTTGGCGGTATCGTCAATAAGCGACCACTGAAAACTGTCAAACCCTGCCCCAATCCATTTGGTGATTGCAGACATTGTGTTGCCTCCTTAAAAATCAAAATCGGAGTCTATGTTTATCGAAATTGGGATATTGAGTGTTATCTCAACTGCCCAATGCTTTTTCGTATCTGATTCAACGCTTGCCAAACGTGCGCTAACAACTGTTACGCCGTTTGGTTCAATCGCGTCTACGCCGTTGGTATAGGTTGCGCTTTGTAAGTGTGGACGCTGTGCAAAGGTCAGCAGTGCCACGCCTTTAAGCCGTTGCGCTTCGCGTTCGGTGTCTGTGCCTTCTGTAATGACACCTGCACGATAAACGCAAACAACGGTCTCATTCAGCGTCAAAAGACCACTGCTAGAGGCTTCATAGTCGGGTGTCGTGCTAACAAAAAGCGTCGTCCAATTGCGCGAGTCCACGGACTGCACACGCGAAACATCAGTTTTGTTTTTGTTCGGCGTGATGACTGCGTAGATAGCCAATAGCGCAGACCGCAAATCCTCAATAACATCGTCATAAGTCGGTGTCGTGGTCATAGCTTTTCAATCTCGCTATCAATAATCGCGGTCAATTTCGTCTCAAGATAAATGGTTGCGTCTAAGACGATGCTTTCACCGATTCGCGCATTGGGCCAGCCTGTCGTCACATGACCCGGCACTTGCTCATAGTTAAAAGCTGGCGAGCCATAGACATAAGATGACGCATTGGTATCGTTGCGTAAATCCACGACAACGCGATTGTCTTGGCTTGGCGTAACAGTAAAGCGCCAGCTTTGCTCTAATCGCCCTGTGCGTTTGTAGCCATTCGGATAGTTAGCAAAGAACCACCGCCGAGCGCGTGCATTTTTTGCTCTGTCAAATGACCAGATAAACTTAGGCGAGTTGATTGTTCGCGCTGGTGGTGTTGCGCCTTTGCCGAGCCGTTGGTCTAACACGCCAAGGCGGTCTATGTAACGCTCTGTCTCTGCGCTTGCTTGGGCGATTAAACGCGGTAAACGCTTAGGCGCAAAATCTCGTAACTCTTGCGCCAAAAGACGCAAGTCATCTGATTGCTCTAATTCAATCGCGATTCCGCTCATCTATCGTACCGCCCAGATAAAGCGAGGCATTTCATCAAGGATATTTAACACTTCATCGGGTAAATCGCGAGGCATGGATTCGGTAGTCACACCGTCAAATGTCGCAATGTTAAACGCGCTTCTACGTGCCAGCATAAAGCCACTCGCACGCACGCAAGCCCGATTGATTGTGTCATCTATCTGATATATCGAGACCGACGCGCCAGACAAATGTGCGTCTGACGATGTGCCATTTTCGCCACGAATGACCGTGAGCGAATTGTTGCCATGCACCGTCGATACGCGCATAAATTCTGAGTTGACCTTGATTAAGTTGCCAACTTCAAATACATGGTCGGACGTGATTGGGAGCGTAGTCGTTGAGGCATTGACACCGCTTGATAGCGTCGTGGCGGTTGACCACGCGCTCGAATACCGATGTCGATAGCCCCAAAGGCCTGTTACCGCGATTGATTTTTCAGGACGCGCATCATCACCGCCGAGTGTCTCATACCAGCTTGTAGCATCCTCTTTCAAGGTCAGCGCGGTGTACGGCTCGGCGGATGATTCGCGTAACAAGTTATAGTTTTGACTGCTCAAAGTTGTGACATCGGGAAGCGTAACGCTTGTAGGCGTTTCAAGTAAAAAGTTATCAAATTGCAGAGTCGAGTAAAGATACTCGTCACTCCCCTGTTGCCAAAACTCTGGCACGTCAAAATAACGTGTTTCAAGGTACGGCTCTGGCAAGTAATCACGCTTGCGTTTGAGCCACGCGTCAATGCGTGCCGATGCCCATCGAATTTGTTGCAAGACTTGAGCATCAGTCACATCACTGTCATCGTTAGGCTTTGCGTCCCAACGCACTTGGTCAACACTCGCATAATAACTTGCCATGTCACACCTCTATTTCAAAATGTAGCGAATTGCGACGGTGGCTAGACCTGCGCCGGCATTGGCGTTTTGCCCCGTGTAAGTAGCGGTCACTTGACCTTCCGCCGAAAGCGGAGTGCCATACAGACGCGCAACCACAAACCCAGACGTTTCAGCAGGCTTTAAGCCCGTTGCGGATACGTCCAAATCGTTGCAGAAATAGTCGCCGTCGCTATCCAGACCAATGTCCAAAACATCCGTACCGCTGTCGGTAAAGGCAGTAGTCACATTGACCTCCATGCCGACAATGACAGCGCCTTGAGGCAGTTTGAACAAGTTCTTGGCGGTGGTGTTGGTATAGGCTACTGTTGCGTATTTGACCGCAACAGTGCCACCAAAGTCAGGACGACCAAACCCATCAGAATCCTTGTAGTAGTTATCGGTGACAATGAAACCCATGATTCACCTCCCTACTAGGTGTTTTTCTTCTGACCAATGATATAGCCAGCGAAAGCGACAGAGATAGTACCACCAGCTAAGGTGGCGACGATACGCACATAGCGTTTCAAGGCTTCACGTTTGAGCGCGAGAGTCTCGAAAACTGCTACCGCGTCGGTGATTTGAGTGAAGGTGTCTGCGTCGCCGGTGGACGGGTCAACCAAAGCGGACGCGCTGACGGCGGTATAGCCAGAACCAGACGATTCGCTGTGTTCAACGGTGAAGGTCACGGTGTCGGAGGCGGACGCAACAGGCCCATCAACGACAACAAGAATCGGCCCTTCATAGTCGCCAATGTCTACACCCGTACCGTTTTGGCTAGTGCTAACACCAGCTTGAACGCGCAGAGATGCCTTAACCTCAATTTCATTCGCGAGATATGCAAATCCCATGATGTTTTACCTCTGGAAAGTTTAACTAACGAGAGCGTGACACCATTTTATCTATGTCGGTAAAATGGTGTCTTGGCGGTATCAATTAAGCGCGAACGCCTGACAAGATTTCAAACGCCTTCGGTTGGATGACAACCATGTCCATGTAGGCGTAGAAAATGAACTCGGTTTGCAGTTGGTCGGCGAGGCGGTACGGGTTGACCATGACCTCGAATTGCTTGCCAATGCCGATAATCATCTTCGACCAGTCGCCTAAGAAGATGTACGAGGTATCCGAGTTTACGCCAGTCGTGACGTTAATCGGGACAACCGTAGACATCTCAAAGGTATAACCAAGGATTGGCGCTTTTGGCATGCTTGACCAGTCAGGACGGAACAGCGGTTGACCGTTCAGGTCTGCCATGTCAGCAAACGTCTTGCGCGTGCGCGGTGCAAACAACCAATGCCAATTGGAGGTCGGAGCAACGTTGTCCTCTAAGAGGCGTTGTTCCATTGCCGAGATGTTGGCAATCGTCGGTGTCGCGCCGTCACCAGTACCAATGGCGGTATTGGTAACACCACTGACATTGATAAGACCGCGAGGTGACGGGCCTACATCACTGCCAGCAATCGCGCCAGTACCAAACAATGCGACTTGCATCATCTTGTATGCAATCGCATATTGAGCCATGTCACGCAAGGTTGACTCGTAGTTGATGTCGGCATTGTCCAAAACCTTGTTAGGCACAGGCACGCGAACTGCAACAACCTTCGGCACAAGTTTCTTGAGTGACCACGTTGGGTTGCTGTCAGGGATTTGTGTTGCTTCCCCTACCCAATAGGCATCGGTTTCTTCGTTGCTCACGATGAAGTCCATCGTTTCAGTACCAGTCATCGGCACTTGACGGACACCCATGTTCAACAAAGGCACGTTTGCGCGGAGCGCGGGTTCGATTTCGCTGGCAACCTCATGCTTGAGGATATAACCACCAGTCGGACCGGTTTGATATGACGCGCTCTTGCCAGCTTTCAAGTCGCTTGCCATGCGAATGAGACTCGGCTTTTCAGCCTTCCCGATTTGCACAACGGGCGCATAGGTGTTAGATGCGCCGTAGACTGCGACATCGGATTGGCTCTTTTGTGCCTTCAATGGCGCAATGGCAGAGGCAAGTGACGCGCCACTCGGCTTGTGCGTCAAGGCATCAATGAGCGAGTTGACAGCCGATTTGAAGCCCTTCACATCAGTGACATTAAAGGCTTTAAAGGCTTCGCTCTTGAGCGCTTTCATTTCTTCGACAACGGCAACATCTTGACCAGACGCGCCTTCAACAGCCACCATTTCTTCTTCAGGAATCATGGTTGCTAATTCGCCTAATGCCATTTTGACCGCGTTGGCAGTGGCTTCGACAGGTTTACCGAGCATCTCTGATAGCCCCGTGGCGAGAGATGCAATTTGTTCTGGAGTAAACATGGTGATGCTCTCCTGATTGCTCTAAATACTCACTAACGATTTTTGTGCAAACTGCATTGACCGCGACTCCCTCGCCTACGCAAGCAGATAATTGCCTAAGACAAAATCACGCGCCCTAGTCCCGGTTCGGCTGGACTACGCACGAGAGCGAACGACACAAGAGGCCAAAACATAGCGCCCCCATCTTTGCGTAGTCCACGAATGGCTAAATGGCCAGTGGTATCCGACGAATACGCCAATTCACCAGCCTCTAGCATTTGTAAGGTCTTGCTGTAAAGCGGATGCTCCTCATATAGCCGATGAGCCACCCATAGCCCGTGTGCGTGTTTGACCACGCTCACACGCTCGCCAATCGGCAACACGCCATACTGCGCATCTTGACAATGCTCAAAGAACAACGGCGCACGCTGGTAGTAGTCCAACAAAAAATCGGTGTCAGGGTGAAAGTAGATATTATCCGTGTCCTTGACCTCTGGTGAGCCAAACATAGCGCCCCACCCTTCCACAAGCCCTGACTCGGCTTTTTTGGCTTTGTAGGACATGCCCATGCGAAAACGATGCACAGCGCCTTCACCAGCAAGAATCGCTTTGGATTCGTCGCTTGTCTCATTCAACACCGCGTCAAACGAACGTTGATAAACGTCGCGCTCAAAGTCGCTTAACGAGTCGATGAGTAAGCCTTTGCTTGGTTTAAGCGTAGGCGCTACCGCTATTGATTTCAACGCCTTCAAAAACGGGTTAATGTCCATTGATTTCACCTTTCGCATATAACGCGAAAGCGCACGCTAAAACGAACGTGCGCTCTAATTCTCTAATCTTTTAGACTGGTTCACCGTGTAGCTTGGGAAGCGCCCCTCTGGTCTTTTTGCCCGTTGTCGGTAGGATTCTACATTCACATCGGAAACCCTTACAAAAAGTGTGACGACAGGGGACGAGTTTACCGCCAAAGTATTTTACCCATAACGACATGCGACGCTTTTGAC
>JACCDP011273471.1_pt1 | contig 10654 bp, 8 predicted proteins | sample 7445841 | NCBI WGS metagenome assembly JACCDP01 (sample SAMN15323441, study PRJNA562643) | freshwater metagenome | isolation source: river surface water | place: USA:Blue River Watershed | collected 2017-08-17
AAAGACTGCTAAGGAAACTCTCCCTCATCAAGAAGCTCACCATCGACCCCGAGACCTTCGAGATTCATCTGGAAAATCCTGCCGGTGCCACCGTGCTCTGGCAGCAGATGTCCGCAGGCGAGCAGCAGATCGTCACGACTGCCATCATCTGGGGCCTTGCCCGAGCCAGCGGCCGGGTCTTCCCGATGATGGTCGACACCCCGTTGGGCCGACTGGATGAGTCTCACCGTGGGAAACTCATCGAACATTACTATCCGGAAGCTTCCCACCAGGTCGTCCTGCTCTCCACCGACAAGGAAATTGGCCCTAAGGACCTAGAGTCCTTAAAGGACCACGTGACCCGCACCTACCTCGTTCGACACAACGAACAGACCAAGGTCAGCGACCTGACCGAAGGATACTTCAACTAAGATGAAACCTCCCGTACAGAACATCCGAGTCAGCCAACGCGGCAAAGAAGCGCTGCAACGCCTCAAGACCCGGACAGGCATCCCTAATTGGAACGTCCTTTGCCGCTGGGCCGTCAGCGCCTCCCTGGGCATGGACACTCCCCCGCCCCGCTGGATCGCCCAGGAGGAAAGCAACATCGACATGGACTGGAAGACCTTCGCCGGCGACCAGGCCGAAATCCTGGCGGCGCTCATCTACCAATCAGCCGAGGAATACGGAGAGTCAAAGCCTGAAGCCCTGCCGGCGTTCTTCCGCGCACACCTCGAACGAGGCATCAATGCGATCCAAAACATCAAAAAATTAAGCGATGTTGCAAAGCTATCCGAAAAAATGACGTAAAAACTTAAATGGCATAAGTAACGGCCAACAACTCAATCCTGATGTAGGGAGGAGAAACTCATGACTTTCCTGGCTAAAGTGACTTCGCCTAAGTCGGCAAAACCCTCTGACTCTAGAATCATAAGACCGGCTTCGGCATATTGCTCGAAAAGGAGAACTCTCTTATCCTCAGACTCTGGCAGAAGCAAATCCGCATCGCCTTTGTCAATAAGAGCGATGCAATTTATGAAACCAGGCCAGAAGCCGCAGTTCTTAAAGGCATCGAAGTCGATATCAGTGCCGTTTTTATCGGGCAACTCACACTTCACTCCACGCTCGAATGCAATGGCGGCTGCAAATAATTGAACCTGCCAGAAGTGTGAGAATATCTTTCGCCCCCCCTCTGGATTAAAAAAGGATTCAATCACTACCCTGCCCCTGGATGATGTATAGATGCGCCTGGCCATTTAGGTAGTTTGTATTGATGAATAAAGTTGTGCCGAAAGAGAACCCGCGGGGAAAAGCGAAAATACATCGCGATTGGCGCCAAAGAGTTCACGGGTTCCAGGATTGGAATGAACGAATGACTGAAGGTAATACCTTCTGGCTACATAAGCGGAGTCATCCAAAACATGGCTGAGTAACTTATAATTTGCGTAGTTAATTAAGCAAACGATCTGTCCGTCAAAATCACGGAACGAAGAACAAACACTTATAGCCGGACCTTCGGTAAGCACCCCAAAAGGAGCGTCCATAACAATAGGATAAGATTCAGAAGAGAAAAGGCCACTACCTCCAGTTGCGATATCATCGAGCCTAGACGCCACGGACAAGACGCTTCTAATGTAGGCAATCGAGAGACACTGTTGCTTGGCACGGTTGACTCCAGTTTCGACCACCCAATCACCAGAAAGATTCTTCACAAGCGGTACCGGCATAAAATCATCGGCAAGCCCTTCACCTCGCGGCACTCTTTCAATTCGTGCCTCACCCTCTACGTTGTTGTACTGCTTGAAATAAATAGCGATTAGCTCGTCGAGCTTCTCCGTCATAATTTTCGTACCATGCTCGATTAGCTCCTGAATAGAAACAATCGAATCGTTAATGAGCCCAATCCTGGCCTCTGCCACTCGAGTCTCATCCATCTTAGCAGCAAGAGCAGTGATATCTTTAGAGCATTTCTGGATTTGCGGCTCTAGTTTGTCTAATTCAATTTTTGCATTTGAAATAGATTCGCCTAACTTTCCGATTTCTTGATTAACAGTAGAAATTTTATTTTGAATAATCTTGATGTCATCAACACTAGAAACGCTGATCTGATTCTGAACGTGCTCTAGCGCAAGCAGGTTGGAAGAGATTTCGGCATTCCTACGGAGACACTCCTTGCGGAGGGAGTCCAAACGGGAACTGCGGTCATCATGCTTCTCGGTTATTTCGCGCAGGAAGAACGATACGGCCTCGGCAGAGTCATGAAATTCAGCCCCCCTTGCCTTCGAGGAGCGCAAAGAAGTCACTTTGTGGAATTCAGGGGTTCCAGGTTCAAGCCCTCTTCCACATATACATTGATTAGAGTGAAGGAGCTTATCGATAAATTGCTGGGACACAGCCGAAGGAAAATCCCCGCGCTCCCTTAATTCCAACTCGATCTTTGCGCCTTGAGACGCAGCCCGCCTTGAAACTATCGTAAAAGCGTTGTCCCTAATGAAATCACGAAGCGACTGAGCGGCCAGAGCCAGATTCTTCCTTTCAGCTTCGATCAAAGCATTAAGTCGAATTTGTTCTGATGCCAAATCCTTAACGTCCTCGTACACCTGAAGCTCCTTTGATAGTTCAAGAGCATCTGATTTCAGCTTAACCAAATATGCTTCATAATCTTTTAAGTTCTTGGTGATTTTATCTTTCTGCGAAGTAAGCTTGCTCTTCTGATCTATTTTTTTCTGGAGTTGATCGTCGGCGGAAACGCGAAGACTTTCCTCAAACCTAGACCTAGCAATTGTGAGATTATGGATAGCCCGCTCAAGCACGGCAAACCCGAGTATGGTCCTCACGGCCTCTCCGATGCCAGAGGATACGCCGGTGGATAGTTTGTCGATAGCCTCACCGGAAAAGAATAGAAGATCGAGCAGGCCACTCGGTATAATGGAAGAAAGATAAACCTGAGCATCAGCGTCCTTCAGAGTGTAGGTCCCATCCGATCCAGTCTGATTTGTAACACTTAGCTTGATTGATCCATTTCGATGAAGAGCACTGGTTTGATTTCTAGCTTCGATGGTCCTGGTAGCTACTACATGAAAAAGACCGTCTTCTGATGAAGTTGTAAAAACAAGCTCTACTGATGCGAAAGCGCCGGGTTCTAGCTCAACAGCTTCCCTATTAACAATCACATCGGGATCCTGAATCGAACTGGAAATCCCCTCATATCCGTGAAGCACCCACCTAAAAGCGGCCAGTAGTGCGGATTTACCTTGGGTGTTCTCCCCGTGTATAACTGTGACTTTCCCTTGAGCATCGTTGGCAAAATTAACGCTGGCAGACTTGAACTGCCTGAAGTTGGTAAGCTTAAGACTGTTGAGTTTCATTATTCTTTGTCATTAAGGTTCGTACGTGTGCTTGGAGCATTTCCTGCACGTGTTTGTCATCCATTTTATGTAGGTTTCTCTTGGCAGAGCTAACAGCAAACTTGACGAGTTCATGAACCTTATCGCTGTAAGCTTCGTCTTTGTATTCTGAGTTATCCATGGTTATTTTAGTTCGTTGATTTTAGACATAACTTGAATCCGATTTGAGGCAAGCTCGGCAAATTCCTCGGCCCTCTTTAGCTCGGAATTAATAAGAGCACCCTCCCATGCTTCGCAGGGCCTACCCTTTGTCCAGCCAGGCGGGACGAGGATGAAATCGATCAATTTTGCCATAACCTTACCAGGACTATTACGAAGAAGCCTTCCACGACGCTGCACGGTCTGACGATAATTTTTCGAACTGGCCAGGATGTAGGCCTGCTCGAGGCAAGGGACGTCAACCCCCTCATCTAGACATTTAATAGCAATAAGACCTTGGATACTATCATCTGAAATCTCCCTGACTAGGAGCTCGCGTTCATCGTCATCGGTCTCATGCACAAATTGACGGGCTCGTATGGGGGGATTACATTTCGCGAAGGCTGCGCTCACCAAATCTTTCTGAGGACCCATCTTAGCCCCTGAACCATCCATAACTTCACCAGGGCTACAATACACAAGACCACGCCGAAGAGGTTCGTTCATCAAGCGTTCAATCAGCACCTTTATCTTATTAAAAGCTGCACCGGCAAGGTTCGACCTCTGGAATAGGATCAGTTCAGCCATCTCCTTTTCCTTCGGATCGTTGCTATTGGCGAGTCGTGCATACCTCTTTGTCAATTCCGCATAATCCTTGGCCTCTAGTTCTGTCATTTCTACTATCGAAAAATCGTATTCATAAGGAGTAAGGAATCCGTTCTTCATCGCCTTCTCGAGGTCGTATTCAAAAACAGTTATTCCGAAATAACTGATTATCGCATCAGTACCATCGTCATCCCCGCTACGCTCAGGAGTTGCCGACAAACCCAGGCGAACACTGAACTCCATGGGTAATACTTTCCTAGCCTGATCAGCGCCTAGATTATGAACCTCATCACCTACAATACATTTGGTAGATTGGCATCCCCTTAGGATAGTTAAGAATTCCTTGTTTTGAGAGAAAGTAGCGTTTGTGGCGCATACGACTAACGTTCCGCCCTTAGTACTATCAAGGGCCTCAAGCTGTGATTCAAGGAGGTCAAACCACTTGCTAGAGGAGTCATAACACATCACAGGCTTAAGACCAAACCCTTCAACTTCACGCCCCCATTGCTTGCAGAGGTGCTTATAGGGAGCGAGAATAAGTATTACCATCTTCCCGTGAATCTCCTGCAATCGCTCTAACGCGAACAAGGCGGTAACTGTCTTGCCTGTTCCAGTTGCCATCTCCATCACGCCATTATTACCATTCGAATTCCAAGCCTGAATCGCCTTAAGTTGATAATCACGTGGTTTTCGTTGAGCAGGACTGGAGAGCTTTCCGATATATGTCGGTAACGAATTCTTGCTTGGAATTGGACTTGCAGGAATGCCGAAAAGTTCGTCCTCATCCTGCGGTGGCCTGAAGGTAGTAGAGCGATACCGCTGGAGAAGATCTGCAGACGCGCTTGTAAAATCGATTACTGCCAAGTCTTTATGCTGACATTCCCAAAGGCTATCGAAGTGTTTCTGCTTCTTCAAGATACGCGAGATATCCACAGGCTGCTTAAAAACATCAAATGACTCAAAATTATTAACCATGCCTGCGTAGGTTTCGTTCATAGAACCAGAAAAAGCAACGCGGTGTCCTTTATCGTCAGTAAAGATTCCAATCTTCTCGTGAAAAATGCCTACATGCTTCGGCCTATAGGCTAGTTTTACCTGCAGCCGCCCCTCGGCGATCATCCATGCCAAGAACTCCAAATGCTTATGTTGAGCATGCCTGACCGCACTTTCGAAGGAGGTCGCAATAAGTCTTGAGATCATCTGCCGGGCTTCATCGGAAGAAAGACCGCCTAACGCCTGCGCATCGGAGTCGTTTAGAACCGGCGACGCGATTAACCTCATTAGGCTATTTTGATTGCGCACAAACGACACAAGCCCACGGGCAACCAAACGAAGACTATCTGAGGTGAAGTATCCTACAGCACGGTCATACTTGATAGAATTTGCAAGACAGGGAACGTAAAAGTCCGAATGGATATTATTTACGTCTGACCTATATTCATCGTAAATTCTTTTCGATACATCTTCTAGGTTCATAAATTAAAGCTTCCAAACTCTTGCGGCATCTTGTGCCATCCGGGCGCCTGCCATCAGTATGTCAGGCTTCCTGGGGTTTAACTGGCTGATCAAGTTAAATGGCGAATTGGACGCCCGCTTCAGCTTTTCATCCCAGAAATAGAAATTACCGATGGTATCTTTGAGGTCAGAATACTCCTTTACATCCCTGAAGCCGTGCTGCTTGAGAAATATGGACGTAGGCGAATCAGAGGCCGACTCGATGTAGCGTATGAATTTGCGTTCATCAACTGGAGGCAGGCTCCTGTAATGCTCTATTTGTGGGAATTTCATCTCCATCTCGATGCGTAATGCAAAGAACTTCCATTTATCCCCGCGAGATGATGCCTGGGCGAACTTAACACCGCGCTCAAATGATGAGTCCTCTGGGACTTTATGTACAGAATCATTACTGAAATAGAATCGAACATCTCGCTCGAACGCCTGTGGAAGGGTGGCGAACTGTCCCTTTCTGATAGATTCTGCCAAGGTGCAGAACGAGCGCTCGATCAGAGCAGTCGACTGATCCGTCAGCGACATCCGGACCAGAACGACCTCCAATACGAAGGCCAGACGCATCATACGCTCCCGGGACTGAGAGTCGTCATATTTGGACGAAGTCGCCAATGCCAAAAGCGGCACCTTATGCATCTCGAATCCGAAGGACTCCAGGAGCTCGAGGCAACCCCACTGCCCTTTGGAAGAAGACATCTCCGAGTACAACTTGGCGGCCTCGGATATTTCACGTCCAAACTCTGCCATGTCGTTCTTGGAGCCAAGTTGAGAAAGTTTTCCTAAGTGGTCTGCATAACCATCATAAAGGCGGCTCTTGGTAATAAGCCCATGCCTCGACAGCCAGAAAACGCGAAGGAACTTATCCCTGTCCGCATCTTTTTTGATATAGCCGTGGACACCATCCTGACGATCTTCCCACCAAGCCTGAGCGATGTCCTCTGCTGCCTTACCGAATTTAGCCGAATGCATCAGATAGCAGCTCTTGACCAACTCCTCAACAGTAAGCGGCTCTCCGGTCGTATTCAGGGCTTCAAAAATACGGATGCCATCCGTGTGCTCATCCGCTCTGATCCTGACCAGAACAATTCGATTTAAAAGCGCATCAAGCAGCCCTTCAAAGACCTCCCCAGGCTGCGCTTTTGCCCGGGCCGGATCTGCTGTCAAAGATTCGGTCACCAGCTCATCAAGGACAAGGAATGCTTGGTAAAGCTTGCTCTCTTTCACCAGGGCTTCTGCACGGATCAGGCTCGTTTGATCAGGACTTCCTCCCCATAGTACCTTCATATATCCGACAAGCTCCCTAGATACGAGCGGCTCATAAATCGACTTGTCGAATACCTTGTGCTGGATTCTCGATCCATTACCACCCCTGGCCTTGAGAAGTTCGAAAGTCTTGGCAGCCAAAGCGGAGTTCTGATCAATAGCCAGAAGTCGGCGCGCCAGGACGGCAGCCATGACGGTCAAAGTCGTTAGTCGCTGCTGTCCGTCAACGACATCGACGGCACCGTCGCCTCCCGGGCAAAAAACTATCGACCCCATGAAACCACCAACGCCCCGCGAGCCACCACCATACAAAAGGACGTCCTCAAAGATATCCTCGATGAGCTTACGTTCCCACTTGTAGGGTCTCTGATAGCGCGGGACGTTGATCGTGTCGGACTCTCTGAGGATATCCGAAAGGGTCATAGCTTTTGCGTCTATTGCCATTTTTATATCGAATCATATAGAGCTCCGTGACGCAAGCGGCTTGAGGTGCAAGAAGTCATCGATCCGTCCCCGTCCTCTTAGCCCTACCAATTATGCCAAAAACTCAAACGCCGTATTGCTTAGGTCGTCCGGGGTGATAAAAAGTTATAACCCCTCATGCGTAAGCAACTACACATCCCGGACTGGCTCAAGAGCCGTGCCAACGAGGTACATTCGAAAAAACAAGTGGTAGTATCCGTGGCCCAGCTTCTCGCGGCCTTCGGCAAGACTAAACGATCGCTGAACACTAATAAGTCCATATCTAAGGCCCTGACGGCGTGCAAACTCGCCACGTCGCCCAAGTTTACGGCAGTAGGTATTAATGAGCAGATTCAGATCATCCTGAGGCCCAAGAGGCTCAAATCGGCCCAAGAAACAAGTCGAGGCAATGAACGCAGCCCTATCATAACCTACGGAATGCTGAAATGCGTGGAAATGCAGCGTAAACTCAGGCATGCAGGGGCCGAGATTGCGCCACGGCCTAATTCCTCATACCCAAAGTGGTTCGTAAAACCCAAGGAACCGCTAGAGGCGGCCGTAGCTATCTTGTCTCAGCAGGATGTAGACTACGTACCCGTTGGAGAGTCTGAAGCGGGTTTCACAGCAGTAATTAGCTGGGACGATGTTGCCATCAAAGACATACAAGGCATGCGTCGATCCAAAATCCTCTGTGAAGAGGTGAAAAATCAGGCCGTTTTCGTGGATGAATCGGACTCCGTCTATGACAGCAAGAACCTCATCCAAAAGCATGGATATGTCATCGTTAAAAACGATAAAGGAAGGTCTTTCGCGATTGTCCGAGCCTCCGACCTTGCCCAAGAGCTTCTCACGCTGACGGAGAGCTTCCTGCTACTCCACGAAATCGAGAACCTAATTCGAATGATCATCGATACCGCAAACCCCTCGCAGGAGGAAATCGACGCATGTATCGAGGAGCGTGACAGGAACAAAGGTATCACGGTAGATCGGATGACTTTTAGCAACTACTGCTCCATTTTGCGCAAAGGGCCAGAAGTCTTCGGAAAAAAACTGATGCGTATCAAAATCACCAAGGAGCTTTCCGCCCAGATGGCCATTTCGCTCGAGAGTATCAGGGAAACGCGCAATATGATCATGCATTTTCACCCTGACGAGAACGATGATGGGGCAAAGGCACGTCTCAGCAAGGCCCGAGACTTCATCAGGAAATTAGCCAACGAGATCGAAGAGTATGACTGAAGCTAACAGGCCATTTTCTATTAAGATTTTCTACCCTAAAGGGCTATCAAACGGCATTAGAAGTGCCGAAATGACAAATTGGATAGGACGTTGTACATACTTCCCCAGAGGATCACTGACTCAAATCAAAGAATACGAGGAGTTCGGAAAACCGGGAGTTTACATTCTTATCGGAACTGAAACCTCAGGTTCACTACAGACAGTGTACATCGGTGAAGGCGATCCAATTTCAAGCAGGATCATTAGCCACGAGTCGAAGAAGGACTGGTGGGATACCTGCTTAATGATAACAAGCATCAACGACTGGCTTAACAAGACCCAGATTCAGTTCATCGAATCTTCGTTAATTAAATCTGCGCAAAGCGCCTCTAGATGCATTATGGATAACAAAGTTATTCCGGAAAGTCCTACGATCTCGGCAACCGACAAGGCTGACGCTGAGCTTTTTCTGGATAACGCTAAAATTTGCATACTGCCTCTCGGTCTGGATATATTCACGTCTCCACTATATAATAAAGAGGCGCCTAAGAATAGCGGGGATAACAAAGAAGAACTTTATCTAGATTCAAAAGGACTACACGCCATAGGCTGTGAGTCGCCAGATGGATTTATTGTTAAAAATGGAAGCCAGTGTTCCATTACCGAATCTGAAGGCCTTGAACAAATTGATAGAGCAAGGCGTACCGATTTGCTAAAACTTGGCGTATTAGCCAAGGATGGTGAGACTCTCGTCTTTACTAAAGACTATCGCTTCACTTCACCCACGCTCGCCGCACGGGCAGTCCTTGGAGCACCAGCCCCAGGACCTCTCAGATGGAAAAATAAGGACGGAATCACACTCCGGGATATCAGAGAATCTTCAGTTAAGGGATAACCTCAAATCACTCAAATAGAGCGTCCAGACGACGGCCTGATTCTCCTGGATCTATCATGGGGTATCGTAAAGCTAGCGGACATGAACGAGATCAAGCCGGGGCTCTACGAGGCGATCATTACCCAGAGACTTAGTGATGCGCTCAAGGCATCTGGCCTGGAGCATGAACGCGCCAAACTTGGAAAAGACGACGCACCCGCCCTACTCGCGCAATTCCTCAACGCACTCACTCTTCAGACACTTGAGTCCGTCGACGAGGACGATGCCCGCACCAAGCAACTTGAGGTGGTTAACGCCATTTTAGCCACCCTTGAACGTTTTAATCCTGGACTTGCAGGCGACAAGGTCGAGATCAGCAGCGAATTCCTACAAGGTGTACGTGCCTTAGGTCGTAACGCACTACCGACGCCCCCGTCTACCCCGCTAAGCCAAAGCGCCCTATTCACCGGCGCACCGTTAAAGCCTCAGTTAAGCAATGAACTGCTTGCCGAGATGCGCTCCGCTGACCGCGTGGACATCCTAGTCTCTTTCATCAAAAACTCCGGTCTACGCATCCTCGAGGAGGGATTCAAAGACCTCAGAAATCGCAATATACCGGTCAGAATCATTACAACGACCTACATGGGAGCTACCGATGCCGAAGCAATCGAGCGTCTCTCCGGATACCCCAACGTGGAAATCAAAGTGTCTTATGACACTAACAGCACCCGACTTCACGCGAAAGCCTACTACTTTGAACGAGCCAGCGGCTTTTCGACTGCCTACGTTGGCTCATCTAACATGTCCAATCCCGCAATGACCGGGGGACTGGAATGGAATCTCAAGGCCACACAGACCGACCTCCCCAATATACTGAGGGCCTTCGAAGGCGAATTTGGGACCTACTGGAATGATCCTCGATTCCAAATCTACCAGCAGCAGAGGGATGCCAAGAAGCTCAGAGATGCGCTAATCGCGGGAAGAACCGAACAGACTCCAGGGCAATCAATCATCCTTTTCGACGTCACCCCACGTGCATACCAGCAGCGCATCCTGGATACGCTAGAAGCTGAGCGCTCGGTTCGCGGGTCCTATCGCAACCTCCTGGTAGCCGCGACGGGAACGGGAAAGACGGTGATCTCTGCTTTCGATTACAAAGCATTCTGCGACGCAAGTGGCGGTACGCGACCAAAGCTCC
>JACCDP010345770.1_pt1 | contig 10652 bp, 9 predicted proteins | sample 7445841 | NCBI WGS metagenome assembly JACCDP01 (sample SAMN15323441, study PRJNA562643) | freshwater metagenome | isolation source: river surface water | place: USA:Blue River Watershed | collected 2017-08-17
ATTAATAGATCTGTATGGCGGTTTTAAAAATAAAAATAATAAGAATTGGGAAGAAAATACTATCGTAAATGTATTTTCAGCTACGAAGGGAATATACGAAATTATTATTTCCATTCTAATTGATCAAAACATTTTAGATTTAGAAAAATCAGTCTCTTATTATTGGGAAGCTTTTAAACAAAGTAATAAAAGAGAAATCAAATTAAAACATATTCTGTCTCATCAATCTGGACTCTATAGATTTAAAGAAAAGATTGTCCAGGAAGATCTTCTAGACTGGAATAAAATAATAAATATTTTAGAAAATCAGAAACCAGATCATCTATGTGGTGAAAAAACTTATTATCATGCAAAAACACACGGATTTTTAATCGGTGAAATTGTAAAAAGAACGACAAAAAAAAGTTTAGGAGAATTAGTCTCCGAATTACTATCAAATAAATTAGGTTTAGATTTTTTTATTGGAACTCCAAAAAATCTACTGTCTAATATTGCTTTTCTCTATGAAGATAGAACTGAAACTAAAATATCACCAGAATTTAATGCATTTAACAATCCTCTACATGATATAAATGTTTATAACAAACAAGATTGGCAGACCACTGAGATTCCTTCAATTAATGGGCATAGCAACGCAAGATCTATTGCTAAAATTTATGATATTTTTGTAAATGATCTAATATTAGAAAAAAATATTTTATTATCAAAATCATCAATTAAAAAATGTTTAACTGAGACTACTAGTAGAATTGATGAAAGTTTAATGCTGCCAATTAGATGGTCTCAGGTTGGTTTGATACTTCGTGGCGGGTGGTTGTTTGGAAAAAATAAAGAATCTTTTGGTCATAATGGTTGGGGTGGATCTTTAGGTTTTGCTGATCCAGTATTAGGAATAGGAGTTGCCTATACTACAAATAAAATTAATCCCACTGTTAATCCAGATCAAAGAGTTATAAATTTATTAAAAGAATTTTACAAAATTCATTTTTAATTTTTAAAATATATTTTTTAAATCTTCGTAATAAATTATATTTAGATATTTTTTGTAATTATAAAAAAAGTCTTTATATTTTAGTTTTTTAAAACTATTAATATCTAACTTTAATAAGTTTCTATTTGATCTCTTTAAAATCATCCCAATTCCCTGATCTGCATGAATTACGTAAGTATCAATTTCAAGCTTAGTTCTTGATTCGACTATATTTTTCCAAACATCGCCATTCCATGCGGCTCTAGATCTGGGAACGGCCTGATAAATAAAACTTCTAGGCATACAATCATGCAAAAATATAACACCATTCTCGTTTAAGAATAATAAAGAATTACTAATATCTTTTTTAACTTGATCATACTCATGAAGACCATCAATAAAAATAATATCAAATTTTAAATTATTTTTTTTAAAAAAATTATCACTAGTATCTCGAATTGTTCCACCAGAAACAGGATCAACTCCAATTTTTTTTGATATTTTTATTTTTGAAAAAACTTGGTTTTGATCGCAGCCGATTTCTAAATAACTGTTATAATTTTTTCTATAAATCACTTCTTGAAGAATTTGATCTCTTTTTGGATATTTATGCCATTCAAAATCTAATTTTTTATAAAATTTTTCTCCAAAAATATAATGATACAATCTATTCAATTTAAAAAGCTTATTATTTTTTTCCATATTAAAATTATTAATTTAAAATGGTCTTAACCAAGAATTTTTTCCTTGATAGGCATTAATTAACCCTAATAAACGATATTTATGTATTAGATATTTTTCTTTTTTTAAAAGTATTATTGCTACTAACATTTTTATTAATGAAGATATAAATTTATATAAAGTTATTTTATAAGCCACTAATAAGCCAAAGTGTTTATAATTATAATAATATAAAGACCACATCCAATGCCAATTTCTGCACAACTTAATGTTTAAACTATCTCCTGAGGCTTGCTTTGCCAAATGCTGGACTTTTGAGTTCTGTATAACAAAAATTTTTCCACTATTATTTTTTATTCTTTTGCAAAGATCTATTTCTTCAAGAAACAAGAAAAAATTCTCATCAAATATTTTTGGGGAATTAATTTTTTTTAAATTTATTAACATTGCAAAACCTTTCACATAATCAACTTCTGTTATTTCATTTTGCAAACCATTATTTTGATTTGAAAAAAAACCGTAATTATTTAAAAGATTTGGTGCTAAAATTGAAAAATCTTCTTTCAATGTCAATTGAGCCTTATGAAGTTCATATAAACAATCATCCTCTAAAACTGCATCCGGATTTAATATAAATGCATACTGAGTATTAACTTTTGATATCCCAAGATTATTACCTTTTCCGTATCCTAAATTTTCTTTTGCAATGATAACTTCAACGTTTGAAAATTTATTTTCTAAATAATTTTTAACATTAATGTTATCTGAATTTTCTACAATAATAATTTTAACATTAGGTTTTATACTTTTAATACATTTTTCTATTATATGACTGCTCTTAAAAGAAACTATGACAAAGGTAATGTTTTTTTCAAAACTATTCATTAATTTAGGCTATAAAATATTTTGGAATAAATATATAAAATATTTATAAACGTTAAAGCATAAGCATGGATAAAATTATTGTAACGGGCGGATTAGGTTTTATAGGAAGCAATCTTATCAATATCCTTCAAAAAAAATATTTTATTATTAACATAGATAAAGTAAGTTATGCGTCAAATTTTAATAATATTGAGCCAAATATAAAAAATTATAAATTTTATAAACAAGATATTAATAATAAGTTCTTTATTAAAAATATTCTAAAAAAATACAACCCTTCTATTATATTTAATCTTGCAGCAGAAACTCATGTGGATAGGTCGATAGACGGACCAAAACAGTTTATACAAAGCAATATTCTAGGAGTTTTTAATCTTCTTGAATCAATCAGATGTCATAAAAAAAAAATCAAATTAATACACATCTCAACTGATGAAGTATATGGCGATCTTAAAAAAAAATATAAATCAAAAGAAGAAGATGCTTACAATCCTAGCTCACCGTATTCTGCCTCAAAAGCAAGTGCAGATCTTTTAATAAAATCATATATTAGAACTTATAAAATTCCAGCTGTTATAACCAATTGTTGCAATAATTTTGGTCCAAATCAATATCCAGAAAAATTAATTCCAACTATAATTCACAACATACTAAATAAAAAATCTATTCCGATTTACGGAAATGGAAGTAATATACGAGAATGGATATATGTAAAAGATCATTGTAATGCTCTAATTAAAGTTGCAGAAAAAGGAATTGTAGGCGAAAATTACAATATAGGAAGCGGTATAACTCTAAATAATATTCAAATTGCAAAAAAGATAATTTCAATTTTTAAAAAAATTAATAATGAAAAAAATATTAAAAGCAAAATACTCTTTGTTAAAGATAGGCCAGGACATGATTTGCGCTATTGTTTAAATTCATCAAAAATTCGAAATAAATTAAAATGGGAATGCAAATCAAACTTCAACCAAAGAATAAATGAAACTATTATTTGGTATATAGATAAATTCAGAAGTAATTATTTTAAAAATAAAAATTTTAAATATCGCCTAGGACAAAAAATATGATTAAGAAAGGAATAATACTAGCGGGAGGTAAAGGCTCGAGATTAGGGCCTCTAACTAAAGCAACAAACAAACAGCTAATTCCTCTGTATGATAAGCCATTAATATTTTACCCTCTGTCAATATTAATGCTTGCTAGAATTAAAGATATATTAATTATAACTAACCCAAATGAAGATAGTAATTTTAAAAAAATATTAGGTGATGGTTCAAATTTTGGAATTAAAATCCAATATTTAACACAGCCAAAACCAAATGGCATCCCAGAGGCATTCATTATCGGCGAAAAATTTATTAACAAACAAAATATAGCTCTAATTCTCGGTGACAATTTTTTTTATGGTCAGGGTTTTACAAAAAGACTAAGGGAACAAATAAAAATAAAGTCAGGATCAACTATATTTACCTATAAAGTAAATAATCCCCAGGATTATGGAATAGTAGAAATAAAAAATAATAAAATTTTAAAAATTACAGAAAAACCTAAAAAATCAAAATCTGATCTTGCAATAACAGGGCTTTATTTTTTTGATAAAAGCGTAGTTAATCTTTCTAAGAAATTAAAACCATCAAAAAGAAAAGAGTTAGAAATTGTTGATTTGTTAAAAAGATATCTAAAAGTTAAAAAACTGAAATTTGAATTTATGGGAAGGGGAAGTGCCTGGCTTGATACAGGCAATCCGGAAAGTCTATTTGAAACGTCACAATTTATTTCTAACATAGAAAAAAGGCAGGGTTTAAAAATAGCTTGTTTAGAGGAAATAGCCTTAAATAATAAATGGATATCTAAATCTACAATAAAAAAACAAATAAATTTTTATGGAAATTGTGACTATTCAAAATATCTTAAAAAATTAATTTAAAATAAAATGCAAATTAATATTAGTGGAATAAAAATATTTAAATCAAATGTTTACAAAGACCGTAGAGGATTTTTTAAAGAAGTATATAAAAAAAAAGAACTACAAAATAAACAGCTAATATTTCATTGTACATCTAGTTCTAAAAAAAATACATTGAGAGGGTTGCACTTACAAACAAAAAATCCTCAAGCTAAATTTCTAACTGTTATAAAAGGAAAAATATTTGATGTTGCGCTAGACCTAAGAAAAAATTCCAAAACTTTCGGTAAGTACTTTTCAGTTATTTTATCTCCTAAATCATATTCTTCTATCTACATACCTGAAGGTTTCGCTCACGGATTTTGTAGTCTTGATAAAGAAAATATAGTCTATTATGGATGTACAAATTATAGAGAGAAAAAATATGAAATCGGTATTTTATGGAATGACAAAGATTTAAAAATTAAATGGCCTGTCAAAAAACCAATTTTATCTGAAAAAGATTCTCAAAATATTTCATTTGAAGAATATCGTAATAAATATATCACGAAATGAAATTAAATGATAAGATTGTAATTACTGGTGGAAGTGGGAGATTTGGATCAATTTTACAAAAAAAATACAAATCAAATAAATTATTTTATCCAAATAAGAAACAATTAAATATTTTATCAATAAAATCCATAGAGAAATTTTTAAGAAAAATTAAACCAAAATTTTTGATTCATCTTGCAGCTCTTTCGAGACCGATGAAAATACATGATAACAATATTTCAAAAAGTATTGATTTAAATATAATTGGAACTGCAAATATAACTAAGGTCTGCTCAAAACTTAATATTAAACTAATATATTTTTCTACAAACTATGTTTATGAGGGAAAAAAAGGGAATTACAATGAAACACACCCTCTTTTGCCCACAAGTAATTATGCTTGGTCTAAATTAGGCGGTGAAGCTTCAGTTCAAATGTATCCAAATTCTTTAATCTTGAGAATTTGTATGACCGAAAAACCTTTCATTCATAAAAAAGCTTTTTATAATGTAAAAACAAATTTTATATTTCAAGAACAAGTTGCAGAAATTTTATTTAAAATACTTAATTGCAAAGGCATTATAAATGTAGGTGGCAATACTCAAACGGTATATGAATTTGCGAAAAAATTTAATGATAATGTTAAAAAAATGTATTTAAAAAAAAATAACAAATACAACTTTCCATTAAATCCATCCATGAATATAAAAAAACTGAAAAAAATACTAAATAGTAAACTTATTTAATTGGCGGAGAGAAAGGGATTCGAACCCTTGATACCTTAATAGTATACGCGCTTTCCAAGCAGGTGCTTTCAATCGCTGACTCCATTTTATCTATAACTTTCTCATTAATTCTTGAAACATAGAATAAGAATCTTGTCTAATTTTGTGAGAAGAGTGCGACAGACAATTTCAAAGCCATTTTCAAATAATAGAAGATCTATAGGGGGGGAGGAATAAAAAAAAATATGCAACTATCTACTTGGGCTTTAGACTTGTTTTTTTAATAATTGTAATTTTTCAAAAAATAAATCAAAATTTTCTGATAATAAAAATGGCGCTAATAAATTAATTTTATGATCATCTAGTTCCCACCAGGGGTATTGAAGTAATTTTTCTATTAGCTGTTCATTAAATCTTTTTTTAATAGTCTTAGCAGGATTTCCTATAGCAATTGAATATGGATCTAAACTTTCACGAACAACTGAACCTGCTCCAATAACACAACCATGACCAATTTTTAATCCTGAAAGAATAATTGAATGCCCTCCAACCCAAACATCAGATCCTATTTCTAAACTCTTCTTTTCTTTTATAAAATTTTTGATACCTGATGCATTTGTAAAAAAATTTGAAAATTTATCATTCGGAAGAGGAGAAGTTGTAATCCAATCACTTCTATGATTGCCGCCCATATAAATTTTAACCTCTGGACCAAATGAACAAAAATTTCCGATTTTTAATTTTGAAGCATCCCATCTATAAATAACTGGATTACCATAGCTCCATTTGCCTATAATAGTGTGGCCCATTTTAACTTGATCTTTAAGAAAATCATTTAGAAAAAAACGGTTTTTTTTAAATTTTTTAAAAAATTTTATCACTAGAAATATAATAGATGTTAATTTTTTATTTGTCTATAATTTGGCGGAGAGAAAGGGATTCGAACCCTTGATACCTTTAACAGTATACACGCTTTCCAAGCGAGCGCCTTCAACCACTCGGCCATCTCTCCTATTATTTCTGTTATTTTTCTAAATCTTTTATTGATACAATCTGATCAGCTATTAATACATTATTTTTTTTAATATAATCAATGTAATTCCAGGCAAGAACTACAATTTTATCATTTAAATTTTTTTCATATTTTTTTTTTTCAATAATTTTAATAGAACTCATAAAGCCAGTGGGCAAAAATTTATTAAATTTAAGAGGACTGTCCTCTAATATAAAATTAAAATATTTTCCTAATCCAAAAAAATTAATAGCTGTACTTGCTTTAGCTGGAGCGCCATATCCAATGATTTGTTTGCCACTTTTTTTCAAATTATTGAAATTATTATTTATTTTTTTTTTTATTCCAATTATTTTTTTTTCAAATTCTTGAAAAACTTTATAATTATCAATACCACCAATAATTTCTTCGTCTAATATAATCCTAATCGTCTTTTCTTCTTTTATGTTAAGATCTTTAGAAACATATATTCTTAATGAACCACCATGAGTATCTATCTTTTCTGCATCAAATATTTTCATTTTGTGTTTATCAAAGAAATATTTTAGCGAATGTAAGCACCAATAATTAACATGTTCGTGATAAATATTATCAAAAGTTAGGTCTTTCAAAGTGTTCATAAGATACTGGATCTCAATAATAATTACACCATTATCCTCTAATAGATTTTTCATAGTTCTTGTAATTTCGTCTATTTTGTCTGAATGGGCAAAAACATTTGATGCTAAAATCAATTTAGCTTTTTCTTTTATATTCTCATGTATTGATGAATCAAAAAATTTAGAAATTGTAGTAATTCCCTTTTTTATAGCTATCTCCGCAAGATTTATGGCTGGCTCGATACCTAATAATTTTTTAAAATGTAATTCTTTGAAAGGTAGCAAAGCTATTCCATCATTGCTACCTATATCAATTATAAAAGACTCTTCTTTACTAAGATTAAATTTTTTTAAGTATTTAAAGGCCGCATCTTTAAAATGATTTTTAAAAGTTTCAGCAGTAGACGAAACATACAAATATTTTTTAAACATTATGTTAGGGTCTACAACATATGATAATTGACAATTGAAGCAAACCTCGCAATAATTGAGTTCCAAAGGGTATGTTTCAAAATTTTCTTCTTGAGAATTTAAAAGATTATTTGCTAATGGTTGAAAACCCAATGAAATTACTCTTTTTAACTTAATATTACCGCAGCACCTACAATCAATCCTATATCCTAAAAGAAGTTTTTCTTTTAAGTTTTCATCTACAATAATTTTCTTTATTGTATGTGTAATTCCATAATTTTTATGTTCTCTTTCCCCTCTAACTAAATTTAAAAATACAGTATCTTTTGTAAAAATCATCGTATGAGCAACATTTGCTCTGGTAACTACTAAATCGCCTTCATTTATTAATTGCGTAACTAATGGGGCTTCTTTATCTAATAAATCTCTAAGAACGCTTATATATTGTCCTTTTATTATCAAACATTTTTGTTCTTGAATAGGATGGTAATGATTAGCCCTAACTGTGTTTTTTTTTGACTCTATATATCCAATTAAATTTATTGGCTCTGTTAATTCATAATTACTAATTTTTCCTCTTTCATCAATTAATTCTTTTTCACCTAACTTTGTAAATTCAATTAAAGGTTCTAAAGCAACATTAGACCAGTTCTCAATCATTTCCTTTAAGCTATTTTCTAAATGATATAAAAATTTAAAACCTGTATTTAATAATTTTTGATTACTTAAAGTATATCCAGCGTTGGGGGTAGGATCGTCCGTACTAATAATTTTAACTTCTGGAGATATTTTCTTACATATCTCAGCTACTCTTTTGACCGAAATTTTATCTTTAACAACATTATATATTTGTCTTGTAAAATTATTATTTTCTTCAAAAAATTTAAAACACCTTACAACATCAATTAAAGGTACTAAACTTTTTAACTGCTCTCCACCTGAAAATAATTTTATTTCTTTAGTGGTACTAGAAATTTTAGAAAACAAATTAGGCATTATGTTAATTCTTGTTGCGTCACCAGAATATCCATATACGGAACCCAATCTTAAAATTATAAAGTCTTTGTCTGAATTTCTAAGATCTATTTCATTTTGGTACTTAGATTTTGAATAAGTTAGTTGAGGACAAGGCTCTTCATCTTCTAAAATATCCTGTTTGGGAATGTCTAAACCATCATATACAACATGTGTTGATGGAAAAATAATCCTACAGTTTTTTTTGCTAAAATTTATTATATTTCTTGTGCCCTCTATTGCTACTTGCTGAATTACTTTCGACTTATTGGGATCTCTAAATTCCTCATCTTTAGTATATGCTACATTAGTTATTCCAGCTAAATGATGAATAACATCAGCGGAATTGATAAGATTTTTAATATTTTCATTAATACTTATCAAATCGAAGTTATAAAATTTGATATTCCATTTTCTTAGTTGTTCAACACGAGCTGAATAAAAATTTTTATCTAATACTGCAATATTATACTTCCAACTTATGCCAGAATAAAGTTTGCATAACTCTGTGCCTATATATCCCAGGCCACCCGTAATTAATATTTTTTTTACTCCGCTATCCACTCTTGGTACTTCTTTCTATTTGTGTTTAAATAATCTGGTAAAATTTTTTCATTTTCTATTTTAAAAAATAATTTTTTACCAGTTTCTAAATCTAAACCCAAATTAATTTTTTTTTTAATTTCATCAATATTTTTAATTTCATCAATATTTTTTTCGCTATGAGCAAATGATTCTAATTTTTTTATTATCATTTGCGGTGTCTTCAGATAAGAAAAATGCCAGCCACAATTTTTTATAATTTTTATGTTATTTAAAAAATTAAAAATTTTTTTCTTAGCCTTTAAATTTCTTAAATATTGAGGTGATTTTAAATTTTTGAATTTACATATCCTAGACCCATACCATTTAAAATTTGGTTGGATTAAATTAAATTTATAAGAAAAAAGTTTTTGCTCACAAATGCCAATTTTAAATTTATTAAAATTTAATCCTTTTAAAATATTTGGATCTGGTATTTCGTCCAAGTCTGAAATTATAATAACATCCTCATTTGTTGCATTAATTGAATTTAGAACTTTTAAGATATAGTTTCTTTGAAATTGATCTCTTAAATGACCTTCAGCCCAATTTTTAGGTAGTTTTGTATCTTGTTTGAGTTCTAATTCATCAATCACTCTGTAAATAATTTTATCTTTAAATGCTTTATACCTATCAATTTTAAAATTTAAATTCTTACTTTTGCCTTGATGATCTTGCTTTGCTTCAACAATTATAAAGAAATCTACTATATCTTTTAAAATATTTAATCTTACTTCTAATAAAATATCTTCGTCAAAAAATGTTACACAATCAAAAATTCTTTTCATTTAAAGTCTTTTGTGGGTATTTTTAATTAGCTTTGAATTAATTTAATATATTTTAATACAAACTACATATATGGCTATTATAAATCTATTTATTTATAAACTTTCTAATAAAATCAATGCAAAATAACAAACAATTAAAGAATACTTAACAAAATTTAATAAAAAATATAAATAAATTTAGACTTAAGTATTATTTTTATTAATTTTTAAAACTTCAATAAAAGCTTCTTGGGGAATATCAACGCTTCCGAACTGTCTCATTCTAGCTTTTCCTTTTTTTTGCTTTTCTAAAAGTTTTTTCTTTCTGTCTCTCGCTCCTCCGCCATGAATTCTACTGATAACATCTTTTCTATAACCAGATATTGTTTCTCTTGCTATAACTTTTCCACCAATAGCTGCCTGAATTGGTATCTGAAATTGATGCCTTGGAATTAAATCTTTTAATCTTTCACACATTAATCTTCCTTGTCTTACTGCAAAATCTTTATGAATAATCATAGACAATGCATCAACCATCTCTTCGTTTACTAGTATGGATA
>JACCDP010984139.1_pt1 | contig 10652 bp, 6 predicted proteins | sample 7445841 | NCBI WGS metagenome assembly JACCDP01 (sample SAMN15323441, study PRJNA562643) | freshwater metagenome | isolation source: river surface water | place: USA:Blue River Watershed | collected 2017-08-17
ATCGGAAACCACTTATTCATGAGTTTTCTTTGTTCATCCATGTTTACCTGTTTGTATTTAGCGGTGGTAGATATCCACTTTTGACCCGACAGCAGCTGCACCTGTTCCAGTGGGTATTTTTTTTCATTGAGCCAGTTGGCAATTACACTCTGGCGTATGCTGGAGGGGGTCAGGTTCCTGTCCGGAAATAATCCTTTGTATGTGGATACCAAATAATGAACATCTTCTACGCTTATTCTTGTTCCCAGTTTACCTACTACAAAAGCCTCTGTATTGTCACGTATTAATGCTTTTCGGCCTTCTCGCAGGTAGCGGTCAAATAACCGGTATTGTTTGTTGGTGATTTCAAGGTGGCGTTGCGCAACTTTTGCGCTTGCTTTTATGAAGATGGTTCCAGCATCCATGTCAACATGACTGAGGTTTAGGTTAGAAATTTCCTGTGAATGCATTCCCTGATAGATGAGCAGGGATACCACTACCTGATTTTTTTGCTGAAGGTCTGGGTAGCGCTCTTCCCGTTCCAGTAGCATGTCCAGTTCTTTTGATGTGAACAAGTCCTGATGAATGACTTGTTTGTTTCTCAGTTTACGGGCAAAAAAGTTTCTGCAGGGGTGATCCTCCCGTTTTCCTATTTCAAGGAGGTAATCGTAGTATTTTTTTATGCCATTCAACAAGTAGACTTTGGTGTTGCTGTTAGAGTAATCGTTGACTTTTTTATTCAGGTAAGCTACTACGTCCTTATATTTAAAATCTTCCGGCTGGGGATTATCGATGAGGAATATTTTGCAGGAGAATAAATAACTTTTCACCGTTTTTGGGGTGTGCCCTGATTGGTAGAGGTATTCTTCAAAGCTGATTGGTTCTTTCATGTTTAATAAATCTGACTGGTTATTTTCAGTTGTTGTTTTCTGCGTTTGGAATAGAGGTGCGCCGTATCTATTTCCGAATGCCCCAATAGTTGCTGCACAAATTCAATGCTCGATCCATTGTCCATCAGGTGGGTGGCTATGCTGTGCCTTAAACAGTGCAGGGTAATTTCTTTACGGATAAGTTCGGGGTTACCCGTGCGCAAGATGATTTCCTGAAGGGCTCGATTGTGTTTGTCGCCCGACATTCGCTTTCTGTATTTGTTCAGGAAAAAGGATGGGCTTTCTTCCGAATAATTTTTTTCAACATTTTGGCTGCGCTCGTAAATGATGTATTCCTTCAGGTCTTTGATTACACTGTCCGGGATGGGAACGTTTCTGGATTTATTGTTTTTACCTTCACGCACCAACAGTATTCCTTTATGAAGTAATACATCTCCTGTGTTCAGGTTTTGAATTTCACTGCGACGTAGTCCGCAACCATAAGCTATACCCAGCAGGGCTTTTTCTTTGCTGTTTTTACAGGCTGCATAGATTTGTTTCATTTCTTCAACGGTACAAAGGCTGCGTTCTTTGTTTTTCCCGAATTGAAACTTCGGGAGCCTTGCCGGAGAACTTTCTAATTCTTCTGCATCTATTAAATGATCGAAGAATAAACGGAGCGCATAGAGGTGATGACGGATCATGGATTCACTTAATCCTCCTTCTCTTCTTTGGTTTGGCCTTTCCCGCAGGTAATCAATATAGCTGACTATTTGCAGTGCTTTTATTTCCCTGATTTGTGTATAGCCTTGTATTTCTATGAAGAATAAAAATTCACGCACACAGCTTTGCAGCATCTGACTTTTTCCCAAACGGTATCCTTTGGCCTGAATAAATGTGTTAAAGTCTTTGTACAGGGTTTCAAAGGGCTGGTGGTTTAATGGCAGGTGCTTCATTGGTATTTTGGTGTTTGTTGAATGTTATGCTTTGTTTAGTTATTGAACTGCGTTTGTTTTTATGGTATAGTATGCATAGTACAGAACCAGTGAACCGCCAGGCATTATTTGCCCACTTGTTGCGGGTTCTGGTGTTCCATTGAGTGTGAACCATCAGGAACCACCTGTATGTTACTGCTTGCTATTTGTTCCAGTTGTTGTTTGAGTCCGCTTTTGATTTTTTCCCGTATTTTCTGCATGTTGTCCCAATACACTATTTTGTATTTGTATCCCCTGTTGGCATAGCCTCCAGCTTTTTGAACGTATTCCAATTGTTCAAGGTCTTCCATGTACCGAAAACATTGTGTTTTGCTGGCATTGAGGGCAAGCCTTATTTCCCGCTGGGTGAATTGGTAGTCGCTTTGCCCTTCTCCGGTTTGTTTTTGTATGTATTCTTTCATGCGATCAAAGAAGTGACGCAGGGAGGAGTCCAGGTCATCTACTTTAAGCATGATGGCATCGAAAAGGATGTCGCAGGCTATTTGTAAATCTTCTGGTTCTGCCATCAGTCTTCCTTGTGTGTCACGTCTGCGCTGGTATTGGTGCAGGATGGTAATTTGTTTAACGAAGGCCTGGTAGTGACTGTTGAGTCTTCTCAGCATTTTGGCTGCTATGGGCAGGGTAATTTTGTCGGCATATTTGTTTACTACCTCATAAGGTTTCAGGCAGCGCATGCAGTTTTGTATGAATATTTTCGCTTTTTGTTCTTCCTGCATGTCTATGAGTCCGGCCAAGCGTTTGTTTTGGTAGTCAATGATGCGCAGGGTTTGTTCATCGCTTTCATCTACTCCAATGATGACCGAGCGGCTCATGTTGTCGTAGTAGATTTCTGCTTTGGTTGTAGCCAGCAAAGAAGCGAAATGGCTGCGTACATTTTTTACACAGGATACAATGTTGCCGCTGCGGTCTTTGTAGGTGGTAGAGGAACTGATGTTTCCGGCACTTTGCAGTTCCCGGAAGGCGTATTGTGCTTCTTCATCTAACCCGTCGTAGTCCTGTATGAGGATGAGTTTGTCTACCAGTTCTTCTTTATTGTAATGGTAGAAGGATTTGCTGGTTACTCTTGTCATGGAGATGACTTCTTCCGGTGGCAGGCATTGCCCGATGATGTTGATCAGGTGGGATTTTCCGCTGCCGGAGCTGCCCTGTACCAGCGCATGCAGGGGATGCGACATTTTATAGGTAGAGGCAATAACCATAAGCAGTTTGCGGGTGTTCTCCTCTCCCACTACTCCGGCCTTTTCTATGAGTTGGTCTATTTTATCTACTACGTTTCCTACTGTTAAGAATTCCATACAGGTTTTCTGGTTTTCCGGGGAGATGCTGGCGTATTGCCGTTTGTGCTGGAATGCGGGTTTAGATTGTTCGTATTGGGTTTCCCGGTATTTTTCCAGCAGGTCGGTCAGCAGAAATAAATCACTTTCTATTGTTTCTACGTTTTCATTGAAAGATGCTGATAGTTGAATGGCTAAGTTACGGACGCTGTCTCTTTCATAGAGGTCTATTTTGGTTCTTTCTTTTTTTCCGTAGTTCAGTTCCTCAATCATTAAGGTGACCCTCATGCTGCTTAAGTCCTGTGTTATCATTCCCAGCACATAGTAATGGTTGAAGGGGCTTCGCATGAGCAGTTTGTGTTCATGGAGGGTTTCCAGTTTAATTTTAGAATTATCTACAGGCCGTTCCTCCATTGTTTCTGTGTGATCCGCTGTTTCAGTTTCTTTCTGCTTAGAAGTTTCTTCCTGTTCATTTTTTGGGAGTGCTACTGCAGTATTTATAACGGCCAACTCTTCCAAAGGTTCCAGCTCGTCTGTTTTTTGCATGAGCTGTGTTACTCCCCTTTTTCCCTGTTGCAGAAATACGGTATGCAGGTTTTCATTTTCTTTCAGTTCCACCTTTTTGATTGGAACGTTTTTAATGATGTCTTTTAGTTCCCTGATTGTATTTCCCATGTTATTGTTTTCTTGTTATTTGTATAATTTCTTTTAGCTGCTCCAGTTGTATGATGGCTGCCGTGTGTTGCTCCAATATTTCTCCATTCTCTAATGCCATAACCCATTCCCTGTTTTCAAGGGCTTTTGTTTCGAGTATACTTGCTGCTTCTATTACGCTGTCCACCACAAACAAGCGTTCAGTATCTGCAGGCGGGTATCCCGGATACAGGCCTTTTTGGTTTAGGTAGGCTCTTTTGTCGTTTCTTAATCCTATGGAGTAGAAGTTCACCACCTGGTTTGTTTCGTTTTTTAAAGGAAACATGATGGAGTAGCTTCCGAACATGTTGCAATGAACCGCCTGTTTGTTCAGGTTCTGGTAGGCTGGTTTGAGCAGCCCAATTCCTAACAAGGCTTCTTTACATTCATTTCCTTTACGCTGGTAAAACTGTCCGGAGTTATAACAGGCCATTGTGTTTTCCTGGCTCAGTTTATTGATGAACAGCCATTCCTTTGCCATCCATGCATTTCCATAACGCAGCCCATTGCTGGTGTACTGGTATATTATTTCCAGTAGTTCCGTTGCTGTTTTGTTTTTCCAGTCTGTGCCGGAGTTGTCTTCGTTTTCCATGTTTTGTACTTTATGTTTTTCTGAAAGCCTTGCCCTTTCGAGGGTTTAGGCTTTCTATTACAAACATGCGTACAGTGTTTGGAACACGCAAGGGGAATATCCGGTATTTACAGTCGTTTGCAGATTAAGCTGTTTTTCCTTGCTTGTTTAAGAAAGGAATGCCATACGGTAGAGAAGCCGTTTAGGTATCATCTATGAGCTGGCTCGCCTTCCATGCTTTGTATTTTTGCTCCTTTTTCATCATCATCGGGAACAAAGGTAGAGCTGGTATACTGAAGGCTGTTTACTTTGGGAAGCTTATGTCCGGGAAGGGGGGTATTTTGATGCGAAGTGAGTTAACTGCAAAGAAATTAAAATGCATTTCCTTTCATACATTCATTCAATAGTTGCAAGTCTATATTTAACTACGGCAGCTTTATCAATTTTATCGACTGTCTCGGATAGAAATTTTAATTTTGTAATAATTTCTTCAATTGTCATCTGATGTTCTTCATTGATTCTAAATTCCCCATGAATAAATTGTAAAAATTTATCATCAACAATTCCATTGCGATGTGCATATAAGTGCCTTATCTGTAGAATTCTTTCAAGCTCATCTTGTTGTCCTTCATCAAGAACATTTAAATCTTTTATTTGAGTATTTTCAGCAATAAATCCTTTAACACTCCCTCTTTGTAATTTCCCTAATTTTCTTTTCACCCAGAAAGTCACAAATTCTTGCATATCCTGGCAGTCTAAAACCTCCTTTATCGTAACAGTTTGATTCGACTTAAGAGTAGCTGGGTTAGCTAAATATATCTCTGATAAAAGGTCGGATAAATAAGTTTCAAGATTATCAGCACAAGAAGAAAACAATATCCTTATTAATATCTTTCCTTCTTGACTATTAGTAACAGAAGTTGGAGAGTTAGGGTATGCTAAAACCTCTACTTCATCAAAAATATTTAATATGCTTTGGTAATGATCAATAAACTTAGCTTTTGATCCTGAACCATCTTTTCTTAATGAGTCAAGATATTGACTAAATTCTTCTATTCTTTTGTATCCTCTTTTACTGAAATTCTTTCTATTTGGGTTTTTCAGAACAGTTTTATCTGCTTTCCTCACATATATTTTCCCCTCTATTGTAACTGGTACTCGTGATTTAGCAATCTTTATTAGGTAAATTCTCTTTCCATGAAAAAGCACAAATTGACTGTTAAAATCTACCTTTGGTGAGAGCAAGTTAATTGCTTTATTAATGACTGAGTCTACATTGAAATCTTCACTTAATCCAATGATTTCTGGTTGACTTGATGTTTCTGCGACTCCAAGTAAAATGCTTCCCCCTTCGCTATTAGCAAATGAAGCGATCATTTGAGCAAGGCTTCTTGGTGGAGGCAAAACTGCTTTATACTCAAGTTGCTCACTTTCAGGTTTTCCAAGTAATATCTCTATTTCATTTTTAAAGTCCACAATTATTTTGGGAATTTTTTTATTTGACCCTTTTTTAAAATATGACCCAGCGAAATTCTCTTTATTTCCTTTCCATTATTCACCCAGAATTCAGTTGGAAGAATTTTTTAAGGTTTGTTTTCAGGTTACTATTTTTTTAATCCAATTTTAGATCATTTGCCCGAACCGCTCCCTGCAAGATTATCTGCCAACATTTTCGCTTGTGTTATAACTGTTTCTACAGCTTTCTCCTGCAAATCGGGTGGGTATCCATGCAAACGCAAAATTCTACGAACATTTCTTCGTAATGCAGATTGCACACTTTCTTTTATTGTCCAGTCAATTGTTGTACTGTTACGAACAGCTTTTAATAATTCCTGTGCAATGTGTTTCAGCGTCTCGTCTCCCAGAATTGAAACAGCACTGTTATTCACTTCTAAAGCAGTATAAAATGCATATTCCCGATAATCCAACCCAAGTTTTTCACCCTTTTTGTCTGCTGCTTTTATTTGTTCAGCAAAAGGAATAAGCACTTTCTCTAAAAACTCTACGGTGTCAATCATGCCATTATGATAGCGTTTGATGGCATCTTCCAGCAATTCTGAAAACTTCTTACTCTCTACCAAATTAATTTTAGTTCGTTTCTTGATTTCGTCTTTAAGCAGTTTCTTTAATAACTCAACTGCCAAATTTTTGTGTGGCAAGTCCTTCAGTTCCTGCAAAAAGCGTTCGTCTAAAATTTCTATACTCGGTTTTTTCAAACCTGCAGCATCAAATACATCAATTACTTTTTCGGCTGTTATGGCCTCTGAAATGATTTGTTTGATAGCTGTTTCAATTTCTTCATTGCTTTTTCCACCTTCGTTGCGATCGGATATTTTCACCAACCTTGCTTTGATGGCTTGAAACAATGCCACATCATCTCGAATTGCCATTGCTTTTTCATGCGGAACAGAAATAGCAAACGCTTTCAATAAATTCTTTGTATTGTCAACAAAACTTTGTTCTCCGTTTTCCTGACTGAAAATATAATCTACAATTACCGGAATAAATTTTAGTTTTTCTTCAGGGTTGAGTGTAAAAAACTTCTTCCAGTCAAAATGCCTTAATTGGTATTCAATGGCTTCAAACAGTTCCAACATTTTTGCAACCGCCAGTTCCTGATCAAGAGTTGGTTTGCCTTCGCCACCGCTTGCGGTGTATTCTGCCAAAGCATGTTTCAATTCTTGTGCAATGCCCAAATAATCTACTACCAATCCGCCTTCTTTGCCTTCGGTAAATACACGGTTTACCCTTGCAATGGCTTGCATCAAACTGTGTCCTCTCATGGGCTTATCCACATACAAAGTATGCAAGCAAGGTGCATCAAAACCAGTAAGCCACATATCACGAACAATAACCATTTTTAAACTATCTGTTGGGTTTTTCAATCGTTCACCTATGGCTTTTCTTCTTGGCTTATTGCGAATGTGTGCTTGCATGTGCAAAGCATCACTGCTTGAACCTGTCATTACTACTTTTATTGTTCCTGTTTCATCTTCGTCTGAATGCCACATCGGGCGAATTTTAACAATGGCTTCATATAACTCAACGCAAATTCTACGGCTCATGCACACAATCATGGCTTTACCGTCCAGCACTGAATTGCGCTCTTCAAAATGCTTGACTAAATCCTCTGCAATTTTTCTAATACGGTTCGGATTGCCTACAATGGCTTCCAGCCTTGTCCACTTCGCTCTTAACTGTTGGCGGTTGCTGAGTTCTTCACCTTCAGTGAGTTCTTCAAACTCTTCATCCAATTTTACTTTTTCTTCCTCTTCAAAATGTACTTTCGCCAATCGGCTTTCATAGAAAATAGGAACGGTGGCACGGTCGTTTACAGCTTGTTGAATATCATAAATATCAACATAGTTTCCGAAAACGGCCTGTGTGTTTCTGTCGCTACTTTCAATGGGTGTACCTGTGAAACCAATAAACGAAGCATTGGGTATAGCATCCCTGAGTTTTCGTGCAAAGCCGTCAATAAAATCATATTGACTTCTATGAGCTTCATCACATATCACCACTACATTTCGCCTCTCGGTAACAGCTTTTATCTTTGCTCCAATATATTTTACATTAGGTTCACTTAATATGTTTCCATTGGTTTCAAAATCTTCATCCGTTTCTGACATGAATTTTTGAATAGTAGTAAAAATAATTCCCCCAGAAGCTACACTTAACAAGGTTCTCAAATGTTTGCGGTCTTCTGCCTGTTGGGGCTCTTGTCTTAGTAGTTGCTGGCAATTGCTGAATGTTTCGTAAAGTTGGTCGTCCAGATCATTCCGGTCGGTAAGTACTACAATAGTTGGATTGTCTAATGCCAATACCAGTTTTCCCGTGTAAAATACCATACTCAGGCTCTTTCCGCTTCCTTGCGTGTGCCAAACAACGCCTGCTCTGCGGTCGCCTGTTTCGGCTGCTGCGGTTTGGGTGGTAGCTACAGCTTTGTTTACCGCATAGTATTGATGATAAGCCGCTACTTTTTTCAGTGTTTTGTCTTTGCTCTTTTCAAATACCACGAAATGACGAATTAAGTCAAGCAGCGTTTTTTTGTTCAACATGCCCGTGAACATCACTTCCATTTGTGGTTGCAAGGTATCGGCTGTGGTTTTTCCGTCTTTGGTTTTCCAACTCATAAACCTGCCGAAATCGCTTGTAACCGTTCCGCACAACGCATCCCAAGCATCGCTTATAATCATCAATTCATTGAAAGTGAAAAGCGAGGGAATGGCTTGTTTATAGGTTTGCAATTGACTGAATGCTGTTTTGATGGTAGCATTTTCATCCACTGCATTTTTTAATTCAATTACCACCAGTGGCAAGCCGTTAATGAATAAAATAATATCGGGGCGTTTGTTTTGATTGCCTTCAATAATGGTAAATTGATTTACAGCTAAAAACTCGTTGTTTTCGGGTTGGTTAAAATCTGCAATGTAAACTTTCTCACCACGAATACCGTCTGCGGTTCTTACTTCAACATCTACTCCTTCGGTAAGGTATTTGTGAAATGTTTCGTTGTTGATTAAAGCATTTGGGCTATCGGTGCGAAGCACTTTTTTTAAAGCATCTTCTTTGGCATCTTGTGTAATCCTTAGATTGAGTTTATCAATGGCATCACGTAAACGGGTAACCAGTACCACTTCATTGTATTGCCTTTCGGGATGCTCACCATCAGGGGAAATAACCGTGCCCAAAAGGTGGAAGTAGCCCATCTTTTTCAGATAATTAATGGCTATTTCTTCTATTTCGTTTTCGCTGATGCTGTTCATTTTTTCTTTTGTGGTGGCATTAGTTTTTTCACAACTTTATCAAAATCACTTTCTAACAATTTATCCTGAATGATGGAATATTTTTCAAATTCCTTTTCAGCCAATGCAATGGCTACCTCATGCGTTACTTTACCTGCATGGTTTAGTACCGCTTCTTCATTAAATTGAAGAAAGGCATCTATTTTTTTTACCCAGTCTTTCATATACATGACAACGCCTTTACTTGCCTGATTTTCTGCATAATCCAGATACATGGTTACAATACGGTTGAGCGATGCCATTTCCTTTTCATTCAGATAGTTTTTGGCTATGCCCACATCTGGTTTACGGATTTTTCCATTGGGTGCATTTTTCCAGGTACTTAATCCCATGTTATCTTTTGTGCTATCGGCTCTTGTGTATATCAGCTCAGCCGCTGTTTGTCCGGTAATTGCCCAATGCAATTTGTTTTGAACAGTGGCAAAAAACTTTTTGGTGATTTCATTATCGGTGCTGTAATCGGCACTGCATTGAGAATAGATATCGGTAATTTTTTGATAAAACCTGCGTTCGCTGCTGCGGATGTCTCGTATACGGGCAAGCTGCTCTTCAAAATAATCTTTCCCAAAAATAGTGTCCGGATTTTTGAGGCGTTCATCATCCATGGTAAATCCTTTGATGATGTATTCTTTTAACCGCTCCGTAGCCCAAATTCTGAATGCAGTTGCCTGCGAACTATTTACCCTGTACCCTACTGAAATGATGGCATCCAGGTTATAAAATTTCGTTTTAGTTTCCTGTGTCTTCCCTTCTATGGCACCGTGTTGAGTGGTATGTTCCAAAATGGAACTAACCACTTCTTCTTTCAGCTCTCCTGTTTCAAATATATTTTTAAGGTGCTTGGTTATAGCCGGGCGTTGCACGCCAAACAAATCGGCTATTTTTTGCTGGGTAAGCCAGATGGTTTCGTTTTGTAAGTAAATTTCAACTTTCACCTTTCCATTGGGTGTAGTGTAAAGCAGTATTTCATTAAACCCTTCTGTTGGTTTTATGTCTTTCTTCTTATTCATGTCTGTATCTCAATTTTCCCGGTCATGAGTTTGGGTAATAAACTGTCACGCAGTTGGGTTAGTGATTTTATTTCTTCTGAATTATTGAAGATTTTGTCGTCAATTGCATTCACGACATTTTCAAATTCAGTAATAATATTTTTGTCAGGAGAAATAATTTCAATGTTTTCAAAATTTCCCTTGTTGATAGAACCGAAAACTGTCCCTTCTCCTTCATAACCTCTAAATATTGGCTCTATGCTTTTCATCGCATAAAAGGTATAAGAATACTCTCCTGTTTTGTGACGAACCGCTGAAAGTCCTCTACCAACACAACACTTTTCTATTGCCATATTAATATCTCCAACTGGAGCACGGACACTTACGAGAGTATCTAATTTTTCTGCAATTCTTGTGGGTGCAGTCGTAAACATTCTGTTTTCTGGAAAACGGAAACCAAAATCAGTTCTGCCTTGG